>OLOV01000317.1_pt1 | contig 42801 bp, 38 predicted proteins | sample 1672931 | NCBI WGS metagenome assembly OLOV01 (sample SAMEA3136738, study PRJEB25190) | human gut metagenome | biome: human gut; feature: human-associated habitat; material: faeces | place: Austria | collected 2013 | reverse complement strand
GCGGGAGGGAGCAGACTATGGAAAACATTACAGTTAACAGACTTCCGGCAAGGACGTGGAACCGCCTCGGTGTGAACGAGGCCTCGCTTTTGTGGGACGCCTCGCGTGAGGCGGCCCTCCCGGACGAGTCGCACGCCGCCTGCGGCGGCGCGGAGAGTGCGCGCATCGCCGTGCGCGGCGCGGATGAATATAACAGCAAGAAGATAAGCCTCTCCGCCGCGGACGGGAGAGAACTGACGGTGTTCATGGACCTCACGGCCGCGGGGAAGCTTGCCGTTTATACGGACGTCGCTGTGCAAAGCGGCGCGCGCGTGCGCCTTGTGCAGCTCATAAGCCCCGATGAGGGCGGCACGGTCTACAGCTGCGTCGGCGTCAACTGCGCGCAGGGCGGCCGGATGGAGCTTACGCAGATCCTTCTCGGCCGGGGCGACGTCTATTCCGACAGCCACACCGTGCTTGCGGGGGATCACAGCGCGCTCAAGGCCGGCTTCGGCTATCTCGGCTGCGGCGGACAGCGGCTGGATATAAACCTCGCTGCCGACCATTTCGGCAAGTCCACCGCCAGCGAGATCGAGGCCAACGGCGCGCTGAAGGACGCCGCGCAGAAGATATTCCGCGGCACCATAGATTTCAAGACCGGCTCCTCCGGCTCAACGGGTGACGAGAAGGAGACCGTCCTCATGCTGGGCGAGGACGCCGTCAACAAGACGGTGCCCCTCATCCTCTGCGCGGAGGAGAACGTCGCCGGCAACCACGGCGCGACCATCGGTGAACTGGACGACGCCACGCTTTTCTATTTTGAAAGCCGCGGCATAGACCGCGCGCAGGCCGAAAACATCATGGCCCGCGCCGCTGTAGAGCGCCTTGCCCGCGCCGCCGGAGACGAAGAATTTGAAAAGCTCGTCATGAGCAGACTGAGCGAGGTGCTTTGAAGATGGCATGTGATATGGAACGTGATTATAAAAAGGATTTCCCCCTGCTTGCAGGAACGGCCGACGCCTATCTTGACAACGCCGCCACGGCGCAGCGCCCGCGCTGTGTCATGGACGCGGAGGCGGATTTTTACCTTCACCATAACGCAAACCCGCTGCGCGGCCTTTACCCGCTCAGCGTGGAGGCGACGGAGATATACGAGGCCTCGCGCGAGACCGTGCGCGGCTTCATCGGCGCGGCCTCTGCGGAGGAGATAATCTTTACGCGCAACACTACCGAAAGCCTCAACCTCGTGGCCTACAGCTACGGCCTCACCCACGTGAAGGCGGGGGATGAGGTGCTTGTCTCCGTTATGGAGCACCACAGCGACCTCCTGCCGTGGCAGATGGTCTGCCGCGCGGCCGGGGCGGAGCTTAAGTTCATCGAGTGCGCGCCCGACGGCAGCATAGACCTCGCCGCGGTCGAGCGGCTCATCACGGCGAAAACGAAGATAGTCGCCATTGCGCAGGTGTCCAACGTCCTCGGCCGCGAATATCCCGTGGCGGAGATAGCGCGCCTTGCGCATAAAAAGGGCGCGGTCATAGTCGTTGACGGGGCGCAGAGCACGCCGCACATGCCCGTTGACGTGCGCGCGCTGGACGCGGACTTCTTCGCTTTCTCCGGGCATAAGGTATTCGGCCCCATGGGCATAGGCGTGCTGTACGGAAAGCGTGCCCTGCTCGACGCCATGCCGCCGTTCCTCACCGGCGGCGAGATGATAGAGTCCGTGACGCGCACCGGCGCTGTTTACGCGGAGCTTCCCCATAAGTTCGAGGCCGGCACGGTCAACGCCGCGGGCGCGGCGGGGCTGAAGGCCGCGCTTGAGTATGTCAGCGGCGTCGGCTTTGCCGAAATGCAGCGGCGTGAGCTTGCGCTCACCGCGCACGCCATGGAGGCCCTCGGCGCTATCGACCACGTGCACATCCTCGGCTCTTCAAAGCCGGAGGAGCATACCGGCATCGTCACCTTCACGCTGGACGGCGTCCACCCGCACGATATAAGCGAGATCCTCGCCTCCGACGGGGTGTGCGTGCGCGCCGGGCACCACTGCGCACAGCCGCTGCTTGCCCACCTCGGCCTGAACGCCACCGTGCGCGCAAGCATGGCCTTCTATAACACGCCGGACGAGATAGACCGGCTTGCACACAGCCTTTCAACAGTAAGGGAGCGTATGGGTTATGGAAAATAGAAGCTTTTATAACGAAATACTGACCGAGCATAATATCCACCCCGAGTTCAAACACGACCTGCCCGGCGCGGACATAGTGCTGGAGGGCGTCAACCCCAGCTGCGGCGACGATATATACCTCAAGCTCAAGACCGACGGGGATATCATCACCGACGGCGCTTTCGTCGGCGACGGCTGCGCCATTTCGCAGGCGTCGGCGGATATCATGCTGGGCATGGTCATAGGGCGCAGGAAGGAAGAGGCGCTTGAAATGGGCGAAAAGTTCATGCGCATGATAAAGGGTGAGGCCAGCGATGAAGAGATAGAAAGCCTTGAGGAAGCCTCGGCGCTTAAGGATATCTCCCACATGCCCGCGCGCGTCAAGTGCGCCGTCCTCGGCTGGCGCACGCTCAAGGAAGCGCTGGACGAAGAGCAGAAATAATAAAGCAGTTGAAAGACTCACCGGCTGCCTCATAGCCCCCTTGCAAAGGGGGCTGTCACACGCATACTTCACGTATGCGATGTGACTGGGGGATTGGCGGTTCGTTGACTTACTTTTTCAGAATGGAGATTGCACTTTCTCTGCAACAACAATCACCTCGCTGAAAAGACAAGGCCGGTAGTGGTCAATCCCCCAGGCATTGCCATATAAATATGGCAATGCCAGCCCACCTTTGCAAGGGGGCCATGACATAGCGATTGATACTCAGTACACGGCAAATCCAGTGGTGCACGGAAGTACCATTATCTATATATTATATAGCAATTATATAGCAAATCTCGCCCCCTCGCCCCCGTTAACAAGGGGAAAGGCGAAAATTTTTAATTTTCGCCGGAGTGATCATATCTATGCATGACAAAACCGCGTGCAGCCCGGAGCTCCCGGCGCTGCACGCGGTTTTTGCCGCCCCGCGCTTTGCTCAGCACAGCGGGGCGAAGATGCGCAGCAGCCCGTCTACCAGCCACCGGCGCATATACTTTGCCTTGTCGTAGGCCTTCTGCTCCACGCTCTTCGACTGCGTGTCCATAAAGTCGCGCTTCAGGTCGGCAAGCAGAGAGGCCTTGTAAAATATCGTGTTGTTTTCAAAGTGCAGGAACAGACTCCTGTAGTCGAGGTTCACCGTGCCCACGGTGCCTATCACGTCGTCGGAGAGGCAGGCCTTCGCGTGCACGAAGCCGGGCGTGTATTCGTATATCTTCACTCCGGATTCAAGCAGCGCCTGATAATAGCTGTGCGACAGGCGGAATATCAGCTTCTTGTCCGGAATGCCCGGCATAAATACGCGCACATCCACGCCGCGCTGCGCCGCGCGCCGCATCGCCTCCTGCAGCTCATCCCCCGGCGTGAAATACGGCGTGTAGAACCACACGTAATCCGTCGCCTGCGAAAGAATGTCGATGTACAAATTATAGCTGACGGCGTCTGAGCGTATGGGCGAGTCGTAATAGCTCATCACGTACCCGTCCGCGGCGGGCTTTGCCTCCGGTGTGAATTTGAACTGCATCGGCTCCGGCGTCCACTCGGCAAAGGCGTCCCAGAACTGCAAAAATATCTCCGTAAAGGCCAGCGCCGTCTGCCCCGTTATGCGGAAGCCAATGTCCTTCCACTGGCCGAAGCGCTCCTTCCGGTTTATGTATTCATCTGCGAGGTTTATCCCGCCGGTGTAGGCCGTTTTCCCGTCTATTATCAGCATCTTCTTGTGGTCGCGGTAGTTCAGCGTTCCCCCAACGGCCAGCATCGGATTGAAGGCGACGCAGCGTATGCCGCTTTCTATAAGCTCACGCCTGTCGCGGGCGGAGAAGGTAGATATGCTGCCAAGGTCGTCGTATATCACGCGCACATCGACGCCCTGCGCCGCCTTCTGCCGCATGATGTCCAGCATCGCGTCGAACATTTCCCCGTGCTGTATGATGAAGTATTCCGCGTATATGGTCTTTTCCGCGGCCTTGAGATCCTCCAGCATGTCCGGGAACATCATGTCGCCGAGCGGGTAGTACTTCGCCCCCTCGTTTGCGAGGATGGGGCAGCCGGTCTTTTTGTGGACATAGGCAAAGGTCTGCGACAGCCGCGGCGCTTCGGCGCGCAGCGCGCACATCACGCCGTTGTCCAGCGGCTTTTCCTCCGGCCGCGCCTTTTCCAGCCGCCTTTCCAACGGATGCGCCGTGCGCTTGTTGCCGAAGAGAAGATACAGCGCCGCGCCCGCCAGTGGGAACGGCAGTATCAGCAGCAGCCACAGCGTCTTGTACGCCGCCTCCTCCCGCGCGATCATGATGTACAGCACGAAGATTATGGAGAATATGGACAGTATGAAGTTTATGACCGCCGCGTATGGCGAAAGCCACTTTATCAGCACCAGCAGCACCAGCACCTGCACCGCAACTGCCGGTATCACTGACAGTATCCTGCGTATAGTCCGCCCCATGTTCGCTTCTCCTCTCTCAGAACCCATGGCTTACTTATATCTTAACATGTTTCTCGACCTAAGTCTAGTGCATGAATGTAAACGCTTTCTCAACTGAACCTCACGAAACGTTGAGCTTGAATTGAACTGGCGTTGTAAATCGCCTGTTAAGATATATACATAAGTAGAAAATAGGCAGAAAATGGTTATAATGCCGGAAAGAGTGAGGAGCAGATAATGAGAAGAAAAAGCATGTCCGGGCCGGTGAAATGCCTTGTGTACATCATCGCCCTCGGCGTCGTGTCGTTCGTGACGGGGCGGCTGCTGCCGAAGCGCTGGTTCAAAAGCGACTGCTTCCCGTTCAGGTGCAATGAGAAGGAGAAAAAGCTCTACAAGGCCCTTCGCGTGAAGGACTGGCAAAACAAGGTCCCGGATATGAGCCGTGTGTTCACAAAGCTCATGCCCGAGAAGAAGCTCAACGCCGACACGCTTGCGGACATCCCGCGCATGCTTGAGGAGACCTGCGTGGCCGAGTTCATCCACGTCGTGCTCAGCGTGCTTGGCCTTGCGTGCCTCTGGCTGTGGCCGGGCTTCGGCGGCACTGCCGTGACGCTTGTGTACATCCTTCTCGGCAACGTGCCCTTCATCATCATTCAGCGCTATAACCGCCCGCGCCTGCAAAGGCTGCTGGCGCGCCGCAGCAGGGGAGGGAAGGGCTGATGCGCACGCTCATCCTCAGCTGCAACACCGGCGCTGGGCATAACTCCTGCGCCATGGCCATAAAGCAGGTGCTTGAGGCGCACGGCGCCGAGTGTGAGATCGCGGACTCGCTCCTCTTCATTTCCGAGACCGCCTCCAAGTTCATCTGCAACTGGCACGTGCGCATATACAGGCACCTTCCGCGCCTTTTCAAAAACGGCTACAGAGAGGTGGAGTCGCACGCCTCGCCATTTCAGAAGGACTCCGCCGTTTATCAGTACCTCACCTCCGGCTCGGAGAGAATGTACGAGTACATCCGCGGCAGCGGCTTTGACAGCGTCATCTGCACGCATATTTTCCCCGCCCTCGCGCTGACGGATATGCTGGAAAAGCACCCCATGCCCATCGCCACGGCCTTTGTCGGCACGGACTACACCTGTTCCCCCGGCACGGCGGATTCCGCCCTGCGGCACTATTTCATCCCGGACGCGTCGCTGACCGATGAGTTCGCCGCCTGCGGCGTTCCGCGGGAAAAAATAATTGCCTCCGGCCTCCCGGTGCGCGCGGCATTTTACTCGCCGTATGATAAGGCGGCGGCGAAGCGCAGCCTCGGCATCACGCCGGAGCGCCGCCATATCCTGCTCACCTGCGGCAGCATGGGCTGCGGCCCGATAACGGAGCTTACCGCCCAGCTTTCGTACATGCTCCCGCCGGAGGACGTGCTCACCATCGTCTGCGGCTCCAACGAGAAGCTGCATGAAAAGCTCCAGCTGGCGTACCTCACCTGCCCGAACGTGCATGTCGAGGGGCTTGTGACGGACATGCCGCTGTATATGCGCAGCGCCGACCTGTTCATGACGAAGCCCGGCGGCCTCAGCACGACGGAGGCCGCGGCCATGGGCCTGCCCATGGTGCTCATAGACGCTGTCGCCGGGTGTGAGGAGCATAATCTGGACTTTTTCGTGCGCCGCGGCGGCGCTGTCACGGCGGATACGCCGCAGGCGCTTGCCTCCGCCGCGCTCACGCTGCTTGATGACGATGCGCAGCTTGCGCGCATGTCTCAGGCACTTAAGACGCCGCGCCCCTGCACCCCCGGTGAGTGCATATATAATGTCATAAAGACCGATATTGAGAATATGGGTAAATAAAATGAGTAAATAAAAACGTGGAATTGCCGGATAAGGCAATTCCACGTTTTACGTTATGCTCATCTGCGCTTCACGGCTGGCGGCCGTTGCAGAAGTAGAATACGGTCAGCAGGCCCGGCCCGCAGTGCGCGCCTATCACGACGCCCAGACCCGTTATGCTTATCTCGCCGAGGTCGGGGAACTCCTTTTTCAGCTCGTCGCGCACGTGCTCCGCGTCGGGCACGCAGTCCGCCTGAAGGATGTGCACCTCAAGCCCCTTTGTCTCAACACCGGCCAGATCACGCTTCGCGCCGTCGATGATCGCGTTCAGCGCCGCCTTGCGCCCGCGCACCTTCTGCGCCACGTCCAGCGTGCCGCCGTCCGGCACGTACAGCACCGGCTTTATCGACAGCATCCCGCCGACCAGCGCCGCCGCGTTGGACACGCGCCCTCCGGCCTTGAGGTAGTTCAGGTCGTCCACGGTGAAGCGGTGGGCGATCTTAAGCTTGTTCGCCTCGCCCCATGCTATCACCTCGTCATAGCTCATGCCGTCCTCCATGCGCGCCACCATGCTGCTGACGAGCAGGCCGAGGCCGCCGGATATGCACAGCGTGTCCATCACGTAAAGCTTACGCTCCGGAAACTCGCTTCGCGCCATCTCCGCGCCGAGCTTTGCCTTCTCAAAGGAGACGGACATCTTCTGCGACATGTCCAGAAAGATCACGTCCTGCCCCTTCTCCAGCAGAGATTTGAAAAAGTCATAGTACGCGTATTCGTTTATCATCGAGGTTTTCAGCCTGTCGCCCTGCCGCATCCCGGCATAGACGGCGGCGCGGCTCTCCTCGCGGCAGTCGTCCTCATACAGCTTGTCGCCGATGGTGTATGTATAGCTTATAAAGGGAATATCGTGCGCTTCAAGATAGGTCCTCGGCAGGTCTGAGGTGGAAGAGGTCGCAATTATATAGTCCCGCATAATAATTCTCCTTACTGTTCAATGTTTGAATTTTAGTACAAATTTTAGAACCACCTCAAAAATACACGAACATGTTCAAGTATCATTCAACTGAACATAAAGTATTGTTGACATTTGAAAGCGCGAAACGGGGCTTGCCAGAAACGCAAAAGTGGTGGATAATATATGTATTATAGAATGTACATGCTGCGGAGGGAGGATCATCATGCAGAAAACGGCACTGTGCGCGCTGGCGTGTGTTGCGGCGGGGTATTTCATCGGCTGCATAAATCCGGCCTTTATAATTGGCCGCATCAAGGGCTATGACGTCAGAAGCTCCGGCTCGAAAAATGCTGGCGCGTCAAATACGGTCATCATGGCGGGGAAGCTTGCGGGCGTGCTCGTGGCGCTGCTGGACATATTCAAGGCTGCGCTTTCATGGCGGCTGTGTCAGGCGCTTTTCCCGCAGTTCGCGCTTGCGGGCATCCTCGGCGGCGTGGCGTGCATTCTGGGGCACATGTTCCCCGTGTTTCTGCACTTTTGCGGCGGCAAGGGCCTTGCCTGCATCGGCGGCGTCGTGCTGGCCTATGACCCGGCCACTTTTCTTATCATGCTGGCAATCACCTGCGTTATAGGCTTCGCCACGAACTATATCGCCATCGCCACGGTCTCCATCGCGGCCATCTGGCCGGTCTATTACGGCGTCACCACGGGCTTCTGGGCCGGGGCGGCTGTGCTGGCCGTTCCCTTTGTGCCGATACTTCTCCGCCATATGACGAACTTCCGCCGCATCCGCGCCGGGGAGGAGCTTCGCCTCAACTTCCTGTGGAAGAAGGACAGCGAGCTTGAGCGCATAGGCTATGAGGACTGAGCGCAAAAAAGTCTGTTATTTACATATCAATGCTTGAATTCTGAAAAGAAAAGTTATACAATCCTACGCTGAAATTCATGTGGTGTAAGAGAGTGTATGATAAATGAAAGCTGACAGATCCAATACCGTCCTCATGACGGAGGGCAGCATCGGCAGAAAGCTGTTCCTCTTCGCCATGCCTCTTGTGCTGGGGAACCTGCTCCAGCAGTTATATAATACGGCCGACTCCGTCATCGTCGGCAACTTCGTCGGCAGCAACGCCCTTGCCGCCGTCGGGTCAAGCACGCCCATCATAAACCTGCTCATCGCGTTCAGTCAGGGCGCGGCGGTCGGTGCGGGCGTCGTCATATCGCATTACCTCGGCGCGGAGGATGAGAAGAATACGCAGCAGGCCGTGCATACGGCCATTGCCATCATCCTTATCCTCGGCGTTGTCCTCACGGCGGCGGGCATCCTGCTCAGCCGCAGTCTGCTTACGCTTATGAAAACGCCGGATGAAGTCATGGCCGATTCCGTCACGTACTTGCAGATATACTTCGGCGGCGTCATCTTCAACGCGCTTTATAATATGGCCGCGGGCATTCTCAACGCCGCGGGCAATTCCCGCCGCTCGCTGCTGTATCTCGCCTGTGCCTCCGTCACGAATATCGTGCTCGACCTCATCCTTGTGAAAAGCCTTGATATGGGCGTGGCCGGAGCGGCGATAGCGACGGACGCCAGCCAGCTCGTCTCCTGCGTGCTGGCGATGGGCTTTCTCATGCGCGTCAACGCGGATTACCGCGTGCGCCCAGGCAGCATAAGAATAAACGGCAGAATGGCCGGGCGCATCATAAAGATCGGCCTGCCCGCCGGGATACAGAACATGGTCGTGTCCTTTTCAAACGCCGTCGTGCAGTCCAGCGTCAACGGCTTCGGCGCGGACGCGATGGCCGGGTTCGGCGCGTTTTTGAAGATAGACGGATTCAGCGTCCTTCCCGTGCTCAGCCTGAGTCTTGCAATGACGACCTTCGCCGGGCAGAATCTCGGCGCGGGCAGGGTGGACAGGGTCAAGCGCGGCATCCGCGTCACGCTTATAATGGGCGCGGTGTATACCATCGTCTCCGGCGGGCTGGTGCTTGCCTTTGCAACGCCCATCATAGGGCTCTTTACGGACAATCAGGCGGCCGTGAGCTACGGCGTGCTGGCCGCGCGGTATTTCTGCCCGTTTTATATTTTCCTCTCCGTCATGCATGAGCTTGCGGGCACGGTGCGCGGCGCGGGGAAGAGCATCCCGCCCATGGTCATCCTGCTCACGTCGCTGTGCGTGCTGCGCATAATATGGCTCAAGCTCATGCTGCCGGTATATAACAGCATTGACATCGTGTATGCCTCCTACCCCACCACATGGGCGATAGGTATGCTTCTCATGATACTCTACGTCTGGAAAAGCAAATGGCTCACCGCGAGGAACAATCTCTGATGTGATGGATATATAAAAAACCAGCCCGCCCTGAAGCTTCGGGGCGGGCTGATCTCATTCGGCCAATGCCGTATTCAGCTGTTTCTGAATCGGGCGAGGAAGTCGCAGGTCTCCTGCCGCTGCGGATTTGCGAAAAGCTCCGCCGGGGCGCCCTGCTCGCATATGACGCCGGAGTTCATGTATATGACCCTCGAGCTCACGTCGCGTGCGAAGGCCATTTCATGCGTCACCACCAGCATCGTCATGCCCTCGTCGGCAAGGCTCTTCATCACGCCCAGCACCTCGCCCACCATTTCCGGGTCGAGGGCGGAGGTCGGCTCGTCGAAAAGCAGCACCTCCGGGTCCATGGCCATGGCGCGCGCTATTGCCACGCGCTGCTTCTGCCCGCCGGATATCTGCCGGGGTTTTGCGTTGATGTACGGCGCCATGCCCACCTTTTCGAGATAGTGCATCGCGTGCTGCCGCGCCGCCGCCTTGTCCTTTTTCAGCACCTTCACCTGTCCGACCACGCAGTTTTCCAGCACGGTCATGTTGTTGAACAGGTTGAACGACTGAAACACCATGCCCACATGCGCGCGGTACTGCGGCGCGTTCACGCCGCGCCCGGCGACGTTCACACCCCTGTACAGTATCTCGCCGGAGGTGGGCGTTTCAAGCAGGTTCACGCACCGCAGCAGCGTGGATTTGCCGGAGCCGGACGCGCCGATTATGCTTATCACGTCGCCCTTTTCCACGGAAAAATCTATGTCGCGCAGCACCTCATGGCTGCCGAAGGCCTTGGAGAGGTGGTTTATCTGCAATATAGTTTCTGCCATGTCATTTCTCTCCTCTCGCGGATGTGCTTCTGTCGCGGCGCAGCGCCTTCTCGTCGAATTCCGTGCTGCGCTCGTCAAAGGGTGTGCCGTGGTCGGGGTGGCTGTAGGTCCCGGCAGCCATGACGAGCTGATCCCCGCTTGCAAGATCATAGCTTCCGCTGCCGTCCAGCTTCTTTTCAACAAGCCGCAGCAGGAACGAGGCAAGAAGTGTCATCGTGAGGTAGCCCACCATTTCCACCGTGGCCGACGGGAAGTAAAGGTAGCTTGCGCCGACGGCCGCCCTGTGCGCGGCGAAGAACTCGGAAAAACCGATTATGAACATCACGGACGTGTCCTTGACGTTTATGATGAAGTTGTTGCCTATCTGCGGCATGATGTTGCGCAGCGCCTGCGGGAGTATCACGCTCGTCATCGTCTGCACGTGGGTCATGCCGATGGCCTTTGCGCCCTCGGTCTGGCCGGGGTCTATCGAGATTATGCCGCCGCGCACGGATTCTGCCATGTACGCGCCGGTGTTGACGGACACGACGAGTATCGCCGCCGTCCACTCGCTCTGGAAGGTGACGGCATTGTTGGTGAAGTACGGCAGGCCGTAGTAGATAAATACCGCCTGAAGCATCATCGGCGTGCCGCGGAAAACCTCCACGTATATCCGCACTATCACCCGCACGAGACCCACAAAGAACCGCTTCACGGGGGAGTCGTTCTTCCCGCAGGGGATGGTGTTCAGTACGCCGCATATAAAGCCTATTATGCAGCCTATCACCGTTGCGACCAGCGCGAGGATAAGCGTTTTTTCAATGCCGGATATATAAAGACTGCCGTATTTTGCCCATAGCTTGCCGATGTCGGACACAAGCTGCGTGAATTTGTTCATGTGCGCGCTCCCTTCTTATAGGGCGCGCAGCAGGGGCTATGCCCGCCGCGCGCCCTGTCCTTGCGCCTGTGGATGTGCCGCGCGCCGCATCACTCGCTGAGCGGCTGCACGGAGATGGCCTGTGCCATAAGGGCGTTGAAATCGTCAGCGGTCATCGTGGAAAGCACGCTGTCGATTGCGTCCTTGAGCACGGTGTTGCCCTTCATCACGGACACGCCGATATTTACGTTCTCCGCGCGCACCTCGTCGGAGAACTGGAAGTCGCCGTCTGTGCCGGAGAAGTCGAGGATGGTCATGTCGGGATAAGCCTCGACCGCACCCTGCGCGGTGGGCATGTCGGTGCAGATGAAGTCAACGGAGTCGGTCTCCAGCGCCATGAGCATCGCCGGGGCGGTCTCCGCCGCGGTCTGGATCTTTGCGCCCTCTATCTGGGGCAGGCACTGGTCATACCATATTGTTGCGATCTGCGCGGTGCAGCTTCCGCCTGCAAGGTCTGCAATGCCGGTCGCGGAGGCATAGGGGCTATCGGCCTTCGTCACGCACACGATGGTGGCATAGAAGTACGGCCCTGCGAAATCGACCTGCTCTGCGCGCTCGGCCGTCATGGACTGACCGGCGATGACCGCGTCAAAGGTGCCGGTCTGCACGCCGGGCACGAGGGAGTCCCAGTCGGACTGGACGATCTCCAGCTCCCAGCCGTTGGCCTCGCATATCTTCTTCGCTATCATCACGTCGTAGCCGTTGGCGTAGGAGCCGGGCACGTTGGAGATGGGAACTGCGCCGTTGGAATCGTCCGTCTGCGTCCAGTTGTAGGGTGCGTAGGCGCACTCCATTGCGACGGTCAGCACGCCGTCTTCAACGCCGGAGGCCACAGCGCCGTTTGCTGCGGCGCCGGAAGCGGAAGCATCCGCCGCGGGCGTATCCGCGGTCTGTGCGGAGCCGCAGGCGCACAGCGCCAGCGCCATAACGAGAGACAGGATAACTGCGATTACTCTTCTCATTTTCTTTCCTTTCTTCGGCATTCATGCCTTTCCGGCCTTCGCTTCCCCGCCGGTGGGGATAATAAAAAATGAACCGCCTGTCAAGCGGTCCATGGAAAATCGGTGATCATGCAATGCCGTCATATGCGGCAAAGCCGTAAGCCGTCAGCCATTGATAGCGCTTCACAAGAAAACATGTGACAGTCCGGCAGATGTTCTCTGCCGACCCAGCACCGGAAAAACAGGCATTTTTCCGAAACTTCGGCGGTGGCCCCTTTCGCGTCCCGCGGCTGCCTGGCCGTGCGGGAGGTTACTGATGGATACCGCGCCTCTATCTCAGCGATTCAATTTGGGTGCATATTAGCATCGTTTGTCAGATGTGTCAATAGGCAAGCATCATTTTTGTCGTATTTTCACAAAACCCGGTGCGGCGATATGTCGCATTCGTCAAAACTGACGTTTACCGGCGTACCCGCGCCGCGCGCGGCATCCGCACTTGCAATTTGCCGGGCCATCCGTTAAAATAAAGCCCGCGCGCTCTGTGCGCCGCAACAAAGTGAAAAGGAAAGGTAATCCCTATGCAGCGTGAATCGTTTCGTTCCCGTATGGGCTTTCTGCTCGTCAGCGCCGGCTGTGCCATCGGCATCGGCAACGTCTGGCGCTTCCCCTATGTGACCGGCCAGAACGGCGGCGGTCTTTTCGTCCTCATATACCTTATCTGCCTGCTCGTTATGGGCGTGCCCGTGCTGACGATGGAGCTTGCCGTCGGCCGCGCCGGAAGAAGCAGCGCCGTCAACGCCTACAAGGCGCTTGAAGCGCCGGGCAAAAAGTGGCATTTCCACGGCTGGGTGTGCCTTGCGGGCTGCTTCATGCTTATGATGTATTACACCACCGTCACCGGCTGGATGGCGGATTACTTCGGAAAGTTCCTCACGGGCAGCTTCCACGCCGGAATGGACACCGAGGCCGTCAGCGGGGAATTTGCCGCCATGCTCTCCAACCCCGGCGAAATGGCCATCTGGACGGAGCTTGTCGTTATCGTCGGCTTCGCCGTGTGCTCCTTCGGCCTGCAAAACGGGCTTGAGCGCGTCAGCAAGGTCATGATGCTTGCACTGCTTGCTCTCATCGTGGTGCTGGCCGTGCACAGCCTGACTCTGCCCGGCGCGGCGGAAGGCATGAAGTTCTATCTCATGCCCTCGCTCGACTCCGTCCGCGAGACGGGGCTCGGCTCCGTCATAACGGCAGCGATGAACCAGTCGTTCTTCACGCTCAGCCTTGGCATCGCGGCCATGGAGATCTTCGGCAGCTACATGCATCAGGATCAGTCTCTGCCCGGTGAGGCCGTGCGCATCTGCGCGCTGGACACCTTCGTCGCCCTCATGGCAGGCACGATAATCTTCCCGGCCTGCTTCTCCTTCGGCATAGAGACGGGGCAGGGGCCGTCACTCATCTTCCAGACTCTGCCCAACGTGTTCGTCAACATGGCGGGCGGGCGCTTCTGGGGCGCGCTGTTCTTCCTGTTCATGATCTTTGCAAGCCTGTCCACGGTGCTGGCTGTGCTTGAAAACATCATTGCCATCTGTATGGACACCTTCGGTTGGAGCCGGAAAAAGGCGGCGCTCATCAACGGCATCGCCCTGCTGGTGCTCAGTCTGCCCTGCGTGTTCGGCTATAACATCTGGAGCGATGTGCACGTCATCGGCGGCCGCGACATCCTCGACAGCGAGGACTTCATTGTCAGCAACCTTCTCCTGCCGATAGGCTCACTCGTGTATCTGCTGTTCTGCGTGACGAAGTGGGGCTGGGGCTTCGACAAGTATCTGGCCGAGGCCAACCGCGGCAAGGGCCTGAAGTTCTCACCCAAGCTCAAGCCGTACTTCCAGTGGGTTCTGCCCATACTCATCCTCATAATTCTCGTGCAGGGGCTGTAAGCCCCGCGCGGAAAACAACGAACAAAGGCCCGCACCGGTTTCGGTGCGGGCCTTCTCATATCCTTATCCTATTATCCTGCGCGCCTCGAAGCCGCGGGTCACATAGTACCCCGACAGGGAGGAGATTATAACGCCGGTGGTGGAGTTCGACGCGTGCACGAACTGTCCGTCGCCGATGTATATGCCGACGTGGCCGATGTAGCTGCTTCCGGAGTAGAAGCACAGCAGATCGCCGGGCTGAAGCTCGGATGCGTCCACATGGCGGCCGTTGCGCGCCTGATCCGCGGCAACGCGGTTGAGCGTGTGCCCGAACTGCTTGTACACGTAGTACACAAGTCCTGAGCAGTCAAAGCCGGACTGCGGCGAAGCGCCGCCCCATGCGTAGTTGTAGCCGACGAATTGCAGCGCATAGTTTACGATGTCCTGTCCGGTCGCGCTGCTGCCGGTGCTCGTCTGCCCGCCGGAGGTGTTGCCGCCGGTGCTTCCGGCAGTATATACGCCCTCCTTGACATACTGCGACGCGACGTAGCCGATGCGGCCGTTGACGCTTATCTGCGCCCAGCCGTCATGCGCCGTGACAAGCACGACCTGATCGCCGTAGAACAGCTCGCCCAGAATATCCGCCGACATGGCGGGGGCGCTGCGCACGCGGACGTTGTTGCCTGTGATGTAGGCCTGCGTCGTGCTTGCCGGTGCGGCCGTGGGAGCCGGTGTGGGCGCGGGTGTGGCCTGCGTTCCGGAATCGCCGCCGACAGTCAGACCGCCGAAGCTGGCCTGATCGACGATAATCACGTAGTTTGCGCTGACATAGCCCGTCACGCCGTCTATCACGCACTGATACCAGCCGTTGCCCGCGTTCGCGGTGACTGTCAGCGCCTTGCCGGTGCTGTACGTGCCGATTATGGCGTGGTTCGTGCCGGGGCCGAGGCGGAAGCGCACATATGTGCCGTTGATGTAGCCCGCCGCGCCGCCGGACTGGGCCGGGGCCGCCGTCGGAACGGGCGTGGGCGCGGGTGTGGGCGCTGCCGTCGGCACGGGCGTCGCCACCGGTGACGGTATTGCCGGGGCGGGTGTGGCCGTCGGCGCGGGGGTCGCGGTCACGTCAGGCTCGATAAACGTGATGCCGCTCTCGTTCGGCTGCGGCAGGGTGAACGTGGGGGAGGGCGTCGCTTCCACGAAGGTGACGCCGCCCGGCACCGCCGTGGGCACCGGCGTCGCGGCGGGCGCATACGCGCCGCTGTAGCTTCCTGTGCTTATGTACTGCGAGTATACATATCCGAGCTGCCCGTCAATGACGCATGCCGTCCATCCGTCACCGGAGCCGATAAGCGTCACGGCCTTGCCCTTGTTGTACTCGCCCAGCACGGAGTATGCCGAGCCGGGCCCGGAGCGGAAGCGCACGTACATTGCGTTTATGTACCCCTCCGTTGAGGCGGAGGCTGCGGGCGCGGGGGTATATACCGGGGCGGCGGAAGCGCCGCTTTCGGTGATGCTGAGGTATGACGCGGAGATGAAGCCGTCATAGCCGCCGCAGGATACGGCGTACCATGCGCCGTTTGAGCGGTCTGTCACCGTGACGGGCGTCCCCTTGTCAAGCGTGGCGATGACATAGTAATTCATGCCCGGCCCCGCCCGGAAGTTCACGCCGTTGCCGACGACGACCGCGCTTTCGGCATATGCCGGAACCACAAGGAACGAAGCGGTCGCCACGGCGGCAATGAACGTCCTTAAGATGTTCTTGCGCATTCAAAACAGATCCTTTTTTCTGTATTTATCTGGAGGATAGTGCGCGCTCAAGCCACACGGCAGCAACATCTATTGCGAGGTAAAGACTGTCCTTTTCGCTCTTCTTCACGACTCTGTCTCTCGATTTGATGGACGGATCCGTAAGCTGAAGCTGGACCGACACGCGGCTTGCAACGTCAAGCCCGTTTACCTTCTTCGTGTCAAGTATCTGCAGCATGGCGATATACTTGTCCGCAAAGCTTCCGTAATAGATGATGTTGTCTTTCCTTTGGAGAGGATGACCCTTATACTCCAATGTCTTACCCAAAAAAAGCACCTCCAGTAATGTAACTAAAATGTAACACAATGAATTAAAATTGTCAACGGAAAATGTTGGACTGCGCGCTTATTCGCGGCTCAGCCGAGATAGCTCGTGCCGCCGGACAGCCCCCAGTCTGAGCCGCCCCACAGGTTCCCGCCGGAGCTGTTGCCCCAGGGGTCAGTGACCGTGCCGGAATTGCCGCCCCACGGGTCGGAATCGCCAACAGTGCCGGAGTTATCGCCCCATGTGCTGCCGTCCGTGCCCGTTGAATTGCCCCAGCCGGTGAAGTCGTTGTCGTTGTCGGAAAAGTCGTTGCTGGGATAGAGGGAATCCTGAATGCCGAAAATGCCGGTGTTCTCGCCGATATACGGGTACGTGAACGCCTTGTACTCAAGCCCGTCGTGCAGCGGCTGCATGACCTTCCGCCAGAGCTGTGCCGCCGGGTTCCCGGAAACGTTTATCGTCTGCGGCGTGTCAAAGCCGGTCCATACCGCGGCGACGTAGTACGGCGTCACACCGCAGAACCAGCGGTCCTTGTAGTCGCCAGACGTGCCTGTCTTGCCCGCCACGGGCACGCTGTACAGCCGCGCCTCCTTGCCCGTGCCGTTTTCAACGGCGTTCTGCATCATGTAAGTCATGGTGTAGGCCGTGTTCGGCTTGAACGCGGAGATGGTGGACGGGGAGTTGTCGATGACGGTGTTCCCGTCAAAGTCCGTCACAAGGGAGTACGTGCGGCCGTAGGTGAATATGCCGTCGTTGACGAACGCGCAGTAGGCCTGCGCCATTTCGCGCACGGTCACGCCGTTTGTGAGCTGGCCCAGCGCCATCGGCGCATAGTTCGCGTCGGCCGGAACGAGACTCGTGAAGCCCAGCTTCGTCGTGAGGTAGTTGTACGAGGTCTGTGGGCCGAGCTTATCCACTATCTGCGCCGCGACGGTGTTCAGCGAGTATTGCAGCGCCTGATAGATGGTCACCACGCCGTAATAGACGTTGCTGTCGTTCGCGGGGTACCAGTCCGTGCCGCTCAGGTGCAGCCCGGCCTGGTCGTTTACAAGCGTGGTGGGCGTGATGAGCCCCGTGTCCACGGCGGGGCCGTAGGACGCCAGCGGCTTTATCGACGAGCCGGGGGAGCGGTAAGTGCCCGTGGCGCGGTTGAGCGGGAAGTTGCGGTCCTTCATGCCGACGCCGCCAGACAGGCCGAGTATCCTGCCGTCGTAGGGGTTCATCACGACTATCGCGCTTTGAAGCTGCTGGTCGCCGCCCGTGCGCGGTATGGCCGTAAGGTCGGTGTAGATGGTGTCTATCGCGGTCTGCACGCTCACGTCGAGACAGCAGTATATCTTATAGCCGCCGTTGTAGACAAGCGTCTGCGCCGTCTCCTTGCTGATGCCCTTGCGCTCCATGAGGTCTTTTATGACGTCGTCAATGACGACCTCCTCGTAGTAGCTGTATATTCGCTGTGTGACCTCTTCCTCGGCGCTGTGGATGAACACGAGCTCCTCCGCCACGGCGTCCTTGTACATCGCGTAGTCGATGTAGCCCTGCTCGTACATCTCGCGCAGGATGGTCTCCTGACGCTTCTTGTTGTTCTCCTCGTTGTAGAACGGGTCGTAGTACGTGGGCATGTTGGTTATGCCGACGATGGATGCGCACTCCGCCAGAGAAAGATCCTTCACATCCTTGCCGAAATAGGTCTGCGCGGCGGTCTGCACGCCGTAGCAGCCCTCGCCGAAGTACACGGCGTTGAGGTACCATTCGATGATCTCCTGCTTGTCGTAGCGCTTTTCAAGCTCCAGCGCGCCGAATATCTCCGTCAGCTTCCTCTGCACCGTCACCTGATCCTGACCGGTCAGGTTTTTGATGAGCTGCTGCGTGATGGTCGAGCCGCCGTAGCTGTTCTGCATCGTTGCGAACATCTTTATGAACGCGCCCGACGTGCGGTACCAGTCAACGCCCTTGTGGTCATAGAAGCGCTTGTCCTCGATAGCCACGACGGCCTTCTCCATGTACCATGGGATGTCGCTGTAATCGACCCATATGCGCTTCTGCCGTCCGGAAAGAGTGCTCAGCTCGCGCCATTCGCCTGCGGCGTCCTGATAGTATATGGTGCTGGATTGGTTGAGCTTGTAGTCGTCCAGCGAAAGGTCAAGGTTGGGCGTCAGGCAGGTCTTTACATAGTATGCAAACACGCACGCGAAGAGCATCCCCGTTATCGCAAGGATGAGCAGCACCGTGCCGAATACCTTGAAAACCGTGCTCACCGCGGAGCTGACAAGCTCAATGGTGACGTCCGCCGCCTTCAGCACGGGAACGCGCCTTTTCTTCGGCCTTTCCTGCGCCGCCTCCGCGCCGCCCGCAGTATCGCCTGCGTTCACGCGGCCTGTCTCGCTCTTTGAAATGCGCCCGGAGTCGCCCTTTGCGATGCGCCCTGCGCCGTTTTTGCTGTTGTCGTTGTTCATTGTCCGGCGGACACCTCCTTCTGAGGGACATGTGTACCATGCGCCGCACAGTGCGGCCGGTACGGGCATAATAATACTAAAATAGCATTATATCACATGTTGTCAATGAGCGGTAGAGAAAATGTAAATTTTTTCGCGCACATTGCCGTATGGCCCCGATGTGTATATTTTCCCAAAACTGAGAAATAATTAAACCGTATCCTGAAAAAGAAGGAGTATATGCATGAAGCTGAAATTCAGGGCCGGGCTTTTGGCGGCCTTAAGCGCCGCGGCGGTGTATACGGGGGCAAGGGCGTGCCGCAGTCTGCGTCCGGCCGTGCGCGACGCGCTGCCGGCGGAGATATACGCGCGCTATTCCAGCCGCGAGGAGAGCGCGGAATATTTCCTGAAAAACTGCGACGGTTTTGTGGCCGTGTACCGCAGCACAAAGGGGCGTGCGCCGGAGTCGGTGACGGCGATAGAGATAGCCGGGCTGCGCGCGGCCGACAGGGCGATGCTCGAACGGGGCATACCCGTGTCAGACCGGCAGGAGCTTTTGGAGCTGCTGGAGGATTTCGGCTCATAATTAGCTATTGATTTATCGCCGGCAATGGGGTACAATATAACCACATAAAGCTGGAGGTAAACAAAATGAGCGAGGAATTCGGAAGTGATTTTGTCACTATAGTGGACGACGACGGTCAGGAGTTCGAGTTGGAGCTGCTTGACACCATGGATTATAACGGCAAGAGCTACACGGCCTTTCTGCCTGCCGACATGGCGGAGGACGACCCCGACTACGGCATGATTATCCTGCGCTCCCAGCCGGATGAAAACGGCGAGGAGATATATGAGTCTATCGACGATGACGACGAGCTTCAGGACGTGTATGAGCACTTCATGGTGCTGCTTTTTGACGACGAGGACGAGGAATAAGTTCCGTATTCCGGGCATATAAATCAGTATGCCCGCAAAAGGGAACATGAATGCGCGCCAGCGCAATATATAAATAGTATAAAAATATAGTGGCGAAGCCGCATGATGCGGCTGTCGTATCGCGCGGCTTCGCCTAAAAAAGTAAAGGTACAAGTTCCTGCTGTGTGCGTGCTGCTCTTTGAAGCTTCACGGCCCATTAAACCCACATCTCTAATAAGGGATGCCGATCTTGAATCTGCGGATTGCAGGCCTCCCGGCTCATACCCGGACGTTGGAAGCAGCGAAACAGAACTTAGGCGACCCACCTGCCCTTTCGTGCAGGTTATAATCGGGCCGACACGGCATTTGCGGGACGGCTCCCCCGACGGTTTTCCGCCGGGGGAGTTTTGCGTGCGCGCCGCGGTTGACAAGGCGCGGCGCGGATAATATAATCCTTTTTACCCGCAGCCCTTGGAGGATATAGATATGCCTGCACTTACCACAATGATAAAGCCCGTCTCTTCGGCCTGCAATATGCGCTGCCGCTACTGCTTCTATGCGGACGTGGCGCAGCGGCGCGAGCGGGCGTGCATGGGCCGCATGACGGACGAGACGCTTGAAACTCTCGTGCGCCGCGCGATGCGCTATGCCGAGGGCAGCGTGAGCTTCGCCTTTCAGGGGGGAGAGCCGACGCTTGCCGGGGCGGACTTTTTCAGAAAGCTCGTGGAGTACGAAAAGCGCTACAATACGCGCGGGCTGAAGGTCAGCAATGCCGTGCAGTCCAACGGCTATGACATAAGCGACGAGCTGATGGAGCTTTTCGCCGCGGAGGATTTCCTTGTCGGCATATCTCTGGATGGGATAGAGGCGACGCATGACGCGCTGCGCATAGACGCCGCGGGGCAGGGGACCTATGGCCGCATCTGCGCCACGATAAGCCGCCTTGAGGAAAAGAAGGTCAGCTTCAACATCCTCTGCGTCGTCAACGAGTATGTCGCCCGCCGCCCGCAGGAGGTGTTCGGTAGCCTTTCAAAATACGGGTATCTCCAGTTCATCCCCTGCCTTGACGACCTTGACGGCGACCGGCGCGATTACTCTCTCACGCCTGAGAGCTATACGCGATTTCTCAAAAAGACATTTGACCTTTATTATGACGCCTATATGCGCGGCCGCCCCGTCAGCGTGCGCAATTTTGATAATTACATCGGCATCCTGCTCGGCCAGCAGCCGGAAAACTGCGGCATGTGCGGCCGCTGCGGGCAGTATTATCTCATTGAGGCCGACGGCAGCGTCTACCCCTGCGATTTTTATGTGCTGGATGAGCTGCGCATGGGGAATATAAACGATGCGTCGTTCTTCTCCCTTGAAAAATCCCCCGTCGGCGCGGAGTTCAGGAACGCCTCATTCTATGTTGACGAAAAGTGCCGCGCCTGCAAGTGGTACTTCCTCTGCCGCGGCGGCTGCCGCCGGGACAGGGAGCCGTTTGTTGACGGCCGCCCCGGCCTCAATAAATGGTGCGCGTGCTTTCAGGCGCTGTTTGAATACGCCTATCCCCGCATGACGGAGATCGCAAAAAGAATAACCGCCCGGCATTGACCCGGACGGGATATGATATAAGGATAAGGAATAACGGCGCGCTTCATAAGCCGTCTCCTCCCCAAAAGCCTCTCTCCCCGCCGCGGATGTGAATCTGCGGCGGGGAATTTCTTTGCCTGCGCAGCAAAAAGCGGCTCTTGTGTTTTTATCTGCCTGAGTATATAATATATTTTGGTTTATTGTTGAAACCTGTATATTAAACCTGTAAATTCTTTTCCCGGGAGAACCGATACATGCTTTTTTCGAGTATGGAATTTTTATTCCTCTTTTTCCCCGTGACGCTTGCGGTGTGCTTCATCCTGCCGCGCAGTGTGCGCAATTACTGGCTGCTCGCGGCGAGTCTTTTTTTCTACGCTTGGGGAGAGCCGCGCTTCGTCCTCGTCATGGCGGTGTCCATCGTGTTCAACTATGCCGCCGCGCTTGTCATTGACGGGCAGGAAAAGGGCAGCCGCGGGAGAAGGGCGGCGCTCATAGCAGCGCTTGCGGCGAATATCGCGCTGCTTTTTGTGTTCAAATACCTCAACTTTGCCGTCAGAACGCTGCACGGACTTTTCCCCGCAACGAATGCCCTCATCGCGCAGACGAATATTGCTCTGCCGATAGGCATTTCCTTCTTCACCTTCCAGACGATGAGCTATGTCATAGACGTTTACCGCGGCATTCCCGCGCAGCGCAACATCGCGTATCTGGGGCTGTATATCTCCTTTTTCCCGCAGCTTATCGCCGGCCCCATCGTGCGCTATACCACCGTCATGGAGCAGATACGTGAACGTACCGTCACCAAGGACGATTTTGCGCAGGGCATCCTCCGCTTCCTGTACGGACTCAGCAAGAAAATGCTGCTGGCGAATGTTCTGGCGGAGCTTGTCCATGTGGCCTTCTCCACGGTGCAGCCGAGCGTGTGCATGGCGTGGCTCGGCTCGATTGCGTACACGCTGCAAATATACTTCGATTTCAGCGGGTATTCGGATATGGCCATCGGCATGGGGCGCATGTTCGGCTTTCACTTTCTTGAGAATTTTGATTACCCCTATCTCTCCCGAACGGTCACGGAGTTCTGGCGGCGCTGGCATATCTCCCTCGGCTCATGGTTCCGGGATTACGTGTATTTCCCGCTTGGCGGGTCGCGCGTCGATTCAAATGGGCGGCTTGTGTTCAACCTTGCGCTTGTGTGGCTGCTGACGGGCATATGGCACGGCGCAAACTGGACGTTCATCCTCTGGGGCGTGCTGCACGGGGCTGTGATCATCGTGGAAAAGCTTGCCCGCCTGCCGCAGCGCTTGCCGGGGCATAAGCCCGCCGCCGCGCTGTACAGGGTGTTCACGCTGCTTGCCGTCAACTTCGGCTGGGTGCTTTTCCGGGCGGACACCATCCATTCCGCCTCCGCCTACATAAAGGCCATGCTTGGCCTTGGCGGCGGCGCGTTTATCGACGCGGCGTTCCTCTTTTACCTCCGTGAGTACGGCGTCACGCTTGCCGCCGCGCTCGTCTGCTCCACGCCGCTGCTTCCGCTGCTGCGCCGCCTTGCCGCCGGCAGGGGAGGGCGCGCCGCCGTCATCGAACGGGGCGCGGAATACGCCGTGCAGCTCGTCCTTTTTGCCGTGTGCGTGTCATTCCTCGTCATAGGCGCGTACAATCCCTTCATCTACTTCAACTTCTGACAGGTGCGCGCTATGAATACTGTGAATACAAAGACAAGACCCGGAATTTCAAAGCTTGCCGGCCGGATCGCCGCTCTCCTCGCCGCGCTGGCACTGGCGGCGTTCACACTGGCGGAGATGCGCCTTGCTGCGCCCGCCGCGGCTGACCTCGCCGCGGGGCGGATAAGCTTTGCAGAATTCACGTCGCAGGTGCACGATAAGTGCGTCTCCGGCACGCCGCTGAAATATACATTTGTTGATCTCAACGGCCTTTACTGCAAGCTCATCGGCAGGAACATCTGCAACCAGATAATGCGCCTGAAAAACGGTATGCTCACAAATTATAATCCTGAACGGCACGATATGACCGCCCCAGCGGCGGGGATCACCGCGCTGGCGGATTACGCCGCGCAGAACGGCGCGCAGTTTATCTATGTCCAGTGCCCTTCAAAGCTCGACGCCGAATCTCAGCTTCTCATTCCCGGTGAGGAGGATCACAGCAACGAGAATGCGGATGAGCTTCTGTCTCTGCTCTCCGCGGCGGGTGTGGACACTCTCGACCTGCGCAAGGATCTTGCGCAGACGCCGCAGCAGATAGAGCAATATTTCTTTCGCACTGATCACCACTGGAATTTCACCGGCGCTTTTGCCGGGTATCAGCGGCTGATGCAGACGCTGTACGCGCGTTTCCCCGCCGCCGGTATAGACATGTCCTGTGCCGACAGCGCGAATTGGGAGGCGCATACGCTCCACGACTGGATGCTTGGCAGTCAGGGCAAGCGCACCGGTGTTTTCTTCGGCGGCACGGATGATATCACGTATTATACGCCGCGCTTTGACACGCAGATGTCGTGTGAGATCCCTGTCTATTCCGGCGGCAGCGCCTATTATGAGGGCAGCTTTGCCGACGTGAACATACGCGGCGAATACCTCAACGCCCGGCCGGACAGGTTTGAATCCAGCCCCTATGACATGTATATCGGCGGGGAATATGCCCTCGTACGGCACCGCAGCGAAAGCGCTTCGAGTGATCTGAAGCTGCTCCTCGTCAAGGATTCGTTTGCCCTGCCGGTGGAGGCGTTCCTGTCCACCGCGTTCAAGAGTATCGACGTGCTCGACCCGCGCTATATGGAAGATGAAACCGTCGCCGGGCATATCCGCGATGAAGCACCGGACGTTGTTATCGTGATGCTTTCTCAGAACAGCGCGTGGGCGTATCCCGAGTACTCAGACTATGGCATCCCGGCGCTTTCGGAGTGAACGGTGAATTCTCCGCAGTTGAGAAGTCCAAGCACTATTACGTCGGCCTACTAGAGCAAATGAATTTTCAGCAGCTTGAAGATTCCACTGAGGACACTGACGAGGAAACCGACTGAGCATAAACCGCCGCGGCTGATCCTGTGTACCATATCTCTCTTCACCAGTGAGTGCTGGAGTTGTGCACTTGCACAGTAAACGTTTTTCAATGCTCATAAAGTGCAAGAATATCTCTGTGGTTACAATTAAACCTGATGTGGATATATGTCATGGGGCTGTAGCGAAAAACCGCTACAGCCCCAGCGTCTAAATACTATATACTTTTCTGACTTACACGATGCCCTGCGCCATCATGGCGTCTGCGACCTTAAGGAAGCCCGCGACGTTTGCGCCGACCATCAGATCGCCCGGACGGCCGCACTCGACGGATGCGTCATAGCAGGCCTTGTAGATGTTCTTCATAATGCCGTGCAGCTTCTCATCGACCTCTTCAAAGCTCCAGGACATGCGAATGGAGTTCTGGCTCATTTCGAGACCGGAGGTGGCCACGCCGCCCGCGTTGGAGGCCTTGCCGGGGGAGTAGAGCAGGCCGTTGGCCTTGACTATCTCTATCGCCTCGGGAGTGAGCGGCATATTCGCGCCCTCGAACACGGCCATGCAGCCGTTATCGACCAGCGCCTGTGCACCGGCGGCGTCCATCTCGTTCTGGGATGCGCAGGGATGCGCGATGTCGCACTTGACGTTCCAGATGTTCTTGCAGCCCTCATGGTACTCGCTGCCCGGAACCTCCTGCGCGTAGACGGAGATCCTTGCGCGCCTCTTCTGCTTGATGTCGAACAGAACGTCGAGGTTGATGCCGTTGGGATCGTAGATGTAGCCCTGAGAGTCGCTCATCGCAACGACCTTGCCGCCGAGGGTGTTGACCTTCTGCGCGCAGTACTGCGCCACGTTGCCCGAGCCGGACACAACGACAGTCTTGCCTTCGTAGCTGGTGTTCTTCAGATGCTTGAGCGCTTCCGCCGCGAAGTAGCACACGCCGAAGCCTGTGGCCTGCGTGCGGGCGAGGGAGCCGCCGAACGGGATGCCCTTGCCGGTGAGAGTCGCACCCTCGAAGCGATCGACTATCTTCTTGTACTGGCCGAACATATAGCCGACCTCGCGCGCGCCGACGCCGATGTCACCGGCGGGAACGTCGGTAAACTGGCCGATGTGGCGGTAAAGTTCAGACATGAAGCTCTGGCAGAAGCGCATGACTTCGGCGTCGGACTTGCCCTTCGGGTCAAAGTCGGAGCCGCCCTTGCCGCCGCCCATGGGCAGCGTGGTCAGGGAGTTCTTGAGGATCTGCTCAAAGCCGAGGAACTTCATGATGGAAAGGTTGACGGAGGGGTGGAAGCGCAGACCGCCCTTGTAGGGGCCGATGGCGGAGTTGTACTGCACGCGGTAGCCGCGGTTGACATGCGTCACGCCGTTGTCGTCCACCCAGGGAACGCGGAATTCTATAACGCGCTCAGGCTCCACAAAGCGCTCGATAAGCCCGGTCTTTTCCCATTCGGGGTGCTTGTCCACGACAAGCTCAAGAGATTCAAAAACCTCTCTGACGGCCTGGAGGAACTCCGGCTCATGAGAGTCGCGCCTCTCCACTTCCGCATATACCCGTTTGAGATACTCGTTGTTCAGCATTTGCTGACCTCCTTGATAATAAAAAGATTTTTAAACATGTTGCCTCTTTTCAGCTACGCACATTATACTAAGTTTATCCGGCGGTAACAATTCGCAATCTGCACAGTTTTTTACAAGATTTTTAGGCTTTTTAACAACAACTGCTTTGATAAAAAAATACCGAAATCCTGCAAAGTATTGCAATTTCAGCGCAAATAGGGTATGATAAAATAAAGACAAAATCAATTTGCTATTTAAAGGAGTAAAGTCATGAAAAGGGAGAATTTCTTCGGATATGAGAAGTACAGCTTCGGCAGCGGCGCGCTTTCCGTCTCCGTCGTGACGCTTGGCGCAGCGGTAACGGAGCTGCGCTTTGCCGGACGCAATATGGTGCTGTGTTATCCGGACGCGGCAGGCTATCTTGACGGCACGGCCTATATCTGCGCCGCCATCGGCCGTTATGCCAACAGGATAGCCGGTGCGCGCTTCACGCTGAACGGCAGGGAGTACGTCCTTCCCGCGAACGAGGGGGCAAACCAGCTCCACGGCGGGCCGGACTCCTATGATAAGCGCCGCTGGGAGGCGGAGGTGCTTGGCGATGACTCCGTGCGCTTCACGCTGAACTCGCCCGACGGGGATAACGGCTTCCCCGGCAATCTCACCGCGTCTGTGACCTACACCGTCTCCGGGGATACCCTGCGCCTCGACTTCGGCGGCGTCTGCGACGCCGACACGGTGTACGCGCCCACCTCGCACATGTACTTCAACCTTGACGGCAGCAGCGCGCTCGACCATTCCATGCGGATAGATTCCGCCGGATGGCTCGAGGTGGACGGCGGGCTTATCCCGACGGGGCGCGTCATGCCGCCGGAGGGGGATTTCGATTTCCACGCCCTGCGCCGCGTCACGCGCGACTATGACCATTGCTTCGTGATGAACGGGGAGCACGCCTGCACCGTCGAGGCCGGCGGCGTGCGTATGGATGTTTTTACGGACTTTCCGGCGATGCAGGTCTACACGTCCTCCGGCATGGGCGCACCGCACGGGAAGAACGCCGGCCTCGCCATAGAGCCGGAATTTTATCCCGACAGCCCCAATCACCCGGATTTTCCGTCCGCTGTGCTGCATGCGGGAGAGCATTTTCACCGCTATGCCGAGTATAAATTCAGTAAAATTTAATAGAATTTTGAGAATTTGGTCAAAATTTATTGGTTTAACGTAATGGCGTATTGACACTTTAGAAAAAATATATATAATATAATAGAAAACGTACCCATATTGCTGCACGTCCATCCGGCGCGGCAGCCGAAAAACAGGGCCCTGCTTTTCACACTTTATTGCATAAAGTGTGATGGGGCTTTGAATACCGGCGCGGCGCGGATGAGAGGGGAGCGGAAGGGTATAATAATTTAAGGAGGACAAACATGAAAAAAATCGTAGCACTGCTTCTTGCCCTGTGCATGGTGTTTGCACTGTGCGCCTGCGGTAACAGCTCTGCCAAGAGCGATGACATCCATATCGGTATAGTCACCGGCTCCGTCTCCCAGTCTGAGGATGACCGCCGCGGCGCGGAGGCCTTCCAGGCGATGTACGGCGAGGACATGGTCAAGCTGGCCATCTACCCCGACAACTTCACCGAAGAGCTTGAGACCACCATCCAGACGATAGTCAACCTCTCTGACGACCCCGCCATGAAGGCCATCATCGTCAACCAGGCCGTTCCCGGCACCACCGAGGCTTTCCGCCGCATCAAGGAAAGCCGTCCTGACATCATCTGCATCGCCGGTGAGTCCCATGAGGACCTGCCCGAGATCGGCTCTGCCGCCGACCTTGTCTGCAACAACGACTTCGTTGCCCGCGGCTACCTGATCATCAGGACTGCTCACGAGCTGGGCTGCGATACCTTCGTACATATTTCCTTCCCGCGCCACATGTCCTATGAGACCATGAGCCGCCGTGTCGCCATCATGAAGGCCGCATGCGACGAGTTCGGCATGCAGTTCGTCCTTGAGACTGCTCCCGACCCCACCTCTGACGTCGGCGTTGCCGGTGCACAGGCTTACATCCTTGAGAAGGTTCCTGAGTGGGTCGAGAAGTACGGCCAGAACGCCGCATACTTCTGCACCAACGACGCTCACACTGAGCCTCTGCTCAAGCAGCTTCTCGAGTACGGCGGATACTTCATCGAGGCCGACCTGCCCTCTCCCACCATGGGTTACCCCGGCGCGCTGGGCATCGACCTGACCGAGGAAGCCGGCGACTATGAGAAGATCCTTGCCAAGGTCGAGCAGGCCATCGTTGAAAAGGGCGGCGCCGACCACTTCGGCACATGGGCCTACTCCTACGGCTACACCGTTTCCGCTGGTCTTGCACAGCATGCGCTCAACGTCATCAAGGGCGAGAGCGAGCTGACCGATATCGACGATATCTCCAAGGCCTATCAGGTGTTCTCACCGAACGCCGCATGGAACGGCTCCAACTACACCAATGCCGAGACCGGCGTCAAGCTTGACAATGTGTTCCTCGTCTACCAGGATACCTACATCATGGGCGACCCGGGCCACTTCATGGGCTCCACCTCCATCGAGGTTCCCGAGAAGTACTTCACCATCAAGTAATAGAGCGATTTACCTGTAATTAAGGGGGAGGAAGAATCCTCCCCCGACATTTTAGAGTAGGATTTGAAAGATATGATAAACGGAATTGCTCCTTTGCTGGAGATGAAAAACATCAAGAAGGACTTTTTCGGCAACCAGGTTCTCACGGATATCAACCTCACGCTGCAGGCGGGCGAGGTTCTCGGTCTTGTCGGGGAAAACGGTGCCGGTAAAAGCACCCTCATGAAGATTCTTTTCGGAATGGACGTTATCAGGGAAACGGGCGGCTACGGCGGCGACGTGCTCATAAACGGGGAGAAGGTCAATTTCTCCACGCCGTTTGACGCGCTTGCCGCGGGCATCGGCATGGTCCATCAGGAGTTTTCTCTGATCCCCGGCTTCACGGCCACTGAAAACATTCTGCTCAACAGAGAGCCGAAGAAAACAAATGTGATTTCTCAGGTGTTCGGCGACAGGCTGAATACCCTTGATTATAATGAAATGAACGGGCGTGCGGCGGCTGCCATCGACAAGATGGGCTTCACCATCGACCCGAACATGGTCATAAACGATATGCCCGTCGGGCATAAGCAGTTCACGGAGATCGCGCGCGAGCTGAGTAAGGATCAGCTCAAGCTTCTCATTCTGGATGAGCCGACCGCCGTTCTCACGGAGAAAGAGGCGGAAGCGCTGCTGGATTCCATCAGGGGCATGTCCCAGAAGGGCATTGCCGTCATATTCATCACCCACCGGCTCCACGAGATTCTGTCCGTCTGCGACAAGGTCGTCGTCATGCGCGACGGCTATGTTGTCAAGGACGTTCCGGCCGCGGAGACCGACGTTACCGAGATCACAAGGTGGATGGTCGGCAGAAATGTTGATACTGCCGCCAATGTTGATATAAGAGAGTTCCCCGAAGCCAAGACTGTTATGAGCATCCGCAGGCTCTGGGTCGATATGCCCGGTGAGATCGTCCGCGACGTCAGCCTTGACGTGAAGGAGGGCGAGATCCTCGGCATCGGCGGGCTGGCCGGTCAGGGCAAGCTCGGCATCCCCAACGGCGTCATGGGTCTTTATGAGGCCGGCGGCACCGTCGAGTTTGACGGTAAGCCCATCCCCCTCAACAGCCCGAGAAGCTGCCTTGACGCCAACATCGCTTTCGTGTCTGAGGACAGGCGCGGCGTCGGCCTGCTGCTTGACGAGACGCTTGAGTGGAACGTCGCCTTCCCCGCAATGCAGGTGCAGAACAAGTTCCTCAAGAAGTATCTCGGCGGCCTCATCAAATGGCGCGACGAGAAGGCCATCGGCGATATCACCGATAAGTACATAGACGAGCTGAAAATCAAATGCACCGGCTCCAAGCAGAAGGCGAGGGAGCTTTCCGGCGGCAACCAGCAGAAGGTCTGCCTTGCGAAGGCCTTCGCGCTTGAGCCGAAGTTCCTCTTCGTGTCGGAGCCTACGCGCGGCATAGACGTCGGCGCGAAGGCGCTCGTGCTCGATGCGCTGAAGAAGTTCAACCGCGAGTCCGGCGTCACCGTCGTCATGATCTCCTCCGAGCTTGAGGAGCTGCGCCAGATATGCGACCGTATCGCTATCGTTTCCGGCGGCAGGATCGCCGGTATTCTCCCCGCGTCTGAGCCGTCCGAAGAGTTCGGCATGCTCATGGTCAGTCAGGTAAAGTGAGGTGGAAGGATGAACAGTAAATTATCCGGCGAAAATGCCACGTTTATGGACAGGGTAAAAGCTGCGGTCAGCTCCTTCGGCCTCCCGCGCCTTATCATTGCCGCGTTCCTGCTGCTTCTGTTTATTGCCGCCCCGCTCGTCGGCGCGGATTTTGCCACGCAGATAACCAACACCATCAACCGTTTCAGCTGGAACGCTGTGCTGGTGCTTGCGATGGTCCCCATGGTGCACTCCGGCTGCGGCCTCAACTTCGGCCTGCCGCTGGGCATCATCTCCGGCCTGCTTGGCGCGACGCTCTCCATTGAGTTCGGCTTCACGGGGCCTATGAGCTTCGTCATGGCCATCGTTATCGCCACGCCCTTCGCCCTCATCCTCGGCGCGGGCTACGGCTGGCTCCTCAACAAGATAAAGGGCGGCGAGATGATGATAGCCACGTATGTTGGCTTCTCCTCCGTCTCCTTCATGTGCATGATGTGGCTGCTGCTGCCGTATAAAAGCCCGACGATGGTCTGGGGCTTTGCCGGCAAGGGCCTGAGGACGACGATATCCCTCGAGGGCTTCTACGATAAGGTCCTCGCAAACTTCCTCCAGATCAATATCGGCAACCTCTCCATCCCGACTGGTACGCTGCTGTTCTTCGCGCTGCTTGCCTTCCTCATGTGGGCCTTCCTCCACACCAAGACGGGCACCGCCATGACGGCCGTCGGCTCCAACCCGACGTTTGCAAAGGCCGCCGGCGTGAATGTGGACAAGATGCGTATGCTCTCCGTCGTGATGAGCACTTGGCTTGCCGCGGTCGGCATCCTCGTTTATGAGCAGGGCTTCGGCTTCATCCAGATATACACCGCGCCCTTCTACATGGCTCTGCCCGCTGTTTCCGCCATCCTTATCGGCGGCGCGTCCGTCAATAAGGCGTCCATCGCCAACGTCGTCATCGGCACGTTCCTCTTCCAGGGTATAGTCACCATGACGCCGACAGTTATGAACTCCATGATCCACATGGATATGAGCGAAGTCATAAGGATAATTATCTCCAACGGTATGATCCTCTACGCTCTGACGAGAAAGACGGAGGGATCGAAATGATGAAAAATAAAGAGAAAAAATCCGACGGCGTCTCCTTCGGCAAGAAGCTTCTGCGCTTTGCCCAGAATAACTCCGTGCCGCTGATGTTCGTGCTCATCTGCATCGTCTGCATCCCCATTTCCGGCTTCTCTGTCAGCTATCTTCTCAATGAGATAGTCACCCGTATGGGCAGGAACATCTTCCTCATCCTCTGCCTGCTCTTCCCGATAATGGCCGGCATGGGCCTCAACTTCGGCATGACTCTCGGCGCAATGGCCGGTGAGATCGCGCTCATCCTCGTGGCGGACTGGCAGGTCTGGGGCATCCCCGGCGTCGTGCTGGCGATGATCCTCTCCATCCCGTTCTCCATCCTCCTCGGTATGCTCTGCGGCAAGCTGCTGAACATGTCCAAGGGCCGTGAAATGATAACCAGCTATATCATAAGCTTCTTCATCAACGGCGTGTATCAGCTCATCGTGCTTTACATGATGGGCCCGCTGATACCAATAAAGCACTTCTCTCTCAAGCTGCCGCGCGGCTACGGCATCAGAAATACCGTCAGCCTTCTCAATATGCGTCAGTGCCTGGATAATCTTCTGGCCGTCAACGTCGGCGGCGTGAAGATCCCCGTGCTCACCTTCATCATCATCGCACTCTTTTGCCTGTTCATCGTCTGGTTCAGAAAGACCAAGCTCGGTCAGGATATGCGCGCTGTCGGACAGGATATGGAGGTCGCGCGCGACGCCGGCATCAAGGTCGAGCGTACAAGGATAATCTCCATCGTCATGTCCACCGTGTTCTCCGGCTTCGGCATGATAATCTACCTCCAGAATATGGGCAACATCGCCACGTATTCCTCACACTCGCAGATAGGCATGTTCTGCATCGCGGCGCTGCTCGTCGGCGGCGCATCCGTTGACAGGGCGTCCATCGGCAACGTGTTCCTCGGCGTTATCCTCTTCCACACGATGTTCATCGTCGCCCCCTCCGCCGGCGCAAAGATAACCGGCGACTCGATGATCGGCGAGTACTTCCGTGTGTTCGTGTCGTATGCGGTCATCACCGTCGCGCTCATCATGTATGAGACGAAGAAGCGCAAGCAGAAGAGTATGCTTGGGCAGCAGCTCCAGCGTGAGCAGGAGGAACAGGGATGAAAGATAAAAAGAGATTTTTCATAAGGCTTGCCACCGTCCTCGTCCTCATCGGGATCGCCGTGCTGATGTACTTCCTCGGCCGCGGCCACACCGTGTATTTTGACAACAGAAAGCTTGAGTACGACGGCGTCACCTACGATACGCCATATAAGGTCGAGGTGTACGTCAATGGTGAGCGCGCCGCCAAGCTCTACGATAAGGAGCGCGGCTCATCCATCTGCATCGGCGCGAACTTCACGATGGAGCTCAAGGTCACGCAGGAAAAGGGCGGCACAGAGACGGAAGAAACCTACAGTATCAAGCTTCCCTATAATAAGGACGGCCTCATCGTCAATCTTCCCGGCCTCATGGCAGGGCTTCCGCAGGATGTGTATATGACCGAGTTCATATCCACTGAGGAGTTGACTCCCGCGGAGGAAGAAGTTGTCACAGATGAATTCGGCATGGACGCTTCCAGCGATTTCTGACCTTGGCGTACAACCGAAAAGCTTAAACCAAAACCGGATACGGCCGTCATCCCGACAGGCCGTATCCGGTTTTCACGCGGCGGAAACAATATCCCCTGAAAGCGCGTCTATAATGTTATTATAATATAGCCCCGCGCTGACGCCGCGGAAGGAGTGTGAATATGCGCCGTATAAGCTGCTTTAATTTGATATCCCTGTTCCTGCTTGCCGTGTGCCTGCTGCTGACAGGCTGCGCCGCACCGGGGCGCAGTGATAGCATGCCGGAGGACGCCGGGGCGGATGTCTGCCGCGCCGCGCTGCTGTATAAGGACGTTCTGGACGCAAATTGCATGGGCGACAGCGGGGAAATACTTGCTGTGCTTGAACAGAACGGCCTTGCGGCCATAGACGACGCGGGGGAGTGCAGCTTCGTCAACCCGGATGTTATCCGCAGCTTTTTTGCCGAAAAGGCCGCGGGCGGCACGCCGTCCGTGCGCTTTTACCGCGTCTGCTATGACGGCGGCCTGAGCTGCACCACTCTTTATTATGCGGATGGGTGGCGGTGCCGGAATACGCGCGCCGCGTGGCGTGATGGCACGCCGCAGGTGACCTTCACCGCCGATTATGCCCTCACGGCGCTGTTCCTCTCCGAAAAGGAAAGTCTCATATACACCTGTGCCATCCCCGATAATACCGCCGCCAGCAAGCACGACGGATATATCGAACCCACCACGATGATCTGCCTAACGCCGAAGGCTCCTGTTTGTGCCGAGGCGGAGGAAAAATTCCTCGCCGGTATCGGCTATAATTATAATGGCCTCTTCACGCGCACTTGGACGGCCGGCGGCCTTGACAGCGTCTGTCTGAATGACCTTTATCTCTCGCTGTGGAGGCTGGAGCACGGCGATTATATCTATTATTTCAACGACCCCTATCCCCAAATGGACGGCACGGCGTTTTCCCTCGTGCCGGGGGCGGAGTTTGAAGCGCTCATCATGAAGTATCTGGACGTGCCGCAGGAGTATATCCGGACGCATGCGCAGTATGATGCGGAAATGGCGGCCTATCCGGTGTATGTCCAGGGCCCGCATGACGGCGTGTCCGACAGTATGCCCACGCCAGAGGTGACGGCCGTTCAGCGCAACGCGGACGGCACGTACACTCTCACGGTGGACGCGGTGTATCCCGCCTATGCCACGGACCGCGCTTTCACCCACATCGTGACAGTCAGACCGGAATCGGACGGCACATTCCGCTACGTGTCCAATACGCTCCTGCCCTCGCCGGACAATATACTGCCGCCCTATACGAGCCGTATATGCCCAATGCCCGACGCGGCATAGCCGCTTTATCACAGAAAATAAAAAACCGTCGCAAGCATAAAGCTTGCGACGTGTTGGTGGACCCGAAGGGGATCGAACCCTCGAACCTCACGGATGCGAACCGTGCGCTCTCCCAGCTGAGCTACGGGCCCATGTCATCTTACCGCTGACAGCTTATACATTATAACATAAAATTTTTATTTGTAAAGCACAAATTTTCAAAATCGGCAAATACTTTGTGCGCCGGGCGCTGTGCACACCACGCGCATCTGCCGCCGCGCATGCGGGGGAAAGATTGGCTTACCAAATGATGTCAGAAAAATGACCGGGCCGCCCGGCGCGTTGACAAATATTTTTTGACCATGCTACAATGACACGGATTGCCTGAAAAGGATGCATTTGCCTGAAAGGGGCGGATTATATGCCACAAAAGATTGTGTTGGTTGTCGGAGCCTCCTCGGGTTTGGGCAGCGCGGCGGCGCAATGCCTGGCCGCGGACGGCCATATCGTATACGCCGCGGCGCGCTCCTTTGCCAATGGGGCGGAGCCGCCCACGGGCTGCCGCGCGCTGGCGCTGGACGTAAGCGCTGCGGACAGCGTGCATGCGGCGGTGGATACCGTGCTGCGCGAACAGGGGCGCGTCGACGCGCTGGTGTGCTGCGCGGCCAGCTTTACCATGTCGCCCATGGAGGAATTGCCCATCGATATCCTGGCCGATATGATGAACGTCAATTTTCTGGGCATGGCGCGCTGCGTACAGGCTGTAATGCCCGCCATGCGCGCGCAGAAAAGCGGCCATATCGTGCTGTTTTCATCGCTCAACGGCCTGTTTTCTATCCCGTTCCAGGGCGCGTACAGCGCCACCAAGCACGCGGTGGAGGCTTATGGCGAGGCGTTGGCGCAGGAAACGCTGGGCATGGGAATCCATGTGACGGTGGTGGAGCCGGGTGACTGCCGCGGCGGTTCGCAGAAGTATCGCCGTGTGTATCTGAATGAAAACTCGCCCTACGCCGCAGCATTCGAGCACGGAACGGCCAAAATCCACCATGACGAAACCAACGGCCTGCCGCCCGAGCGCGTGGGGCATGCGGTGGCCAAGGCGGTCGGGAAGAAAAACCCGCCCGCGCGACTGGTGGTGGCCTCGCTGGATCAGCGCAGCGCCATCTGGATGCACAGGTTCCTGCCCCGCAAGCTGTTTAATCGTATTATTGCCGCTTACTATCGCTGAAAATGACCGACCGATAAAAAAGGAGAAAGTATGCCGACGCCCCGCGATCAAAAATGCACCCTGCTGCGCAAAAACCTGTGTTTCGAGAACTTTTTTGAAACGCTGTGCGTAGACCGCGATCAGACCGCCGCCATCTGGCTGGAAAACGATCGTGAGCAAAGCTATAATTATGAAGAATTTCACGCCCGCGCCCTGCAGACCGCCGCGCGCATTGACGATGCGCGCCTGGGCCGCCGCGACGGCTGGGTGGGCCTGTGCCTGGAAACCTGCGTGGATTGGCCCATCCTGTTCTGGGGTCTGCTGGCGGCGGGCAGAAAGCCGCTGCTGCTGGACCCCACCATCAGCGATGCGGGACTGACCCACCTGCTTTCCCAGGCGGGGGCCGGGGCGGTGATCATCGGCAAGCGCCGCGCCGCGCTGCCTGAAATTGCCCAGCGCTTGCCGGGCGAATTGACCTCGGGCGCGTACAGCAAGGATTTCAAGCCCTGCTGGGCGGATCGCATCGCCCTGTGCACCTCGGGCACCACGGCCACCTCGCGCGTGTATGTATACGACGGCCGCGCCATCTGCCTGCAGGCCATCGCCTTTATCGAGCAGCAGCGCGGCCGCTGCATGACCAACGAAAAATACGGCCGCGAGCGCACGCTGTGCTTCCTGCCGCTCAACCATATCTTCGGCTTGATGACCAACATGATCCCCACCGCGCTGGAGGGTAATCCGCAGGTTTATCTGCATGACCGCGCGCCGGAAACCATCCTGAAGACCTGCCGTATCTGCAAGGTAGAACTGATCATGGCCGTGCCGCTGCTGATCAACGGCCTGTCCTCCGCCCTGCAAAAGAAGGTATCCAAGCTGTCCGCGCCCAAGCGCCGCGCCTTCCGCGCGCTGCAGAATACCTCCATCGCCATCCAGACCGCATGGCCCGAGGGCGGCATGTGGATTGCCAAGCATGTGCTGTTCAAATCCGTTAACGCGCAGCTGTTCGGCCCAACGCTGCGGCAGATCGCCCTGGGCGGCGCGAACGCCCCGCAGGAGCACCTGCGCAATATCGCGGCGCTGGGCTATTGCGTATCCTTTGGTTACGGCATGACCGAAACCGCCGTGACAGCCTATGACGGCGCGGTGGATATGAAGGCCCGCCTGTCCGGGTGCTCGGGCAAGCTGCTGCCCATCGCGCACGCGAAAATTGCGGAGACTGGCGAGCTGATCGTGGGCTGCGAGGCCATTCATATCGGTCAGCTGCGCGACGGCAAGCTGATTCCGCCCGACCTGGACGAGAACGGCATGTTCCATACCGGCGATATCGTGTGCTTTGACGAAAAGCAGCGCCTGCACATCGAGGGCCGCATCAAGGATGTGATCATCGGCGCGTCGGGCGAAAACATTTATCCAGATGAGATTGAAAACGCCTTTACCGGCATTCCGGGCGTTGATATGATGACCGTGCTGGGCACGGGCGATAAGGGCCGTGAGCAGGTGACGCTGGTGCTGACCCTGGGCGAGGGCATGCGCGACGCCGCCCTGCGCGCGCAGATCAAGGCCGAGGTAGAGCAGCGCAACCGCACCCTGCCCGCGCCCAAGCAGGCACGTCTGGTGCTGTGCACGGCCGAAAAGCTGCCGCTTTCTGGCAGCATGAAGGTAAAGCGTGTGGAGCTGCGCCAGCGCATCGAAAAGGGCAAATTCCCCTGCGAAGCGCTCACGGGCAGCGCACCTGCGCCCAAGCAGACCGCTGCGGCTCCCGCTCCCAAGGCGCAGGATACGTTGGCCGACCTGCCGGGACAGGATGATATTGAAAAGCAGGTGGCGGCCTTCTTTGCCGACGCGCTGTCCATCAGCCAGCCGGTAGCGCCCACCGCGCACTTCGTCAACGATCTGGGCGGGGACAGCCTGCAAATGCTGTCCGTGATGCTCAAAATTGAGGAAGCCTATGGCGTGCTGCTGACCGAGGATGAGATTGCCGGCTGCACCTGCGCCCGCGATGTGGCTCGCGTGATCCGCGCGCGGCTGCACGGCGATCTGCCTGCCCAGACCCCCGCTCCCGAGGCGGGCAAGGTCAAGCGTATTACCCGCATCGAGGATACCCCGGAGTACGCCGCCTTGCAGGAGCGCTTCCGCGCCATTCACGGCGAGAATCCCTACTTTGTGTGCCATGAGTCCCCGCTGATGGATACCTCCGTGATGGACGGCCACGAGGTGCTCAACTTTGGCTCCTATAACTACGCGGGCATGTCCGGCCGTCCCGAGACCGTCAACGCGGCCATCGAGGCCACCAGGAAGTACGGCACGTCGGCCAGCGGCAGCCGTCTGCTGGGCGGCGAAAAGAAGCTGCACGAGCAGCTGGAAGCCGCCATTGCGGAGTGGAAGCACACCGAGGACGCGCTGGTGCTGGTATCCGGCCATGCGACCAACGTAACCTTTGTGGGCAATTTCTGCGGCAAGGGCGATCTGATCGTATACGACGCGCTGGCGCATAACTCCATCCACGAGGGATGCCGCATGAGCGACGCGGTGTCCAAGGCCTTCCCGCACAACGACGTGGCCGCGCTGGAAAGCATCCTGCGCGCGCAGCGCGATAAGTTTGCCAAGGTGCTGATTGTGTGCGAGGGCGCGTACAGCATGGACGGCGACGTGGCTCCTGTGCCCGAATATGTGCGGCTGAAAAAGCAGTATGGCTGCTTCCTGATGGTGGACGAGGCGCACTCTGCGGGCGTGCTGGGCGCTACCGGAGCAGGCGTGGACGAGTTCTTTGGCCTGGCGGGCGACGATATCGATATCAAGATGGGCACGCTGAGCAAGGGTCTGGGCACCTGCGGCGGCTATCTGGCGGGCAAAAAGGCGCTGATTGAATATCTGCGCTACACGCTGCCGGGCTTTGTATTCTCGGTGGGCATGGCGCCGCCGCTGGCCGGCGCGGCGCTGGAAGCCGTGCGCCTGCTGCGCAGCGATCCTACCATCATGCAGCGCTTGCAGCGCAATATCAAGCTGTTTGTGTCCGAGGCGCATAAGCGCGGGCTGGATACCTGCCTGGCGGGAGATTCGGCCATCATTCCCATCCTGATCGGCAATGATTCGGATGCGTTTGAGCTGTCTGTGGCGCTGGGGCACAAGGGCGTGTTCGTTCCCCCGGCGGTGTACCCGGCTGTGCCGCGCAACAGCGCGCGTCTGCGCTTCTGCGTGATCAGCGAGCACAAGCCCGAGCAGATCATCCGTGCGCTGGATACCCTGATGGAAACGGCGGACGAGATGGGCATCAACATCCGCAAACGCGAGGAAAAATAAGCAATTCGCGCCGGTGTGCAGGAGTTTTTTCTGCCCGGCGCGAATTTTTTATTTTTAGAACGTAAGGAGCGTGGACGCGGATGAAACAGGATCAGTGGCTGGATTGGGCGATTGAGCTGCAAAGCCTGGCGCAGGCTGGGCTGACCTATGGGCGCGACGTATACGATCTGGAGCGCTATCAGCGGCTGCGGGATATCGCGGCGGACATGCTGGCCAGCCAGACCGACCTGCCGCTGGAGCAGGTGAAAACGCTGTTCTGCAATGAGACGGGCTATCAGACCCCCAAGGTGGATACCCGCGCGGCGGTGTTTCGGGAGTGGCGAATCCTGCTGGTGCGCGAGAACGACGGCGCGTGGAGTTTGCCCGGCGGCTGGTGCGAGGTGAACCTGTCGATTGGCGAGAATGCTGAAAAGGAGACGCTGGAGGAGGCGGGGCTGCGCGTGCGCGCCCGGCGGCTGATCGCCGTGCAGGATCGCAACCGCCATAACACGCCTCGCTATGCCTATGGGATCGTCAAGGCGTTTGTGCTGTGCGAGCTGCTGGACGGGGACTTTGTGCAAAACAGCGAGACGACGGAGAGCGGCTTTTTTGCGCTGGACGCGCTGCCTGCTCCTCTGGCGCAGGAAAAAAACAGCAGCGAGCAGATTGCACTGTGCTTTCAGGCTGCGGCGGCGGAACGGTGGGAAACGGTCTTTGATTGAGCCGTCTGTTTTTTCGTTGTATTCTGCACGCAAAACGGTTGACAGCGCGGACGCGCTATTTTATAATCTGGCTATCAAGATGAAAGGGAGGCGGCCGTCATGACGCAGCAGATGCAGCGCAATTTCCGGTTGGCTTCCTGCAACGCGCTTTCGGCACGCTATGTTGGCGTGTCTTCTTTGTATTACGGCTATTATTACTATTATTATGCCCAAATAGCCTGTCTGAAAAGAAGCGCGTGAGAATACCGGCTCGGCCGGAAACAACGATTCAAGCGGCGGCTCCCTTTCAGACAGGGGGCCGCTTTTTGATAATCAACTTTTACAGGAGGAACCTACGATGAAAAAGGTATGCGCGATTGTGATGGCTTTGTGTCTGCTGCTGGCGGGGCTGTGCCCGGCTCTGGCGGAGGATAAGACCTATAGAATCGGTATCTGTCAGCTGGCTCCGCACCCTGCGCTGGATGCAGCCACCCAGGGCTTCCGCGATTTCCTGACCGAAAAGTTGGGCGACAGGGTAGTCTTTGACGAGCAGAACGCGGCTGGCGAAGCGGCCACCTGCATGCAGATCATGAACTCCTTTATCTCCGAGGATGTTGACCTGATCATGGCCAACGCTACCGCTTCGCTGCAGGCGGCGCAGAGCGCTACGGGCGATATCCCGATTCTGGGCACGGCGGTGACGGATTATGGCGTGGCGCTGGATCTGACCTGCATGGACGGCAAGACGGGGGTAAATATCTCCGGCACGTCCGACCTGGCACCGCTGGATCAGCAGGCGGCGATGATCAAGGAGCTGTTCCCTGAAGCCAAGGAAGTCGGCCTGCTGTACTGCTCCAGCGAAGCCAACTCGGCCTACCAGATTGAAGTGATGACGCAGGAGCTGACCAAACTGGGCTTCCGTTGCACGGAGTTTGCCTTCAGCGATTCCAGCGACGTGACCTCCATGACCAGCACGGCCTGCCAGAACAGCGACGTGATTTATGTGCCTACTGACAACGTGGTGGCGACCTGCGCCGAAGCCATTCGCAATGTGGCAGAGGTGGATCGCGTGCCGATCATCGCGGGCGAGGAGGGCGCGTGCGCGGGCTGCGGCGTGGCAACGCTGTCCATCAGCTACTACGAGCTGGGTCGCATCACGGGCGAAATGGCCTTTGAGGTGCTGTGCGAGGGTGCGGATATCAACCAGATGGCCATCCGCTATGCGCCGACCACGGCCAAGAAATACAATGCCGAGCTGTGCGCGGCGCTGGGCCTGACCATGCCGGCGGATTACGAGGCCATCGCGCAGTAAGCGCGCATACATGCTTTGCATGATTATGCGCCCAATCCGGCGCTGAAGCCGATTTCCCTGTTTTTCCATTGTATTCTATGCATAAACCGGTTGACAGCCGCGCCTGGCTGGATTATAATTTGCCCATCAATCAAGCAAGTAGGACGCCACAATGACTACGATCAACACCCGCAACGCGATGGCGTCCTTCCGCATGGTTGATGCTGTGCGCTTGTTTAGCGTGCTGTTTTTTTACCGCGGCTTTTATTACTATTACCGCGCTCAAAATGCACGTCTGAATCGAAGCGTCTGAGATTGTTCCGGCATGGCCGGGATCAGTTCAATCAGCGGCTCCCTTTCAGACGGGGGCCGCTTTTTGATAAGTATTTAAAGGAGGAAACCACAATGAAAAAGGTATGCGCGATTTTGATGGCTGTCTGTCTGCTGCTGGCGGGTCTGTGCCCGGCTCTGGCGGAGGAAAAAACCTATACCATTGGCATTTGCCAGCTGGCTCCCCATCCGGCGCTGGACGCGGCCACCAAGGGCTTCCGCGATTTCCTGACCGAAAAGCTGGGCGATCAGGTGACCTTTATTGAAAACAACGCGGCTGGCGAGGCGGCCAACTGCACGCTGATTATGAATAACTTCCTGGCCGAAAACGTCGATCTGATCATGGCCAACGCCACCGGCGCGCTGCAGGCGGCGCAGAGCGCTACGGGCGACATCCCGGTGCTGGGCACGGCGGTGACGGATTACGGCGTGGCGCTGGATCTGACCTGTGTGGACGGCAAGACGGGCACCAACATCTCCGGTACCTCCGATCTGGCCCCGCTGGATCAGCAGGCGGCGATGATCAAGGAGCTGTTCCCCGAAGCCAAGGAAATCGGCCTGCTCTACTGCTCTGGCGAAGCCAACTCGGCCTACCAGATTGAAGTGATGACGCAGGAGCTGACCAAGCTGGGCTTCCACTGCACGGAGTTCGCCTTCAGCGATTCCAGCGACGTGGCGTCCATGACCAGCACGGCCTGCCAGACCAGCGACGTCATCTACGTGCCCACCGATAACACTGCTGCCAGCTGCACCGAAGCCATCCGCAACGTGGTGGAAGTGGAAAAGGTACCCGTGGTTGCGGGCGAGGAAGGCATCTGCTCCGGCTGCGGCGTGACCACGCTGTCCATCAGCTACTACGAGCTGGGCCGCATCACGGGCGAAATGGCCTTTGAAGTGCTGACCCAGGGCGCGGATATCAGCCAGATGGCCATCCGCTACGCGCCGACAACCACCAAGGAATTCAACGCCGAAATGTGCGAGATCCTGGGTGTGAACGTGCCTGCCGACTACGTGGCGATTGCCAAGTAAAAACCAAAAGAATATTTTAAAGTACGGGAAGGAAGGACTTGTGCCCTTCCTTCCCCACCGTGCTGTGTGGAGGAAACATGAATCTATCATCGCTGCTGAGCGCCATGCCAGGCGCAATTGCTCAGGGACTGATCTGGGGTATCATGGCCATAGGCGTATACATCACCTACAAGGTGCTGGACGTGGCTGATTTGACAGTGGACGGCACCATGGCCACGGGCGGCGTGGTATGCGTGGCGCTGATGGTAAACGGCGTGCCGCTGTGGGTGGCTCTCCTGTGCGCGGTGCTTGCGGGCATGCTGGCCGGGCTTTTGACAGGCGTTTTTCATACCTTTATGGGTATTCCCGCCATCCTTTCCGGCATCCTGACGCAGTTCTCTCTTTATTCCATTAACCTGTGGATCATGGGCTTTAAGTCCAACATGGCCATCAACGTGACCCGCTATCATCTGCTGGTCAGCGGCCGCAATGTGAAAAAGCTGGCTTTCTCCAACCCCATCTTTGTGGTGGCGGTGGCGATTGTGCTGCTGATTCTGGTGCTGTACTGGTTCTTTGGTACCGAGCGGGGCTGCGCCCTGCGCGCTACCGGCGCGAACCCTGCCATGGCACGCGCCATGGGCATCAACACCGCCCGCAGCAAGATCCTGGGTCTGATGATCAGCAACGGCATCGTGGCGCTGTCCTCGGCGCTGTTCACCCAGTATCAGGGCGCAGCGGATGTGAACATGGGCCGCGGCGCGATCGTCATCGGCCTGGCCGCCGTGATTATCAGCGAGGTGGCCTTCAGCGCGATTTTCCATAATTTCGGCTTTAAGCTGCTGGGCGTGGCGCTGGGCGCGATTGGAATGATCACGAAAAAATGTATAATTACGGCTTTTCCGTCGTAAAAAAT
>OLOV01000314.1_pt1 | contig 42894 bp, 50 predicted proteins | sample 1672931 | NCBI WGS metagenome assembly OLOV01 (sample SAMEA3136738, study PRJEB25190) | human gut metagenome | biome: human gut; feature: human-associated habitat; material: faeces | place: Austria | collected 2013 | reverse complement strand
CATCGCGCAGGCACTGATGGATCATGGTTCCTATCATTTCCCAGTGGGCGATTTCGTCTGTACCACCAACTTGGATATGATTATCCCATCTCTGCAGCAGTTCAGGGGAAGGTGTGGGTATCTTATGGTAAAGGTCGAGAACGAAGTTATCGCACAGGCCGGACCAGCGTCCACCCTTGTCTCTTGTATATACTACCTTTGAAAGCACTTCCTTGAGCATATCGTTCTTAGCCCTGGCAGAGCTTAGGCTGGAGTAGATCTCCACTACGGTGCGTATCTTCGGAACCTCATTGCGAATAGCTTCGTTGTAGGTCTCTTTTAATATTATCTTATCTCCCAGCGTCTTTACATCTTCACGCAGAGCAGTTATCTGAGCATCGATGTCTGCCCGGCGCTCCCGGAATTCCGCCTCAGAGTATATGCCGCGCTCGAGAAAACCGAAGAGGTTCTTGCGCTGCTTCTCCAACTCGGCGATTTCCGCATTTAAGTTGCCTATGGCGGCCTGTTCTTCATCGGTGGTCGCAGGCTGGGCGTTTTCGTATTTGATGGCGTTGTTCTTGAGCCAGTAGGCCAGCGCCTCGATTATGCGCTCCTCTACCAGGTGCAGCGCAGCGCTGACGTTATCGCATGAATTGCAGGAGCAGATGAGGGAGGGAGGTTGTTCACGGTTGTTATATGGACGCCTGACCATCTTGCGGCCGCACTTGCCACATACCATAAGGCCGGCAAGGGGATTCTGCATTTCGCGGTTGCCGGGAACGGTGGCGGGGCGATTGTTAGCTATAATGGATTGAGCGGCATTCCATGTATCTTCATCTACGAGCGGTACGTGCCGGCCATCTACAAGCAGCCAGGAATCCTCCGGGCTGTGCGGGCGGGCAACGGTCTTTTTACCGTCTTTAAATTGCGTTACTCCCTTGCGCCAGTTCCAACGTATCTTACCAATGTATACCGGATTTTTTATCATATCCCGTATGGTTGCCGTTACCCAGGCGCCGCCCTTGCGGGTAGGGACGTGCATATCGTTCAGCTTGCGCGCTATTTTGGATATGCCCAGCCGTTCCAGTTCGCCGTTCTCATTTATGCAGCCGTGTACGTACCAACTGAATATGCTGCGCACGATATCGGCTTCGGCGGGGTTTGGGGCAAGGGTAAAGGATTTGTCGTCCTTTACCTTATCGTAGCCATAGGGAGGGCGAGAGCCTATATAATTGCCTTCCTTTACGGAGGCTATGCGCCCGGCGTTCATACGGCGGGCTATGGTTTTATATTCCCTGCGGCTCATGAACAGGGAGAATTCCACATACTCTTCGTCAAATTCGTTATTGGGGTCGTAGGTTTTGGTGGGGGTGATTATCTTGGTGCCAGAATACTTGATGGTGTTCATTACTATGCCCTGGTCGATGGTATCGCCGCGGGCCAGTCGCTCTATCTCTATCACAAGTATACCCTCCCACATGCCGGACTGCACGTCAGACAGCATACGCTGGGCTTCAGCTCGTGCGGCGAGTGATTCGCCGGATACTACCTCCTGGTATATCTCGCCTATCTCCAGCCCCCGCCGCTGTGCCAGCTCGGTAAGGATACGCTTATGCCTGGCCAGAGTCTCACCTTCGCCTCTGGCCTCAGCCTCCATATCGGCACGGGATTTTCTTAAATAAATGCAGTACATAGAAATACCTCATACGATTATACGCCATACGTTGATTGTTTGATAACGATGTTATGCGGCAATGTATAGAAAAATAGGGCAACACCAGTGATGCTGCCCCGCAAAAGACTCACGCCTTTTTCTCAGTAGAATTATTGTATTCAACGGGGAACCATTTGTCAATAACAATTTCCGCGTAACGGAAAAAATCTTTTATGCAATAAGCTGATTGATAATACTCCTTATGTTCATTTGGCCTTCGAATAAAGGCCTCATGCAATTCCTTACAGTGATACTTTTGCAGCCCAGGGCTTTTCACATTACACTTGTAATAGTACAACAAGGTTGTTATCTGGCGAATACGCTCCTTGCGCATTTTTCTTTGACGAACGCCATCTGAAATACCGATATTCGAGAGCGCACGCATTATTGAATAATTTGGTTGGTGCTTGTTATCTGATGATGTCAAATCATTTATAATACAGTTATTATGAGCGCAAGCATTACGCAGCTTGCGGATCTCCTGCAGCATGTAGTAATCGTTTATTATATTCTTATCGTTAAAGCGCTTGCCAAGGAATTTAAGAAAAGAGCATAAAGCTCCGAACTGCTGTATTTCTACAAAAGTCCATACTGGCATATCGTCACGGTACTTGTCTATCAATGCTTTGCAATATGGGCTTTCTGATGCGGAATTATAAGATGCTTTAACGTGATCACAGTTTTGAGCATAATAATCTGCAACAACAGAATAACCGTCTTCTGCAGGGTTATCTTGAATAGCCTTTACGATGCGTACGCGGGTTGCATGCTCTATATCAAGACACATATTTAGAAGGCATTTCCTGATGCGCATATCAATAATTGCTAGGTCTCTTAAATATGCAAATTCCAAGTTGACATATTTACCATCGATGTTTTGCTCGTAGTTTTTTCTATATGCGGTCAGCTTAAAAAAGTTATTGTTATTGTTGAGATACGATAATGCTTGTTCTTCAGTATCTATGCTAAAGAGCACGCCCTTCTTTACCTTTAGATGGGCTATTTGCTCTTCTGCTGAAAGCTTTGGTTTTCGCACGGCTTACCTCCGATCTTCTTAGCATGTTCTTATACCATTTTACCGACGCTGGCATAATGCCCCCTACGGCCTGCATACCTTACAGGCGGTATAGCCCCGGCTGATGGCTTCGTCCCGGTCGATGGCGATCTTACTTCTACTCAAATATCGGCAGCCGGAACGGTGGTACTTTTCTCCTGTGCGGGTTATGTAGACGGTATAGCCTATTGGTTCCTCAGCTACAGGATCCTTCCTCGACGATGAACTGCTGGAACGATAGACCGGAGCTGATGTCTTGGTGGAGGAAGGCCGCTTGGTAGGCTTTGGCGTAGTGCGGATGACCGGAGGTGTGCCGGTAGAGATGTAGTCGGCATACATATACCCGTTAATGCCGTCTACCGATACCTTATACCATTCGCCCACCTTGTCGTATATCTTTATTACAGTGCCGCGCTTATAGTTGCCCAACTTGCTGCTCTCAGTGTCAGGCTCTCTGCGGAGGTTGACGGAACTGCTTCTGACGTATCCAGATGCAAAAGGCGTGGGCGTCGGCCTGGGCGTGGGCGAAGGGGAGGGGGAAGGAGTGGGAGAAGGAGTAGAGACTACACCCAGAAAGGAAACATATGAGAGATCCCCCGTCGTATTAAGTATGCCCAAGGCAAACATAGAAAGGATAAATATAAAGGCAATAAGTACAAGTGGGCTCCGTTTGTTGGAGTTGTTCATAAGCTGCCCCTTTTATATATTGGTGGTTTCACCAGAATTGCTGATAATTTAGTTTTTACTGTTCCTGTCTTGTACACACCCTGTGCACATTTTGTGCAACATCATCGAGCACAATCCTTATTACGGTACTTTTGAACAAATTCCCCCTTTCTTTTTATTCTGTATATGTTATTATTGAGAAAAAGAACAAGTGTTCGGAGGAAAACAATGGACATAATAGACAGAATATTGGAAATTTGCGCTACAAACAGGGAAGCGGACGAACTACTCATGATTTTTGCGGTAAATCTCGATCGCTGTTTCGAGCGCGACACTAATGCTGTTCAATAACTCCGGAGTGAGCTGCTCTCCCGGTTTTAAATAACCGGCCTCAACGAGAATGCTTTCTAATTTTGAGATAACGCTGTCGCGAGTAGGCTTTGCGTCTGGATCATACGGGACTAATCCCATAAGCACAACAGGAGTTGTATTCAACGCTCGCGCAAGAGACACCAATTTATCACGCCGCATATTTTTTATATAGCCACTTTCCCACCTCATAACAGTGGCACGAGATACGCCGACTTCGTTGGCAACATCTTCTAAAGACTTGCCGGCATCGGTTCGCAGTTTCTTAATTAATTCATTGATTTCCATATACCATTCTCCTCTAAGAATATAATAACACAACCGATGCAAAATAGCAACATAAATGTTGCAAAAAGGTGTTGACAATGAGCGATATAAATGGTACTATGATGTTGCATAAAGGCAACAAGAAAAAACGGAGGCGAAAACAGATGTTTAACGATACGGCGTTTTGCGATTATTGCAGACATCGCGGATTCAAATTGTGCGCTGTTGCAAAGGCTATGGGCATGGAGGCCTCGACGCTCTACAGAAAGCGCAAGGGCAACTTGGAATTTACAATAAACGAAATACAGAAATTCTTCCATTTCAGCGGGGAAACGATTGAGAACCCTGAAATGGTGAGAATTTTTTTTGCTTCAAGTGTTGCATAAATGCAACAAAGAGGTCAAAAAACATCCGATAAACCATCATAGCAAGAAGACGCATACACAGACGAACAAACCGCATAGGGAGGGGAAGATGAAGGATCTGATGACAATGCTGACATTTCTGCTGGACGGTATGGCAATAGCACACTTGATTGAAGCAATGCTCAAAAAATGTTCAACAGAACGGTCGAGGCATAGGAAAATCGCACAGATAACCGCCGTATTGAGCATTGCTACTTCTTTTGTGGCGCGGAATTTGTTTTAGAGATGGCGGACAAAACAGATAGGAAATAATGATCGCATTGGCTCTTGCTATACCCATGATCCAGAGCTGATATTAAGGCACTAAGAGGGCGAGTAATCTCCTCATCACTGTAAAGTGCCATGACTTCATAGGCCGCAGCGCAGAAGCTTGCAGTAGGGAATCCGCACTGCACACTTGCATAAGTCTCAGTAAGCTTGTGTATGCACGCAAGGGCGTTTGGCTTTAGAACCTCTAGTTCCTTCAGTCTGACAGCGGTTTTTTGCTCAACATATTTGCTGAGAAAGGGTATGACGATGGCCGTAATAGAAACGATGTACGGGAATAGCCGTAATAATATATTCATAAAGCACTCCTTTTAGCCTTACTGACTAATGACAACATAACACAACCATTGCGAATTTACAATAAATGAACAGACGAACAAACAGCATAGGAGGAAACTAAATGAAAAAGACCATAGCGATACTGATGCTGACCTTGATACTCGTAGCCGCATGTGGCTGCACTGAGGCAGACAAAGTAAATAGCAACATAAGCAAACAGGCGAATTATTTCGAATCAGAGCGTCGTATAACCGTGTACAACGCCAGAACCGACACGATAATACTTGAGGCCGAAGGTTACATGAGTATAAGCAACAATGTTAACGATGAGCTGGTTGTTACTTGCAAGGTCGGCCCAAACACCTACAAGAAGAACTATGTTTACCTCAACGATTACACCATGTACGTGGTGGAGGACATAACTGGAACTCATACAGACCCATACCATTACAAGCTGTTTTTCCACACCGAGATTTTACCGGATACAGAGGTGAGACCATAAGATGCGACTTTTTACCAAAGAAGAAATGCTTAATTTCCTCAGGCAACTGAAAATGGGCATAGAAAATGGCAGTTATATTCTCAATCCCTGGTACGGCGAAAATGACCCCGGCTATCCGAAACAAAACAAAGAAGCAATGCTACTGGAACTGGAAATGGCTATTAAAACCACGGAATACATGTTTAAAGAAAACGGAACGCAATAGACAGGTACAAGCACCGGCGGCATAAGCATTTAACGGAGGTGAAGAACATGGCAATCGTGAGGACATACAAAATAGGCAACACCACCATAGTTGACCACGATGACGATCTGCTCACTCCGGAGAAGGCTGCCGAGGCTCTGCGCCGTGTAGGCCGAATTGCTGCACAGGACGAGGCCCGCAAAGCCATGCAGCGGCGCAATGCGGGGGAGCTCGCAAGCGCCCCGGCTCCGTTGGCGTAACACAGCCGAAAGGATAAGGCGAGGGGCGGCACAAAACAGCCTGCGCCGCCGGGCTGATGGGCGCAGGCAAATTCTTCCTTACCTCCTGTTTTTAGATCAATACCGCAAACTGCACATAACGCCGCCCCTTACCTTCTCCTTTCGACTCGGAGGTGATCCATATGACCTGATAAAGAATAACCACAAGCACGTTAGCGGGCTCGGCTGGGCGAGCATAAATAGGATTCAGGCCCAGTGCGTCCGGGAAGGAGGGCATTTGCCGATGGCCCAAGCTCCCGGGGTATCAGACAGAACAGGAGGACAAGCCCATGCTGTTGGTACGCGATGTAATATCACGGATAACCCTGATGAACTCCCAGCGGGTGCGGCTGTATGAGTCCCCCTTCGGGCGCATGGTACTGGACCTTGCCCCGGGGGAGAACACCGCCCGCCGGCGGAACGATACCGTAGGCCCCCTGCTGGATGCGGAAGTAATCGGTATCGAGGGTAACAGCAGCAGTATCAACCTGTATGTAAGGACGGAACACATCAGCAAAAAGGCGGGGAGGAAACGCATATGACCCTTGAATTGGCAATGGAATATCTGAAAGTGGCTCTGCTGCTGGCGGCATACCCCATGGGCATGTGCCTGATGTTCTGCGCCTTTGAATTTTTAAGCGAACATTCCCGTGGCTTTCGGCGCTTCCTGCGCTGGATCGCCAGGGTGATGGATATATGAAAAAGGAGGACGACCACATGGAGGTAAGGCATATGAACGCTATACAGGAAGCGATCATCAAAATTAACACCGAGATGCAAGTAAAGCCCGACGACCTGTACCTTGAAGCAATAGGGCAGCATGTAATAGACCACTGCGGCAACGTGGCGGCGGCAGAAGCGGTGCTCAAAAAAGGCAAGACCCTCAAGGGTGCTATGGACAAGGTAATGGAAGCTGCCAAAGTGCGCAAGCAGGGCAGTGTTGCCGTAATGCGGGATGATGAGGTGTATGCCATTGTGGACAGGTATTTCGGCATAGACAGCATGGAGCCCGTCACCCCGCTACCGGCTTCGGAGCCGCAGAGCCGTAAGATAGTCAACGTAGATTTCGGCGACTTCTTCTAAAGGAAGCGCCGTCATGCTCAAGATACCAAAGCAAATCAGGAAGATGCCGTGGCCAGAGCCGTGGCAATGCGATAACAAACAAATCTCCTGCCGGGTGCTGGTCAACGCGCCGGTGGCGGACCATGAGCGGTTGCTGGTGGTTACGCTGCTGCATGACGACAAACAAAACTCTCCGCACGGAGCCTATAATGGGGCGGCCGTCCGCATAGTCTGCTCCAAAAAGCGGGAAGACTGCGCGGCGCTGCTCCGCTCTGGCGGGCGGGCGCTTAAACCCATCGAGGCCATCCGCGACCATATCGGCATACACCTCACGACCTGCTATCCCGATATATCTGAGCGGGAGGAAAAGCTGCTGGCCTCGTGGCTGGGCGACAAGGTGACGCAGAATCATTATCTCGATAACCTCGATACATGGATCAGGAAGACCGAGGCTGCAGCGAAGCGGCGGGATATGGAAATGCGTGGCGAGCTGCTTGACTGCGACTGGCAGCTTTGTCCGGAAGAATTGCCGGAAGGCTTTATACGCTGGGTGCGCCGGGAGGTCATAGACCGGGACAACACCATCATATATAAGCGTGGCAATACCAGGGGCCTGTGCTATTCCTGCGGCAGAGAGGTAAGAGGAAAGTTCACTCAATACTACTGTACTACATGCCCCAGCTGCGGGGCGAAGGTGGACTGCTTCCTGAAGGACGGGGCGGCGTGGAGGGCCGAATTTGTGGATAATGTTGCGGCGGCTCAGCTCGGCGCGGACGGGAGGACTACATTTATAAGGTTGTGGCATTTAAAGCGTGACCCTTCCGCACGATATGAGAGCCCGGAGGAATGGCTTCAGGAGGTGGCACGGTACGCTATCCGTGAGCGGCACACCGCCAAGTGGCAGCACGAATATAAGGAAAACTTCTATATGCAGGCCATACGCTTGCCGTTGGGAGAATGGGAACGGTACAGAAATGTATCCGACATATACGATGGCTGTTATAAATTCTACGACGCGAGCCTGCCTGCGGCGGTTGCGGGAACGCATCTCCAGTACGCCACGCCGGAACTGTATTACGAAGCGGCGGATGCCGCCGGGCGGGGCGTGAACATCATTAAGTATTTATTGGACTGGGCCCGCTACCCTGTAATGGAATATCTCATAAAGCGGCGGTTTTACTGGCTGGTAGTTGAAAAGGTAAACGGGGTGAGAAACGGCGAAAGGGATCTGATACGCTGGAAGCGCAATAAGCTCGGCGAATGCTTCCGCTTCCCGCTGCGCCTGCTTCGGCTGATGCAGCCGGGGGAATGGCGCATGACGGATATAGGCCGGGCGGGCGTCCTGTGGCGGCTATGCCAAAATGGTGCGGTCGCGGAGCGGGACATATCTGAGCTGCTGAATTTCGGCATTGACTATGCGGCTATATCCCCCGCAACAAAATATGCCCCGCTGCACCGCATATTGAAATACCTTGCGGAGCAGACCGAGGCGGTGCAGCACGGCCTTGAGCGGCTGTATATGGACTACATAGGCGAGTGCGAGCAGCTGCGCATGGACCTTTCCAGCGAGCAGGTGCTGTTCCCCCGCGACCTGCGGGCGGCCCACGCCGCCACGGCGATGCAGATACGGTATGAGAAAGATAGGATCGCGCAGGAACAATTTGCCCATGCCGTGGACGGGCTGCAAAAATTTGCCTGGGAGAGCGGCGGATACACCATACGCCCGGCGGCCTCCCAAGAGGAATTAATAGCCGAGGGGCAGGCGCTGCACCACTGCGTGGGCGGCTATGCCCTGCGCATGGCTGAGGGCAAAACCGCGATATTTTTCATCCGGCTGGCGGAGGAACCTGACAGGCCCTATTATACCTTGGAGCTGCAGGGCAAAAAACTCATACAGTGCCGGACGAAAAACAACGCGCCCTATACAGAGGATGCGGGTATCGAAGCCTTTGTGAACAGTTGGCTTACCGAAGTGGTGGCCAAGGGCGGGGTAAAGAAGAAAAAGATAGCGTAAGGAGGGCATGATGGAAGAAACAAAAGAGATCATCGACGTTGAATATGAGGAACTGCTCTCGGATATGCCGCGGGACATCAATACCATAACCACGGAAATACTGCTGTACAAAAACCAGGCGGGCGAGGCCATCCTCGAGATAGGCAAGCGGCTAATAGAGGTCAAGGCCCAGCTGGATCACGGCGAATGGCTGGACTACCTTAAGGAGCGTGTGGACGTATCCGTGCGCACCGCCCAGACCATGATGCAGCTCGCCAAAGAGTATTCCTCAAATGCGCAGACGTTTGCGCTTTTGGGTTCGCAAAAAGCTTTGAAACTGCTGACTTTACCTGCTGCCGAGCGCGAGGAATTTGTAGCTCAAAATGACGTTGCGGATATGTCGGTCCGCCAGCTGGACGAGGCCATAAAAGCGCAGAAGGCGGCGGAGAAGGAGCGGGACTACTGGGAGAACGAGGCCAAGACAGCCAGGCAGGAGATGGAAGAACAGCTCAGCGAGCAGCAGTGCGTATACGATACCGATATGGCTAAAGCTCAGCAGGAGCTTCACGACGCGGCCGCCAGGGCGGAAAACGCGCTTACGGTGGTGGCGGAGCTTAAGGGCAAACTGCGGGAGCTGGAGGACAAGCCGCGGAGCGCGGACCCGAAGGAGCTGGAAGCGGCCCGGAAGGAGGGGGCGGATAAGGCCCGTGAGGCGGAAGCAAAGAAACTCAGGAAGCAGATAGAAGAAGCGGAGGCCAAGGCGAAGCAGGCCGCCGAAGAAAAGGCGGAGGCTATAAGGAAGGCGGAAGCGGAAAGAGCGGCATACGAGCAGACGACCCAGATAGCGGAGCAGGAGAGGGCCGCGCTTACCAAGCAGGCGGAAGAGTTGAGGCGCCGGCTGGCGATGGCAAACTCGGATATGGCGGTGTTCAAGGTGCATTTTGAGAGTATGCAGGACAGCGCTAACAAAATGCTGGAGTGCATAGCGAGGGCGGAGGATTCCGGCGCATCCGAAATAGCGGGAAAGATGCGGGCGGCGGCGCGAAGCTGCTGCCAGGCGGTAATAGCGGGAACGGAGGTGTAGGCCATGCCAATAGTGATAAAGACCCAAATGCGCCGTATCCCAAAGAACTGCCGGGAGTGTCCCTTCTATATAAATAGTATGGACAGCCAATGCGACAAGGCGCTGTGCAGGGCGAAGGGCGGATATACACCCGGGAAGCGGATAGGTGTGTACGGAGGAAGGCCGAGCTGGTGTCCGCTGCGCACAACGACTGAGGAGGGAGTGCGGTATGGCGCGCAAGAAAAAAACGCTTATCACATATGAGGTATTCATTCGCAGATCGGGAAAAGAGACGGTACTGCTGACCACAACTGACAAGAAAGCAGCGGAGAAGGCGTACAGACAGAACCGCGGCGATTGCCGCGTCAGGGTAAATGGGCGGGAGTTGCCCATACTGGAAGCGGATAAATTCATGGAGTGCGGCGGGCGCGCCGGGGTGGAGCAAATATTCATTTTCCGCAGTCCCAAAAAACAAGAGAATATGCACAGCTTAAAGCCTGCCCGGTGAATCGGGCAGGCATACCAATAGGCGGCGGACAAGTTCTTTTCGGGCTTGTAATGAGTAGTAAGAAACCGAGCATGACCTTTTGCCGGGTACGGCATTACCCGGTTCTCCTTTATAGGGTGGCGGCAACTGTATTGGGGTTAGACCCTGAGCAAAGTACCGTCCCCGGCAAAGGGCCATAGCAGCATCGCCCGATTGCGTGAAGCGTTGTCAAGGGACCGTGGAATAAATGCCAGCCCGCAGGTTGGCTTTTATGCCGCGAAAGCCCTTGACATAAGCGAGCGCCATTATGCTATTGCCAGCCCGCGCCCACTATGTGGGCCGGGGTTGTCAGCCCCTAAATGCCGATGTTGGATAAGCAGGAGGTATCGAGCTATGGGCAAAGGACGGAAAACGAAGTGGATCATAACAGACCCGGACTTTTATGATGCAGAACAGAGTACGCCAGGCAGCACCCCAAAGCTGTCAGGTTATCGCGTGAAGGAGATTCGCAGCGGCAATATATTGGAGCTGGAGGTATACCCATATTGGGATACACGGCCCAAGTGCGGGGTTAAGGCGTCCAGGCTCAGGGAAAGCCGGGCGGCACAGAAGAGATATAACGAGCGCAACAGCCGCAAACGCTTCGTGCGGCTCGTCAATGAAAATTTCGGCCCCGGAACTGCAGGCGGCCTGCATGTCACGTTGACCTATGAAAGCAGGAACGGCCGCTTGCCGGTCATGGAAGAGATACAGCGGGACGCACGGAATTACATAGCCAGATGGCAGCGGCGCAGGAAAAAGGCTGGGTTGGCCTCCGGCAAGTACATGATAGTCGCGGAAGAGGGTACAGAAAACACTAAGCGCCTTCATCTGCACGTCATCCTTGAAAGCGGCATAGACCGCGACACCTGTGAAAGCCTGTGGCACTTCGGCTATGCCAACGCGGATCGCCTTCAGCCCAACGAATACGGCCTCGAGGCTATGGGACAGTATCTCTCGAAGAACCCCAAGGGGCGGCGCAGATGGTGGGGCTCCAAGAATCTCAAGCAGCCCACTGTCAAGGTATATGACCATAAGGTGACCCGCAGTACGGTAAGGGCGATACAGCATGACAAATATGCAGCCCGGGAGCTGCTGAAGGCTTACCCCGGATATTTCCTGTACGATCCGGAGCAGGATGTGCGTGTCAGGATAAACAGCTTTGTCAGCGGCGCGTATATAAGCATAATGCTGGCGAGAGACCAGAGGAACGACGAAACTAAAGGGAGGGTGAAAAGATGAACGAATACGCCGAGAGACTGAACCGGGCGGGAGTGCCCGTGTACCGCCCGCGGGAAAAGGCTGTGGGTAGGGAAGAGCAGCACCAGGAGGCGCTTACCAACTGGGCACGCATGATGCGTGGGCGGCATCCTGAGCTGGAGCTGTATCACCATATACCCAACGGCGGCCCGCGCAGCAAGGGCGCCGCGGCGAAGCTGAAGGGGCAGGGTGTCCGCGCCGGCGTTCCTGATGTTTTTATTCCGGTGGCCAGGGGCGGCTATCATGGCCTGTACCTTGAGCTAAAGGTAGGCGACGGCTCGGTCGAAGCTGAACAGAATGAGTTTATGGCAGCTGCGGCAAAGCAAGGGTACTACTGCTGTGTCTGCTACGGATGGCCATGCTCGGCGGCGGTGATAGAGAAATATCTTGATGGGGATATCAGAATGGACGGAAGCAGAGAAAAGGGAGCAGAGCTATGATAAAGACCCATTACCGCGATTATGCCACCGAAGCCTTTCGCCTTCTGGCACTGGAGGGAAGCGCAGAGAAGTACCGAAGCAGGATATGGAACCAGGCCATAGAGGATATTTCAAATAGCGAGAGCCGCAGTGGAAGCGTATCTGCTCCTACAGAGGCAGCCATTATGCGCGCGCAAAAAGCGCTTGACGATGCCAAGGCAACCGTTCTTGATCTGGAGGCGGCCGAGTTTGCGCTTGAAGCCCTTGAAAAAATGAGAGGCCGGGCGGCGGTAAAAGCGGTAAAAGCGGTGTATATGATCATGCCCGATCAGCCTATAAAGCGAGGCGAAATACAGCAGCGCATTGAGGCTACAAGCATCGAGCTGCCTGCCGATCCACGCACCATATATAGCTGGCTCTCCCTTGCGCGCAGTCTCTTTGCGGAGCACAGAGGGCTCAGAATGTGAAATTTTCAAAAATCGCGCCAGTAGTGCGACTTAAATCCGTGGTATACTATGTATAGTCCCAAGAGGTGGGAACAGAAGAGCTGATGAATAATCGGCTCTATTTTTATACAAAAAACGGAGTTAGCTATGCAGTATACTATGGTTTGGACACAAACTCCCAAGACCTGAAAGGAGTGCAAGGAGTGGGACGCTCGCAAAAGAAACTGTAAAAATAAAATCTGTAAGTATAAGGCGAGGCGGTGAGCGGCATCACCCCCCTTTATCGTGTGACCAAAAAGGAGAGATGGGCGAAAAGGTGTACAGATGCGATAAATGCAGGGCGGTGTTCGCGGCGCCTTGGGAGGGTACGGACCCTCTCATATCGGACGAAACCCTGACGGGCTGCCCGGAGTGCGGACATCTCGAGTACCACGAGATAAACATATGCCCCTTATGCGGTAAGGAGGAGCCGGGCAGGTTGCCCATGTGCCGGGAGTGCGCCATAAACGAAATTGAGCGCATGGAGAAAGAGGCGAAAACTTTCGGCAGGCCCGGACGTACCTCACTACTCAAACTACTGCGGGAGGCAATAGATGGATAACGTATACAAGCGCATGTCCGCAGTTATGGAGGAGATACCGTACCTCCGGCGGGATAGCGATCAGGGCGAGTACTGGATACTGACGGACGAGAGTGCCACCAGCGCCGTAAGAGCAGCACTCATCAAATATGGATTGCTTATGTACCCCATCGCTATCCACCGGGAGCATGGAGTATATGCTGACGTGGATATAACCTACAGGGTACAGAACATAGACGATCCGGAGGATTACGCCATAGTAGCCAGCACCGGCAGCGGTGACAGTCTCGGGGCAGCCATGACCAACGCCCATAAGTACGCACTGCTCCAAACTTTCAACATACCACATGGCATGGAAGATAAGCCGGAGGCAAAAAGCCCCCGGCAGAACGCATTATTGAAGAGCATATACACCATGTGCAAGGATAAGGACATCATAGACCAAGCCTGTAGGAACATGTATCAGAAGGATGTAACTGAGCTAACGGCGGACGAGCTTCAGAAGTTGGCCAGCGCCATAGACAAGCTTTTAGCGTAAAGGAGGTGAGCGGCACGTGAAGAGCGGCGAAGACAAGAACCCGTTTTTCGACGAGGAAGAAACCGGTGGCCGGCCCCGAATGCTGCTCAACGAACGAGGTGCGGCTGTGATAAAGCGCATGGCCGAGATCATGTGTACCAACGAGGAGATAGCGGATGTGCTGGGCGTGGGCGTTGATCTCATCACAAATGACAATAACAACGCTGCCTTTCAGGCAGCCAAGCGGGAGGGACAGGTTAAGGGCAAAATGAGTCTCAGGCGGAAACAGTTTGCCCTCGCCGAAAAAAACGCAAACATGGCTATATTTCTCGGCAAAAACTACCTCGACCAGAAGGATAAGCAGGAAGTTGAAAGCACACTGGCTGGTGGCCTGTCCTTCGGCTTTGACGATGAACTTATGGGGTAAATATATCATTAGGCCTTCCGCCCAATCCTAAGCAGCTCGAATTTTTCAAGGCCCGCGCCCGGCATATAGCATATGGCGGCGCGAGAGGCGGCGGGAAAAGTTGGGGCATGCGCACTAAATTTATCATGCTGGCCGTAAAATATCCCGGCATACAGATACTCCTACTGCGCCGTACCATGCCGCAGCTAAGAGAAAACCACATAATCCCTATGCTCAAGACCCTGCGCGGCATAGCGCGATACAGGGTGCAGGACAAGGTATTTGAGTTTTACAATGGCTCCCGTATTGTGTGCGGCTATTGCGCGGCAGAGGTGGACGCACTCAACTATCAGGGCCAGGCATACGATATCATCGGCATGGAGGAGGCAACGCAGTTTACCGAGCAGCAAATGCTGTGGCTTGTATCTTCCAATCGTCCATCAGACCCCGGATATCCCACACGCATGTACTATACGTGCAACCCCGGCGGCGTAGGCCATCAATGGGTGAAACGACTTTTTATCGACCGCGATTACCAGCAGAGTGAGCGGCCCGAGGACTATGTATTTATCGCCGCAAAGGTGGATGACAATTACGTCCTCATGCAGCGCGACCCGGACTATAAAAGGCAGCTTGAGAACATGCCCGAGGAAATGCGGCGTGCGCACCTTGACGGCGACTGGGATCTGTTTGTAGGACAGTATTTTACCGAATTTCGAAGAGATACCCACGTTATACACCCATTTAAAATACCTGACCACTGGCAGAAATATAGGGCGTTTGACTACGGCTTGGATATGCTTGCCTGTGTTTGGGCGGCATTTGATGAGCTTGGCAACTGCTATATATACAACGAGTACCATAAATCCAACATGCTGATAGACCAGGCGGCCAAGGCGATATTAGACCATACACCGGACGAAAGCGAAATAACCGCCACCTTCGCCCCTTTTGACATGTGGGCGAAGAACCGAGCCACGGGACTAAGCCAGGCAGAGATGTTTTACAACGCCGGTCTACGGATAACCAAGGTACAAAACAGCCGCGAAGACGGCTGGCTTAATATGGCACAGTGGCTCCACCCTGTACCTGACGGCACAGGAGGAAAGAAACCAAGGCTGCAAATATTTGAGAACTGCCACGAACTGATACGCTGCATACCGGCCATACAGCACGACGAAAAGAACCCTAACGACTGTGCGAAGGAACCCCACGATATAACCCACATGAACGACGCGTTGCGTTATCTCTTGGACGGCAGACCCAGCCCGGCTGCCATACCCGCGACACCGGACTATGATGAGCCCAAGACCTATGACGAGCAGATAGACGACTTTTTTGACTACGGAGGATAACGATGGAATACATCATAGGCGCTGTAATAGGCGTTTTTTTATTTATAGGCGGTCTTTACGTGGGCAGCCGTACCACGAAAAAGAAAAAGCCTGCTGCAGACAACGACCTGACCGTAAAATATCACGACACAGAACGGGAGCGTGCCGAGAAGATCAGCAAGCAGCTATACAACCTCATGAATTATACAGGAGACCCACAGGATGAAGATTAAGACGGAACCACAGGACATATGGCAGGAGTACCAGAAGGGCAGGCAATACAAGGAGGCTATCAAACTTTTTAGCAACGTCAAAAAGAATGAGAATTTCTTCTTAGGGCGCCAGTGGGAAGGGCTGAATGCGCCCGACTTGCCCAAGCCGGTGCTGAATTTTTTAAAGCGCGTCGTTACCTTTGTTGTGGCTACTATCACCTCAAACGACATAGCTGTATCTCTCACACCTCACGAGCGGGACGATGAAAAGCAGATGTACGCCAAAGCCATAGGGCGGCAAGTAGAAAGGGTATTCGAGTTTACCAAATACAAAACCTTGCTCCGGCGCTGCGTCAGAGACAGTGCGGTAGACGGCGACGCCTGCATATACTTCCGCTTTGATCCCGATATAGAGACGGGCCAGGACGCTAAGGGCGATATAGCCGTAGAGATACTAAAAAATATCAACGTCATATTCGGCAATCCCTACAACCGGGACGTGCAATCCCAGCCCTATATCATAATATGCCAGCGCAAGACCGTAGGCGAGCTAAGGGACGAGGGAAGAGAATACGGCATGTCCCGAGAGGACATAGAACAAATCACCCCAGACAGCGACGAATGCCAACGGGAAGAAGGCAGCGAAACCATACTGGCCACAAAACTCACGAAGTTTTGGATAGAGGACAAGCACCTCATGTGGACTGCGACTACCGAAAAGACCGTTATGCGCAAGCCTACCAAGACCGGAGCGACCATGTACCCTATAACATGGATGAGCTGGGACGAGGTCGATTCTTCGTATCACGGACAGGCCATGCTTACTGGCCTCATCCCTAATCAAATCGAGGTCAACCGCATGTTCGCGATGTATATCCGCTCCGTAAGCATGAATGCCTTCCCAAAGATAGTCATAGACAGCCAGAAGATAAAAAACTGGACCAACCGTCCGGGCGAGGTCATAAAGGCGGACAACCTGAGCGGCTCAAGGGTACAGGATTATGTGACTGCCATACGCGGCGGTGATGTATCCCACCAGGTCATGGACGTCATAGAGCGGATCATTACCATGACCCGCGATTTTATGGGTGCCTCTGACGCTGCTCTGGGCAACGTCAAGCCGGACAATACATCGGCCATTATCGCAGTGCAACAGGCCTCATCCATGCCGCTGGAGCTCCAAAAACTGAACGAGTACCAATTTGTAGAGGATGGCGTCCGCATCATTATGGACATCATGCGGGCGTACTATGGGATCCGCCGAGTATCTCTTGAAGAGGAAATCGTCTGCCCTGCAACGGACGAAATGGGCCGGCCTGTTATTGATCCCGTGACCGGGCAGCCGGCTATGGAGACCATAACCGAGATAGAGTACGACTTTGGCGAATACGAGCATATCAACTACGACACTAACGTGGACGTGGGCGCGTCCTCTTACTGGTCGGAGCTTATGCAGGTGCAGACTATGGATAACCTTTTTGCCAAGAAAATCCTCACCGATGCTGTCACCTACATAGAATCCATACCCGGTAAGTACCTGAGAAACAAGGACAAAATCATAGAGAAGATAAAGGAGCAGCAGGAAATGCTCGCTCAGCAGCAGGCTATGATGCAGCAAACGGCGAGTATACCGGAGACCGAAATGCCCGTCACCGACACAACCACGCAGGAGCTTGTAAATCAGGTGGCAGCGGCACGGAGCGAAGTGATGGGAAAAGCGCGACAAATGACGTAATGTCTTTTGCATATATACACCGCCAACCATAGCGGAGAAAGGAAAAACCAATGGAAGAATATCAGGTAACAGACGGCTCCGATCTGTTTACAGACGCTGAGGACACCCACGAAGCGGAAGAACAGGCAACCGTTGGCGGAGAACCTGCCGAAGCTGAGGACACCCACGAAGCAGAGGAACAGGATTCCAATACCGAAAGCGAACCCGCCGAACAGCAGAAACAAGAGGGACACCTACCTTTTGTCACGGTTAAACATCTCGGCGAAGAAAAGGGTTTGAGCAGGGAAGAGGCCATAACCTTAGCCCAGAAGGGCATGGAATATGACCACATCAAACATGAACTTGATCAGCTCAGACCCTTAAAGGGCATGGAGGACATAGCCAAAGAGATAGACTTTTGGGCAGAAAAGAGCGGCATGAATCGCTCTGAATACCTCCGCTTCCTCCGGGATTCACGCCATGCGCAGGCCGTGAACGATGAAGTGCAGGCCATACAAAGTAAGTATCCGGAGATCAGCGAAGAGGCCGCTAAAGAAATGGCTGAGCTGAAATATAAGGATGCTGAAAAAGAACAGGCACGCGCCGAGGAGGAAAGGAAAGCCACTGCCGAGGAAGCAGAGCTTGCCCCATGGTTAGCTTTCACTAGGCAGTACCCCGATATCAGGTCACAGGATCAGATACCGCCCGACGTCCTTGCAGACATAGAAAGCGGATTAACTCCTGTGGAAGCGATGCTTAAACACGAAAAAGCAGAGCTACAGAACCAGGTATCGGAGCTCACGAAGAAAATCGAGACGACACAAAAGAACAAAACAAACAAGGCTCAGGCAGCCCCATCCGTGGGCAGCTCCAAGGCCGCAGAACCCAAGGACCCATTCCTCGAAGGATTGGGTCTTTAATTTATCAATAAGGAGTTAAAAATGGCAGATATAAATCTCTTTGACAAGTACTCGGACAAAATGGCGATGCTGTACGCCCACGCCTCCTTCGTTAAGGGTAAGACCTCTAACGAGTATGACTGGAACGGCGTGGAGAGCATCAAGATAATGACCCCCGTGACCGTCCCTCTGAACAACTACAACAGGGCGGCTGCTTCCAACCGCTACGGCACCCCTACCGAGATGGGCGACTTCACACAGCGTTGCCCCATCACTCAGGACAAGGGCTTTTCCGTCACCATCGATAAGGGCAATTACACCGAGCAGATGATGCTCAAGGAAGCCGGCAAGATGATGAAGGCTGAAGTAGACGAGCAGGTCACCCCTGTTATCGATAAGTGGGCCATAGGCAAGTGGGCCGCCAACGCCGGAACCGTAGTATCCTGCTCCGCCGAGCCCACCAAGACCACCATAATTGAGCATCTCGCAGATGTTGAGGCGAAGTTCGCCGACGCATTCATACCTCTGGAGGATCGCTTTATCCTCATAACCAACTCTGTGGTATCCAAGTACCGTCAGGCATTTGATGCCCTCGACACCATCACCGACCGCCTGCTGCTCAAGGGCGTAATAGGCAAGTTCGGCACTCTTAATATCGTTGGCATACCCGGAGACTGGATGCCTGCCGGTGCATATTACCTTGCTTTCCAGCGCAGGAGCGCCATACTGGCCGATAAGGTAGCGGATACCGTGCTGCACACCAACCCTCCCGGAATCTCCGGTCACCTGCTGGAAGGCCGTTATATCTACGACGCATTTGTGGTAGGCGCAAGGGCCAAGGGTGTGCTGGTAGGAGCTGCCTCCGCAAATATTGCCAAGGCACCCACCGCCACCAAAGGCGCATCTACCACCTCCCTTGCGTCTGATACCTCCGACGCTACCATCAAGTACACTCTGGACGGCACCGATCCCATGTACTCCAACAGCGCCATAACCTACAGCGCGGCATTTGCCAATCCCGCCGCCGGCACCCGCATAAGGGCCGTTGCGTATAAGAACGGCATGTATCCCGCATGGCTGGATACCACCGCGGCCTAAAGAATGTGGGGGCGGGCAACCGCCCCTTTTTAACAGGAGGAACACATGACAGGACAACAGATATACGAGCTGGCGTCGTCCTTCCTTTACGAAATCGACGGCGAAGATGAGGATTCTAAGCGCTTTGCGGTTGGCTTTATCAATATATTACTTCAGGAAACCCTGGCCTGTGAGAATTCCATAAGGGAATGCGAGAGCGTGGAAATACTGAAGGAGGCCCCGTATATTACAAGCCTGACAGATGAAATACCCTACAGCCCGCAGCTTACCAGAGTAGCCCTGCCATACGGCGTGGCGAGTTGGTTTTTTCAGGAGGCTCTCGATAACTTCCAGGCCGAGAACTACCGCAGCAAATATCTCGCAGCAGTCACGGAAGCGACCCGCATGAATACCGGCGAGACAATAGAAACTTGCAATTTTGGAGCGTGGTAATATGCCTGAATCTGTGACCCCTAAGAAGATAGCGGCTACCAAGACCTATCAGCGCACATATGATAAATTCCGGGGCGTGGACTTTTCTACCGACCCCACACAGGTAGCGGATTTCCGTTCCCCGTATGCTGAAAACCTGATATCCGACCTCGCGGGATTCCCAGAAAAACGCCCCGGCTGGCGGACGCTGCTGACCGTGGTAAATGAGCGGATCAACGGCATATATTACTGCGTATTCAAAAGCGGCGCCACCGCAAGGATAATCCACGCTAAGGATAAACTCTATAAATGGAACGATGATAACACCGTCACGCTTATGTTTTCCGGCATGAACAATCAGAGAAGCGCGGCCTTTGCCCATGGCGGCAAACTGTATATGCTCGATGGGCTAAAATACCGCGTGATAACGGAGAACAACGGCGCATACACGGTGCAGAACGTAGAGGACACAGCGGCCTTTATCCCGACCACCACCATAGGCGCAGACCCCACGGGCGGCGGTACGCACCTGGAAGCGGTCAATATGCTGTCCAACGGGCGTATAAACTCGTTCCGTTCCAACGGTAACGATAAGACCTACTATCTCGACACGCAAAACATCACCGCTGTAACAAAGGTGCTCGTGGGCGGCACGTTGAAAACACCTGCGACGGACTACACCGTAGACCTCGCCGCCGGAACAGTGACGCTTGCTGAAGCCCCGGCAGACAGCAAGGGCGTTGATAATGTGGTTATCCATTTCACCGCTACGGTAGAGGGATACGCCGACCGCGTGAACAAATGCACCCTGTTTGCTTATTACGGCTACAACAACGATAACCGCGTATTCATTTCCGGAAACCCGGAATATAAAAATTGGGACTGGCAATCTGGGCTTGACGATCCTACATATTTCCCCGACACCGGTTACACCCGGATTGGCGCCGATACCTCGTCTATCATGGGCTATATCAAACAGTACGATTCCCTCATGGTGGTCAAGGATGATAACCAGCAGGATGCGGAAGTGTTCCTCCGCACTGCCGAGATGCAGACGGACGGAACGGTGATATTTCCCATCAAACAGGGCATCAAGGGCGTGGGCGCAGTGTCCAAGTATGCGTTTGATACTTTGCGCGACGATCCCCTCTTTTTGGCCCGCGAAGGCGTGTTCGGCATATCGTCTACTTCCGTACAGCTCGAACGCAACATACAGGACAGGAGCTATTTTGTAAATACCGAACTGACCAAGGAGAACGGCCTCGACGAGGCGGTATCCGTGGTATGGAACGGCTATTACATACTCTGCATCAACAACAAATGCTTTGTTGCAGACAGCCGCCACAGGAGCGCAAAGACGGACGGCGGCGCAAGCTACTCGGAAAGCGGCTCATATGTGCAGTACGGCTATGAGTGGTACTATTGGACAAACATTCCCGCGAGGGTATTTTTCGAGCAGGACGGCAGCCTGTTTTTCGGCACGGCTGACGGCAAGATATGCCGGTTTAACACCGACCGGGGGAAAATGAACAAATATAACGATGACGGGCAGCCTATTACTGCTATCTGGTCTACGCAGATGGACAATTACGGCACAATCACCCGCAGGAAGTCCCTGACGAAAAAGGGGTGCGGCGTGATGATAAAGCCGTATACAAGATCGTCGGTCAAAATACTCGTGGCCACCGACCGCATACATGATACTCAGATACGCTCCAAGGCAATGGATATACTGGATTTCAGCGATATCGACTTTGAACGCATAACCTTTAACACGCTGGACACGCCACAGGTTATCGCGTTCAATAAAAAGGTCAAGAAATTCATCGTCTTACAGATCATCTTCAAAAACGACACGCTCGATGAGGGCTTTGGCATATACGGCGTACAAGTCCAGTACGTCGTGGGCGGCTATGTCAAATAAGGAGGAAACATGCTCGAAACAAACATAAAAAAAGTGGCTACACAAGTCCCTGCGCCCGTCACGCCCACCACGCCGCAAAGCCCGATAAGCGGCGGCACCTATACCGTGGGCGGCAACCATACCGTTGACAACTCCGCGTATGCCTCTGGCACCGATGCGAACGCCATAGCCCTGCAAACCTATGACAAACAGCTTGCGGCATATAAGGCGGCGCTCCAGGCGGGGTATGAGGCACAGGCGAATTCGATAGCCGCACAGGCGGCAAAGCTGAAGGATCAATACAACATGTCCCGCAACGACGTGTATACAAACTCCCGCCTGTCTGCAATCGGCAATAATGAGCGGCTTGCGGCTCGCGGGCTTGCCGGCAATCTCTATGACTATGCCCGCAGCGGGACTTCTGAAACCAGCAGGATAGCGCAGGACGTGGCTATGCGTAAGGCCCTTGCCCAGCAGAACAATGCGGAGATAAGCGCGAACAACGATCTCAACCTTAAACTTCTTGAAGCGCAGAAGGAAGCTGACGCGAAGTACGCCGAATACGCGGCGAGGAACGAGGAAAGCAAACTCCCTTATCTTATGGCCCTTGCAGACGCTGCTGACGTTGGCAGCGGTGGCGGAGGAAGCGGAGGCGGCTATTATAGAAGCGCCAAGAAGTCCAGCAAGAAATCAGGAAGGAAGAGCGGGAGCGGAAGCAGCGGCGGCGATTGGGACGTGCTCAGCATATATAATGCCGCAGCAGATGCAAGCGGCCGCAACTATTCTGACGCATACAAACTACTTCAGAGCTCGAAAAACGATTTTAGAAGTGCCGGCGCAAGCGATAGAACTATCAATAATGCAGCGGCTCTTCTGCATGACCAGGCAAGCGGAGCCAAACGTACGGAGCAGCTCAGAAGCCAGGTAATAAAGAGTAGCGGCAGCAAGAGCAGCAGCAAAAGCAGCAGCAAAAGGATGAGCGGTCAACAGCGGTAAAAATACTCCGAGGGGATAGAAATGGCAAATAAAGGCGGAAACTACGATAAGGCGATGTCAATATTTTCTGCCGCAAAGGGCGGAAATAGTGGCGGAGGCCAAAGGAACAACACGAACAATAACGGCGGGAACCGGGGAAGCGGCATAGGCAATAGCGGCGGCAGCAATTATGACAAAGCCATGTCGATTTTTTCCAACGTCAAAGCCAATCCTGCCCCGCCGCAAACAACGGGAAAGACGCCGGACGAAGTTAAACTAAGTCTTGAAAATAAACGCCTCGATAAAGCGCGGAACGCAACGAAAGAAGCGGAAAAGGCCTATAATGAGGGCCGCATATATCAAAAAAACTACGGCAAGCCCGGGAAAATAAACGAACTGAAAGAAGCGCTCAACCAAGCCCGACTAAACGAGCGGGACATACAGAACGAGATAGATATAAACCGCCTTGTACGAACCGCCGCAGGATACGAGGACGATAAAAGCAAGAAATCAAAGATTGACGCTGCCCGCGCTAAACCCCTCCCGGTAAAGAAAAATAAAAGTATATGGGAAACCGGGATACAGATACCCGGCGGCGGCAACGAAGCGGGCATACGCGCAAAAAACGGCGGCCTTGCGTGGCAGTCTGATAGCTATAAGGCCATGACGGACGACGAGGCAGAGGTATACAACCGCCTCGCCAAAAACGGCAAAGAAAAGGAAGCGGAAGCCTTCCTGAAAGCGATAACCCCTACTCTGAACGCAAGGGTAACGCAGAACCGCCTTGAATCGGCGCAGAAAACGGCGCAGGACGGCGTAATGGGCGGCGTGGGTATCTATAGCCTCGTCCCTGCTAAAGCCTGTCACAGCCTTACAGGGCGGGATAAAGACTGTATGGGACTTTGCCACAGGCAAGCCCATAGACACGAACGCGCCCGAATACTTAGCCTCCAACCTCGCCAATACCTTGCGCAATTCCGTAGCCGAAAAGATAGAGAACGGTGTGTACGAATCCACAAAGGGCGACTACACATACGACAGAACCGGTACCCGCCGCATGACCACCGAGGGCGAAGCAAAGAACAACGGCAAAATTGCCTCGTTCCTTTACCAGACCGGCATGAGCATGGCGGATATGCTGACCATGACTCCCTTCGGGCCTGTCGGTATGCAGGTAATGATGTCCTCCAACGCCGGCGTAGACACCATGATAGACGCGAAGAACAACGGCGCGACAGATGATCAGGCCATGGCGCTTGGCATTGTATCCGGCGCAGCGGAGGCACTCTTTGAAAAGTTCTCCATAGAAAACCTGTTTCACGGCGGCGTATCTAAAAGTACTATCCTCGCGGCTCTCAAACAGGGCGGCATAGAAGCGTCCGAGGAAATGGCTACCGAGATAACTAATATCCTTGCCAATGAGGCCATTATGGGTAACCAGTCTGACTTCAAAAAAGCCGTTGCGGAGTATAAGGCGATAGGCCTCGACGATAAGGACGCTAAGGCAAAGGCGCTTGAGGAAAAGCTGCTCCAAGTGCTTGAAGCGGGCGCGGGCGGATTCCTGAGCGGCTTTGGCATGGGCACGGCGGCGGATATAATGAACACACGGACCGCAGGGCACAGCGTAATAGACCAGGCTACGGAAACCTATATCAAGCAGGGACAAACCCCTGAGCAGGCCCGGCAGAGCGCTATAGACTACCTCAAGGGCGAATTACGAGCCGTAGGCGCACTTGCGGATGAAAACTCCGTCGCGTATAAGCTGTCGAAGAAGACAGGCGATATGTCAACCGGCGATGTCGGCAGGGCTTATATTGCGAATACGGAACAGGCTGAGAATATCGTAACGAACAGGCTTGCAAACACGGCGGACACGGGGTACAATATAAACAGAGGTGATATAAATGGAGCAGAAAACGGAAATCAAACTCAAGCCGGAGGAAATGCTGGAGTATCAGGACAAGCTGTCACAGAGCCTGATCAAGGACTGGCGGGAGAGACTGCATTACACGGACGAACAGATTATCGAGGCATTGGAGAGCATCTAAAACAACAACTGACAAATAATGGTTCAACACCGATTGAATTAAGGACGGAGTATGATCCGTCCTCTTTTTATGCCAAAATCGGCGAAGCGAAAGAGAGCAATCCTTACGGCACATTCGTCACGCAGCATGAGATCGAGGATTACGCGAATATGCGGACATTCCTTAACGACGACGGCACTGTAGGCGTTGCGGTAAAGGACGACGGCGATATTGTTTCGGTATTCAAAAACAAGGAAAACAAAAGCAAGGGCGCTATGTCCTCAATCATCCTTACCGCCCTCGAAAACGGCGGCACAAAACTGGACAACTACGATGGTGTACTTTCAAAAATGTATCTAAACCACGGCTTTATCCCCGTGGCGCGAACCGCATTTGTAGATGAATACGCCCCATCCGATTGGAATTATGGGCGGGATGGGCGGCCTGATATCATCTTCTGGGCGCATAACGGAGATAACGCCGACATTACCGCCCGGAACATAGGAACGCAGGAAATGCCCGACCTTGCCGCGCTCCCCCTTATGGAGTATGACGAGGCGGCGAAATACCGCGATAGCCTCATTCCATCCAAACGCCTTGAGCGGCTCGAACAGCGGCTTAGTGAGCAGCCCATGGTCCTTTCCCGTGAAGGCATAGACATTCAGAACCAGATAAACGAGATCAAAGCAAAGCAACAGACTGTTGCCGATATTGCAAACGATACATCGAGGACACAGCAGCAGGCAGACCTATCCGAAGCTGAACTTGACTTTGCGAAGAAACTGAGCCAGGCTACGCGGAACCTCGGCGTGGTAGACGCTGAAACAGAATCGTTAGGCGGCGCGTTCTTTACAAATTCTAATGAGCTGCCGTCATTGCAGGACATCCAGAATAAGAGCGTGGAAGACCTGACCAGCGAAGACTACGCCGTTATCGCAAAAGCGCTTGTAGGCGGCGGAAAACTGCGCCTGTACACCAAAGAAACCTCCCGCGTATTCGACGCCGTAGCGGGCGGCAACAAGGCGTTGCGCAACACCCTGTACAACATATTCGAAAAGCCCTTCAACGAGGCGGGCGGGCATTACGGCAAGTCCCTCACCTCCTCCGTGGAATCCTATAAGGAGATCATGCGCAAGTACGGCATCAAGCCCAAAAGCAAGGAGGACGTGGCGGCACAGTGGTACGGCGAAGGGCAGCGGCAGGGGCCGGACGGCGTGATGTCCGAGTATACCCAGGCAGACCTTCAGCGGGATTTCCCCGATACGTGGGAGAAAATCAAGGGCTTTGCCGAAGCCAACAGGCAGATATACGAGAAGTACCTTGACCGTATCAACTCCATGATGGAGACGATATATCCTAACGTTTTGGAGAACGCCCAGGAAGAATACCAGAACCTGGTATCTAAGCTCGATGTAGCCAAGAGCAAAACCGACGCCATGGCCCGCGCCATAGCCGAAAAGGAACGGGTGACGCGGCAGCTTCAGGATATGCGCGACAGCAAGCAGAGGCGCGACACTAAAGCGTTCGCGAATATCGAGGGAAGGATATCAGCGGAGCAGGCCAAGATTGACAGCATGAAGAAAGAGCTTGCCGAGCTGGAACAGCGGCAGCGCGTTTACGAGATGAAAGCGCGGGCACAGCAGACGGCAATAGACACCGGGGCGATATACGAGGGCAAGCGGATACTCCCCCGCAAAGACTATTTCCACCACGCCCAGGAGATGCTCAGCGACTACACCGTATTCGACTTCCTAAAGCCCAAGAACGTGACTGAGGACATATCCCCCGCCCTCGCCGGTATATCCGACCAGACAAAGCCAAAATCCCGCTGGTGGGGCGCAATGTTCCATCGCGGCAACGGCAAATATTTTGCCAGCGCATCTAACAGCATGGCAAGCTATATCGGCATGGCTGAATATAAACTGGCGTATGATCCCCTTGCAAATTATTTCCGCAAGATGACGGAAACTATACGCACAAGCGCGAAAACCGTTAATACTAAGAACGCTTCCGGCTTTCTCGAATGGAGCAAGGACTGGACGGACGGCATAGCCGGAAAGAGCGACCACGTTATAGATCGTGGCGCACAAAAGGCGATAGGCCGCCAGATGCTCAACAGCATAAACAACGTAAACAAGCGCGTCCGCGCCAACAAGGTCATGGGCAATTTCCGCACGATGGTTGTGCAGGGATCAAACCTTGCCAACGCCGCGGGCTACATACCAGATGCAGAGGCATGGAAGCAGGGCGCTCAGGCCTGGGCGGACTATCATTTCAACCCTGACAGCGACATGAAACGGATACTTTCACAATCTGAGTTCATGTCACAAAGGTATGGTTCAAGTGCTGCGAACATACTGGAGGGCGACGGCAAAGGCGTAAAGTGGTTGGCCGCACAGGGCCTTGAGCTTTTACAGCATTGGGGCGATGATCTGACGTGGTTTTCCGCGTATTCACAGTTTAACAACAATCCGGATGCCGCCATGTCCGGCATGAAGCGCAGATATGAAAACGCCATAGATTATGCCGATGATATAACCCGCCGTTCCGTTGCCGGACGCGGCGTAGGAGAAGGCGCGCTTCTGAACAATTCAAAAGTAATCAACACGCTTGCGCCATTCCAGACCGAAGTGCTGAACCAGTGGAACGCCTTTTTTGAACACGCCAAGGATCTGAAAGCAAGCCCTGAAGCGCGGCGAAGGGCGGCAAAGGGGTTAGCGGCTATCGAAGTAACAACCTACCTGCTTAACACGGGCTTTGAAGCATTACTCGGTGACAGGATACTCGGCTTTGACTTCATCAACGCAATCGCAGAAGCGATAAAGAATTACCGGGACGACGATGACGAGGACAAGAAGGCCCTTGACCTTGCAAAAGGCATAGCGCAGTCCTCCCTCGGAACCATGGTAGACGCCGCGCCCTATGCTAACATCATTGCAAATCTGCTCGATAAAGAGACCAATGAAAAGATATTTGGCAAAGAGCATTCTCCGACCAGATACGGCGGCGGCAACATCGGCCTCCAGGCGGCGGCGGACGCTATCCTATGGGGGCTGGATACCGCCGAAAAGATTATTGACGGCATAAGCGACAAAACCCCTGCCGAAGATGTGATAAAGAGCCTCGATTGGGAGGGCGGCCTTGAAACCGCCGGCAATTTCGTAACGCCGTATGGCGGCACACAGCTCGTGAGGACTGTCAAGGGCCTTGAAACCTTCTTCCGGGGCGGCAAGTACGATAAAAAGGGCAACCTGCAATACGCCGTGGCGAAAACCCCGGTCAACTTCCTTCGCGCCGCCACGCTCGGACGCAGCGTGCTGCCGGAGCATCGGGAATGGGTAGCAAAGGGATTCCCTTCTCTTGACGAAAAAGAAAGCAAAATCTTCCAAAGCGCGAAGGAACACGGCGGCACGGTGCAGAGTTTTGCCCAGTACCGCAATCAATACAAAAATATGGTTGCGGAGGACGACGAGAAAAACAAAGCCCTCTATGAGCGCAAGGAGGAGATCAAGAAGGGAAATCCCAACCTGACCAACGCCGAGGCGCTTGAGCGGGCCGAAATGGATTTAGGCTACAAGGAACAGAACAGCGCGTACAAATGGGCGAAGCAAATCGCCGACGATCCGAACCTCACCAACGAGCAAAAGGCGGACTATATCACCCTTGCCGACTTCTCGCCTGCAACGATTGAAGATATAAAGTCGCTTACTGATTACGGCGTACCCATTGATAATTATGTATCCGTCATATCTGCGCTTGCGGATAAAGGCCTCAAGGCGAAGGACAACGACCTTAATACCGATGACAAGAAAAAAATATCTAAACAGATATTTGATATGCAGGGGCTCACCGAAAAGCAGAAGACCGCGCTCGTACGTAAAACTATCGGCGACAACTGGATTGCAGACTTCTCCAGCAAGGCCGCGTTCAGCATTGCCAACGATTACGGGAAGAGCGAATACAAAAAGTACGCGAAAGCCAAGGAAGAGACCGGCATAACCGCAGAACAGTACGTTGGACTGAAGGACAAGATAAAAAACAAGGCCTTTAAGGGCACTGACGAGAACGGAAAGACCGTTTACTACCTCAAACAGTGCAAGCTTGCAAACTACGTTGATTCCCTCGATGCGAGCGAAGAAGTTAAAAAGTATATATGGGATTCCGTATATAACAAAGACGACGACCGCGAATATGAGGATCGGCATAAGAAGCTTGTCTATCGTGACGGCGAATGGTACACGCCGAGCGGTAAGAACTAAATACCCATAATGAATATTTACAACGTGACTGCTCGGTGATAGAATATATATAATGATTTTCCAGAGGTCACAATGATGAAAGATAAACATGGGTGTTTGGCTGTTTTATTTAGTTATTTAGCGATTCCGGTTGTTGTTGCCATATTAGTATTCGCGTATTTTGGAGCTGTAGACACATTTAATGGAAGACGTGATGCAAGGAAAGCTGCTGAAAAGGCAGCTGCCGATGAAGAACATTGGGATATTTATAACGCTGGTTTAGTCGATGAAGGCAATGAAAAGTATAGCGAAGATTACTGCAAGGGGTATTACACAGGATACAACCGTGGCTTTGACAGCGGTCTTGCTGCTCGCAATAACGATGAATATTCAGCTGGACATGAAGATGGTGTAAGTACCGGGTATAATCAAGGCTGGGAGGAAGGCTACCAAGAAGGATTAGATAATGCTCTTGACGTGAATAGTGAAGAGTATTATGACCATTATGAGGAGATATTCATAGAGCAGCTCTATGAAAACCCTGAATGGCGAGCGGATGTAGAACGAACTTTAAAAGAAACAGAAGGCTGCTTCGACTAATAGACAGTACTCATTTAAAACAGATCCGTTTATGGGTCTGTTTTTTAGTTAAAGGAGGGACGCATGGCACTAACCGACAACAAAATAACCACCTGGACAAACCCCATCGTCAACGAAGCGGACCGCCCCCAGCGGTCCGCTGCTGACATGAAGGCGATATTCGACAGCAACAGTAACCAGCTCAAGAAAGCGCTCAACGGCCTTATAGACGCGCTCGTTCAATCCGGCGGCGGCGACATAGGGGCAAGCGTCGAGGGCATGGCCGGAAACAACGTGCAGGCCCTTATCGCAGAGCTGAAGGGCTTGGTAGATGTGATAGAGGAATACACGGACAGCCTTAAAACGCCCAACGGCGCGGCCAACGTGGGCGCGGAGGTGAGCGGCATAACCGGCGGCAACGTAGCCGCCATCCTCGCCGCGCTGAAAACCCTCTGCGACAGGGTAGACACCACCGGCGACGGAGACCTGTTTTTAAAGAACGACGGCACTTATGGCCTGCCCACCGTGGGCAGCGCGGCAAACGGCCTTCCCATAGGCGGCAAGGCAGGGCAGTTCCTGAAAAAGGCCAGTTCCGTCAATTTTGCGGGATACTGGGGCGGCATTGTAGACGAGGCCCTTTCCGGCCTGTTGAAAGCCTACAACGGTGAGCTGGCGGCGGCGAAGGCAGGCGTTGACTACCAGACCCCCCTCGCTTCCGGGACGGACTATCAGCCCCCTATACCCGCCGGCACTTACGCCACCCCGGACGATGTTTCCGCCGCCGTATCGGGGCATAACAGCGCAGGCAACGCACATTCCGCGCTGTTCAACAAAAAGCAGAGCGCGCCCACACTCGCTTCCTCCCTCCCCGCCAGCGGCACGGCGCTGACGGCAAACACCATATATAACGTATCCTCTCCTGTGGGTACATACGTGTTTACCCCGCCCGCTTCCGGCTGGGCGCACGGCACATTCAGCACGGCGGCCTCGGTTGCGGTGTCGTTTGTGAGCGGGGCGAACTATTTAGGCGAGGCCCCCGCAATAGAGGCAAGCAAGACCTACGAATTTGACGTATACAACGGTGTGTGGGCGGTGCAGGAGGTTGTGAGCGCATGATAGCAATGCTAAGAAGGAGGCTGATGGGCAACATGGCAAAGGCGAAAAATATAGTAACAGGAAATGTTGGTGTATCTGGGTCAACTGTTACTATAAATAATGTGGGCTTTAAAGCGAATCATTTGGTGATGTTTCCAATAACTGATATACAGGCATGGTCAAGTACCATGATTTATGAAGAATCTGCTGGTGTGTATGTACATCTTGAAATTGATGGCAATTATAATTTAACATCAGTCGCTACTACAGTTAATTTCCAAGACAACAGTATAACTGTAACGAATACGGGTGACGCATATCCATGGATGAACGGTACTTACCGCTATGTAGCATGGCAAGAATAAAAAGGAGTACCCTATGTGTAAAATAATTCTATCGGGGGGGGGCAGCCTCCGTAAAATAAAAAGCGCCCCTGCGCTATGATACCCTTGCAGTTTGCCCTAAGACGGAGGGTGATGCAAACGCCAACAACCAAATGGACACTGGTAGTTACTGACAAAAAGTCCGATGTGCTGACCGTCAGTATAAACGGCGTTAAACTCACACCGGGTTCACACGCTGTGAAAGATGGTATGATTGTACATTTTGAACTTGTATCGGGCTCTCACTCAGGTTTTAGTGCTAAAATATTTTTGAATGGGCGAGTCGTGAGCTCTGTAGGTGGCTTCTCAGTAGCACAGTACGATTTGGTGATACATTCCAACTGTACTACCGATATGAATAATGATATTTGGGACAAAGAATTATATATCACTACTCAATAAAACAATAGGAGAAAACAATGATAAACACAAGCTATGCTAAGCTGGTGGGTGAGTATTTTGAATATTTGCGCCTGCCGGTTGAGTTGCAATCGCCGCTTGTAATCAACGGTGTGACGCACCCCGCAGGGGCGCACCTCTCCACCAATGACGATGCGGCAATAAAGGAGCTGGGCTATAAGCCCGTGACCCGTTCCCCCATGCCCTCAAAGGAGGGCTTTTATTATACCGAGAGCTGGGAGGACAACGGCGAAGCGATAGTCCAGAGCTGGACGGAGCATGAGGCGCAGGCCACCACGCAGGACTATATAGACGCGCTTGCGGAGCTGGGGGTGAATGTCAATGACGCGGAGTGAGCTTATGGCGCTGGTAGCCGTGCGCAAAGCGGAAATCGAGGCGCACGAAACCGACCTTGTAGAGGTGCTGACGGCGGCGCGGGCGGGGCTTACCCCCACCCCCACCCAGGGCGCACCGTGGGACGCTGAGACCCGCTATATAGCCGGAGACACGGTTGAGGGATATGTCGCCCTCAAATACAGCCGCAACAAGCCCCCTGCCGCAAACCTCGGCACATATTGGGCGGTGCAGACCGTGACCTATCCCGCGTGGGGCGACATTGAGGACGGCGCGGTGATCGAGGCCGGAACCATAGTTACCTACAACGGTAAAACATGGCGCTGCACCGAGCAGCACATCAAGTCTACCGTCTATAAGCCCAAGGCGGGAAGCTCCAAATGGAGCGAATACACGGATTAAGGAGCCGCACGGCTCTTTTTTCATAATCAAAAAACAAAAACAAAGAAAGGAAAAACACATGAAGAAAATCTTAGCAATCCTTATGACTGTCATGCTGCTTTGCGTAAGCTCTGCGGCACTAGCGGTGACCGTGACGATCGAGGACAACGACAAGGCCGAGGTTACCATAACCGCCGCCGACATAGACACCGGCGCGGCGATAACCAAGAGCGACTACGCGAAGGATATGAACATTGCCCTGCGCGTAAAGATAGTCGTGCCCCGCTTTGCCGGCACTGAGAACTGCACCGTAAAATGGGCTGCACAGGGCCTGCATATGGCCGAAGATTACAATTTCCCTTACCAGACCGGCGAGTATATCGTGAAGGGCGTAATAACATCAATGCCTGCCGTGTTCCAGATACAGATTGCCGACGACGCATTTAAAAACGCGCAGACAGCGGAGCAGATGCTCAATGCCCTAAAAGTAGACCGCAGCCAGGTGATAACGTACAGCTTCGGCGCTGCCGAGCCTGCAAAACCCGCTGCCGGTGGCGTAATAATCCCCAAGACCGGAGATATATCCGTACTGCCTTATGCCCTGTCCATATCGCTGATAACCTTCGGCCTTGTCTGTGCCGGTAAACGCCGCAGGTAAAGCCTATGAACATGATCGATAAGTTTATTGCCTATCTTCACAGCAAGGTAGGCAATTTGTATGTTTGGGGCGCGCAGGGGGAATGCCTGTCCTGCATCATAGACCCGGAGGACTATATCCGTAAGGAGGAAACCTCCGAGCGCAACGCCAACCGGGCGATAGCCCTGTACCGCAAGCGCGTTGCAGAGGGCATGAACCCCATCTGGGCCTACGATTGCAGCGGGCTGATAGTCAAATTCCTACTGGATAATAAGCTCATCAAGGCTGACGTTTCCTCACGCGGCCTGTACTCCATGTGTACGAAGATAGAGCGGAACGACCTTAAACCCGGCGACCTTGTTTTCAGGCACAACGGCGTTCGCATTTATCATGTCGGCGCGTATGTTGGCGACGGCAAGGTCATTGAATCCATGGGCAGGGATGACGGCGTTGTCTGCCGCGACATCAACGCCAGCGGCACAGGCTACTGGAACCGCTATGGCAGGCTGGACCTGCTCTGGGACGAGGTTCCGGCAAAGCCCTACTATGCTGCCACCACCGGGAATGTGTGGATACGGCAAGGCCCCTCTACCTCCTACGCAAAGCTTGGTATGGCGGAAAAGGGGACGAAGTTCATTGCGCTGCCCCCTGTTGACGGCTGGTCGGTAGTTACGGCTATAATCGACGGCAAAGTAATAAGCGGCTACAGCTCCGCGAAATACATCATCAAGAAGGTGTAGTCCTGTGGAGTGGTGGGGTTGGGTAGTGTCTGTTTTGGGTGCGATAATTCTGTTGTCGAACGGCATAAAGGCCATACGCGAATTATTAACCCCAGCGACCGCGATTGCCGAGAAGGTGGAAAAGTTGGACCAGCGAGATAAAGAATACGCTGCCAAGTTCGAGGAAATAAATACCGCCCTCGGAAAACAGGAGCAGACAAACCAAGCGGTATTAAAGGCATTGGTTGCTATCGTCAATCACGAGATCGACGGTAATGGAATAGAAGGGCTCAAAAAGGCCCGGGACGAACTATCAAACAGCATTATAGAAAGGAATTAAAGCAATGAAAGAATTTTGGAAAGCTGCTGCTCTCAGAGCAATAAGGACTATCTGTCAGACCGCCATAGCTACCATTGGCACCGCCGCCGTACTCTCCGATATCAATTGGGTGATGGTAGGCTCCGCCTCTGCCGTGGCTGGCATACTCTCTATTCTCACCTCCGTGGTGACTGGTATCCCCGAGGCACCCAAGAACCCCGAAGCAGATGATTTTTAATCCCCCCAAATCCCTTTCAATAGCCCCCGCTTCGGCGGGGGCTATCTGTTTTTTGCAAATAAACAATAGTATGTTTGGCAACTTAATAAATTAGTATTCATAGCTTTTTTTCAAAAATAATATTGCGTTTTTTTGAGGAGTGTTAGATAATCAAATTACAGATTTGTGTATTGAGTATATATTTAATTGTCGGGCAATACTCCTAATAATAGTATATTAGGAGGATAACGATTGTGAAGAAAAGGAGAGACAAGAAAATGGAGGTATTAAGGAAAGAACTGGTCGGCGAAAGACACACAATAAGTGGTAATACAGAGCGGGGACTAGAAATGTACAGCCGCTGTGTGAGAAACGAAATGACCAAAATTATGAGTGATAGCAATTATGCACGAGAGACATTTGAAAAGTTAGGACTGTACAATGCAGATGGGAGCTTCAAGGGGAACCTGAAGGAGTAACGGATGTATAACCAGTTGCCGAGTTTCGTGATAGGATTCCATGGGTGCGATATAGACACAAAGAAACGAATATTGGAAACTAATACCATGACCGCAAGTGTAAATAGTTACGATTGGATCGGTCATGGTGTTTATTTTTGGGAGCAAAACAAACAGAGGGCAGAGGAATTTGCGATAGAAGCTTTGAAACGTCCCAAGATAACTAAAGGCACTATTAAAGAGCCTGCTGTAATAGGAGCAGTTATTGATTTGGGAAACTGCCTTAATTTACTTGATTCGGAGAAAATCGGCAGGGTAGAAGATGCTTATCGTGTATATATTGCAGTATGCAAAGCTGCAGGACGAGAACCAGAGCAGAACATTGGAGCAAAAAGAAATTTAGATTGTTCGGTAATAGAAATGGTGCATAGAATAACGGACCTATCTAAACTAAAACCATATGATACTGTGCGAGCAATGTATATTGAAGGAGATCCGCTATATGAAAACGCAGGATTCTATAATAAATCACATATACAGATTTGCGTACGAAACATGAATTGTATCAAAGCTTTTTTTGACCCAAGAGATAAGAATGCAATTAAAGGTACTGCATGGTAGATAATAAAAGGACGCTAACATAGTTGTACAATCCGCAACAACTTCCCGCCCTTTTTTCCTTATGGTGGGGATGCAGTTATATTACATGAGGCTTCTTATTATCACAAAATTTGCTTCTTGTCAAGAGAAAATATTGCATTTTTGCAACAAGGAGTGTATAATATACAGACTCCTTTAGTGTAATATGGGGTTTGTATTTATAGAATTTGGGAGGGTTTATTATGGCAAACAGGTATCTGCTTCCTGTGTATAAGCTTTTGTACGAACGCGATTTTAGTTACTCTGACTTTGATCAGCGAATGGAGATGCAGAAGGCAGTATATTTGTTGCAGGATATGGGAGTTCCTATCGGCGATTACGGATTTAGATGGTACTTGCATGGACCCTATTCTCAGAGCTTGCAAGACGATATGCATTATGAAAGTGGGCGACCCGTCACAACTTTGACATTGTCAAAGGAATACTCCGAAAATATTGCTCGATTGCACGACGTAATCCATTCAAAAGAAAGAATGAATTACTCAGTTAGTAGTTGGGTTGAATGTTTAGCTTCTCTTCATTACCTGCGTGAGAATTTGCTCTGTTTTGATGCGTCTGAGGAAGACGTTGTGCATGAACTTGAGAAAAGGAAACCACACCTGAAAGAACATAGAACGAATATATCCGCATATCGGTTGGTTGAGGGCCTTTTCTCCTAATTTATGACAAATAAAATTAAATTTATTGGGCAAATTCTTGATAATGTGCATGGGTTTATTCCTTACACTGCCGCTGAGAAGAAAATCATGGATACTCAGTTGTTTAAGCGCTTGCAGAGTATCAAGCAGCTTAGTGTTGTAAATTGGGTTTATCCTGGTTCTGAGCATACTAGATTTATCCATTCGCTAGGCGTCATGCACATTGCTGACAAAATAGCAATTAGCTTAGGTTTGGATGATCCGGATCGGATAATTTTGCGGTTGGCCGGATTATTGCACGATATCGGGCATTATCCTTTGTCCCATGTGTGCGAAATGCCCTATTGGAAACCGATGACCCTTGAAGAATTGCCGGATAATCAGTTTTGCAAAAATATCAACGAGAAAATACGTGATAAGATTGATAGCTTTTCCATTGAAGCAAAGACAACTTTGATGTCCAAATCGATAGGCCGCAATCACGAAGCTATTGGTGCGTTGATTGTCTGTAACGACGAAAAAATACGTCAAATTATAATCGATGAATGCGGAGATAAACACGCTCCTGAAATTATTGCAGATATCATTATTGGAAATGTGGAGCGCCCTCAAGTGGATCCGCTGTTAGTTCAGATTATACACTCTGAACTTGATGCAGATGGAATTGACTATTTGATGCGTGATGCAACCTTTTCAGGTACTAGTTTCGGTAGCTGTGAGATCGACCAACTAATCCGGTGCTTAGAGATTGGCGAATGTGAAGGAAAAAAGATTCTTTGCATAAAGCCAAAAGGAATTGCGGCTGCCGATCAGTACTTGACGAATAAGTTCTTTTCATATTCACAGGTGGTTTTCAATAAGCATATTGCAATCTCTGAATGGATGGCGGAGTGTGTTATTGACTGGATGCAAAAGCATCATGCGGTTTTTCCTTCTGGCACTGAATTGGAACGATGGGTTAAGTTGAGCCGACAAGAATATCTGAACTTTACGGACAACACGTTTTGGTCTGCATTGGATCAAATACTCACTGACAAGCTGAGCGATTTGGTTCCCCATTACATTAAAGTGTTCTGTGAATGTTTGCTTCATCATAATGAGCCGCAGTTCATCAAAGGAAGCGAAATTAGATTTATCACTAATAGTAACGAAGAAGCAAGAAAAATGCTAAACAAAGCAGCTATAGTTACTGATGACACATTGCTTGGCCAACGAATTACAATTATGAATGACCGATGTATGACCAAACAGGTTCCGATTGACATTTTTCGTAAAGCATTGGAGGGAAAGAAAAGCAAGGATGGCGACCCTGAATCCACAGATGAAAATATTCCGAATGCCGAGTTATCCAGGTTGATGGAGTGTATTTCTGTTAAAGAGTCAGATGGAAGTATACATTTGCTTTGCGATGATCCTCGCTCGTTGATGCGTACTATGTACAATTCTACATTGGTTATTTTGCGGAGTTATGAGTTCCCACAGGATATTTAATTTGGGCCTAAATAAAAGTATCAAAAATGAGGAGATACAATATGTTATATATGGCAAAAGTAATTAAAAAACTAAGTAGTGATCCCGACGGACGCTTTTCGAGAGCTATGGACGATTATGCTGAAGCAGATTTTTATAATGTTGAGGCCGATGATAAGTTAGAGACTGCGAAAAACTTCGTAAGTTAATAAATAAAAATGATCCTGAGTTCTGATCAGCGAAAGAGTTGGGACCAGATAAAGTAATCAAATTCGAGTTCAAATAATTACTTTGTATTGGATTGATGATGGCGTTGCGCAATAATGCTGATAATGCTGTGCGATGAACAGCACGCATGAAAGATATCTACAGTAAAAAGCAGGTTTCAAACCTGCTTTTTACTTCTAACTTCTATGTCCGGCTTCTTCTGTACCTATGTCGTTACAGGTGGCCTTTACCCGGTTATCCGGCATGGAGAAGCGTTGGGTAAGGTAACGGCAGCCTGCGGCCAGTTCTGTGTGAGCCAACAAAAAGCATATTTCTAAAAAAGATGGATTTTTCGCTCCAAAAGACCAGACATCCTGTTCAGTGGAGCCCGGATGTAAGCATCCATGTGTACCTGGAAATCTCCTAAATTAGGGCGTTTTTGAGGATTTGGACAAGCACAATAGAATCTTTGTTCCGTATGCCCTGTGGCAGCTCGAAAGGTGTATGCTACAGTTTGAAAGAGCAAATTGGAATAACATTACATGTCCTGATAACAACTTGTTTTTCAAGTAAAACAAAAAACAAGACAAGTGATTATTGAGTGGCCAGACTAAATGCAATTTAATTGAATTAGCAGAATAATCAACATCCAAATGAGTAATAATCTCATTTAGATGTTGACTTATTAAGCGGCGATGAATAAAATAGTATTGGAGGATGAGATTATGCTAATTCAATTTAATTTTAAAAACTTTAGATCTTTTAGGGATGATGTGACTCTGGATATGACAGCCACTAAAATTTCAGAACACAATCATCATATTGTGCAAATTGGTGGAGATAAGCTTTTAACTGCTGCAGGTATCTTTGGAGCAAATGCCAGCGGCAAATCTAATGTATATCAAGCTTTTGAATACATGGCAATGTATGTAGTCAACTCCTTCCGCTATGGCGGAGAGTATACTTCAAAAAAACACAATGAGCGAATTGCACCTACTCCCTTCTTGTTTGATAGTAAATCAAAGGAAGAGTCTTCGTTATTTGAAGTCTATTTTGTCGACACCTCCGAGAATGGGAACGGAAAGTCATATAATTATGGATTTTGCGTAGACCAACGAGGTGTAACAGAAGAATGGTTAAATTCTAAAGCAAAAACCGCACGTGCTTATTCACCGGTATTTTACCGTTCGCGAGATGAGAACGAATTGGATTTATCAGGTTTGCCTAAAAGCAGTCGTGAGAATATCCAAGTGGCACTTGAAGATGAAGTTTTAATCGTTTCTTTAGGAGCGAAACTAAGAGTTTCAAAATGCAAGCTCATTAGGGACTGGTTCTTGGACACAGAGTTTGTAGACTTTGGGAGTCCAATAGAGACCTTAATCCGATCTCGAACCTTACCGACTGGATTTGTTGAAGATAATAAAGTACAAAACGATGTGTTAGATTTCTTTGCTACATTTGACGATAGCATAAAGGGATTTGAAATCGAACAAATTGATAGCGATAAAGAAGATGATAATGATAAGCGTGTTTCTATTGATTCTATGCATCTTATGATTGATAGTGATCAATATGCGAAAATGCCTTTGTCAGAAGAATCTGCTGGTACATTAAAAATGTTTTCCTTATATCCTAGCTTGAAGGAGACTTTATCTAGTGGTGGAGTCTTATTTGTCGATGAATTAAATGCTCGACTTCATCCACTCTTAGTGCGCAACTTTGTATTAACATTTTTAAATCCAGAGCTTAACCCTAATCATGCTCAGATTGTTTTCACGGCCCATGATACATGGCAAATGTCAAACAATTTGCTACGCAGAGATGAGATATGGTTTACAGATAAAGATGCTGATGGTATCTCGAAACTTTACTCCTTGGCTGACTTTACAGACAATGAGGGAAGTAAAATTCGAAAAGATGAAAACTATGAAAAGAACTATTTGCTTGGTAAATACGGTGCCATTCCTTCACTCAAAAGCATTGCTTTATTGGAGGGCAAATAATTATGGGGCGAGAAAATAGACGGGGAGAACGACGGCCGCGTGGAGGCCTCCAAAACCAACGTATTCCTGAACTTGGATATTACATCATCGTTACAGATGCAAAGGAGACAGAAAAGAACTACCTCCTTGGCCTTCTAGACACTATCCCTCCTTGTTTGAAGGATAAGCTTGTAATAAAAGTTTTCCAAGCATCAACCCAGGACCTGATTGCCAAATGTAAAGAACTCATGAGCCGAGATCCGCAATATCGGATGCCGTGGATAGTATTTGATCGTGATCGTGTACCTAACTTTGACGATATAATCGCTCGTGCAAAAAGTGAGGGTATTTCTGTTGGCTGGTCAAATCCGTGTATTGAAATCTTATTTCATGCTTACTTTGGCAACATGCCTACAATACTGGAGTCAGCTCGTTGCTGTGAACATTTTGCTACCATATTTAAGCAGCACACCGGAATGGAGTACGATAAAGCCGACACGAAGATACTGGAAAAACTGCGCAAATATGGTGATGAAATAGTGGCAATTGAGGTGGCACGTCGACGCATGCATCAATGGGAAAATTCTGATGTGATTCGTCCATCGAAAATGTGTCCCTGCTCAACACTATTTGAACTCGTGAGCGAGATCGACAAGAAATCAATAGTGTAGGTATACATTTACTCCTATCTTAGGAAATAGCTTTAGAAGATTTATTCGACAAGTAGATCTTAGGCTAAAACTGTTCTGAGCGCTTGATCAGGTGGGTTTGTAAAATTTTTTTTGTAAGGAGGAGCAATTGACTATGATGACACTAAAACGATTTAGGGTAACGAATTTTCGTTCAATAATGGATAGTGGTTGGATTGGGTGCGATGATGTGACTTCTTTAGTTGGTGTCAATGAGGCTGGGAAATCCAATGTCATCTTGGCTCTGTGGAAGTTAAATCCTGTGCGGGATGGTAAAATTGATGCATTGCATGATATGCCAACAAAAAAGTATGCGGCATGGAGATCAATGCCCGAAAAAATCACTTTCGTTTCTGCCGACTTTGAATTGGATAGCACATTAGCGGATAAAGTGGTAAAACTGTGCGATTGTGATAAAGAGGCAGCTTCAATCGTCAACATTAAAAGAAGATATGATGGTAAATACATTATATCTTTTCCGAATTATCAAAAGAAAGATAGTATTACATCCTTGCTTGTAGCAGATATTGTTTCTAGTGCTCGTGAGCAGTTGACGTTATTAAGTGAGAAAACAAAAACTGAAGCCGGCATCAAAGAAAAAATCTTGACTCTTTATGATGGGATTATGTCCTTCCTGGGAGGTAAGGAGCATTTAACTTTATCAGATTATGAGTCTATTGTGGAGCTTTATCCTGCGAATATTGCAAAGTCCGCTACATCAGATATATATCCTCACTATGTAGAAACGAAGAACGCAATCGAGCAAGCTTTTCAAGTTCTTCATACAACGAATCCTGGAGATAGTAGTGATATCCAAAAATTGATGGTTGCAGAAATGCCATCATTTGTATATTACTCAAACTATGGCAACCTTGATGCGCAAATCTATTTACCTCATGCCATAAAGTGGCTTAAAGGAGAACAAGTTGATGGGATTAGCAATGATGCTAAGGTTAGAACGTTACGCGTCCTGTTTGATTTTGTTAAACTTGACCCTGAGGAAGTTCTAGAACTCGGAAAAGATCCGATACGTATTGTTGAGGATCGATATGGACACGAAGTAGAAAAGAAACCTACTGCAGAGGAAATTGCAGCTGCAACGGAACAAAAAGCCGCAAGGACAATTCTGCTCAATTCGGCTTCCGCTGAGTTAACCAGCAAATTCAAAGATTGGTGGAAACAAGGAAACTATATTTTTAGGTTCCACGCTGATGGAGAATTCTTCAAAATATGGGTGTCCGATGATAAGCGGCCGGAAGAAATTGAACTTGAGCGCAGAAGTACTGGTCTTCAATGGTTCTTGAGCTTTTTCCTAGTGTTTTTAGTAGAAAGTCAAGAAGCACACAAGGGAGCCATATTACTTCTTGATGAAGCAGGTCTGTCTTTGCATCCATTGGCACAGAAGGATCTGATTGCATTTTTTGATAATTTAGCAAAAACCAATCAGATGATTTATACAACACACTCCCCTTTCTTAGTTGATCCGTCTAATATAGATCGGGCGAAAGTGGTGTATTCTGATACTGAAGGACATACCGTTGTTTCTAGCGATCTTCGCGCATCGGATGACAAGCTTAATGAAAAATCCATTTATGCAGTGCATGCTGCGCTTGGACTAAGTGTTTCCGATATTATCCTTCAGGTATGTAAACCTGTAATTGTTGAGGGACCCTCTGATCAGAATTATCTAAATGCAATCAAGTTGTTTTTGATCCATAATCAAAAGTTTGCTCCAAGCATGGAAATCGTATTTATTCCTTCAGGGGGTGTCCGCGGGATACCTGGTGTAGTTAGTATTGTAAGCGGAAAGAATGAGACTCTACCTTTGGTTATATTAGATTCAGATCAAAGTGGGAAAGACGCAAAGAAAAAGCTACTTTCTGGGCTTTACAAAGATAGTCATGAAAGGGTTATTGAAATTGCTGATTTTTCAGATGTACCAAACTGTGAATTTGAAGATATTGTGCCAATCGATTTGATGCGTAGGCAGTTGGACCGACTGTTTAGAGATGTTGAGGATGAAGATGTTTTCGACAGCTTATTGGAAGGACAACCCGTGATACCTCAAATTGAGGAGTTTGCGAGAAAGCATCGGATCGAGTTAAACAAAGGATGGAAAGTCGATTTGTCTCGCAATGTGAAACAGCAACTTCACAAGGCAAAATCTGTACCAGATACACCGGAGTATAAAACAGAATGTGGTAGCTTCCGTTTTGAATTCTATATCTTCGATTTTAAAGTTGATTCCGAAAACCCATCCAAGTATTTCTTGGATGGCAATGACAAAAAAATAATACGCGGGCATCGGCTGGAACGAGCCGGACAAGCTCCCCGTTTCCCTCGCCACCATCATGAGCAAGGTTATCATGGAGGAGCGGATCGAACCGGATGAGGGGATTTTGCATCATGCGGAGTGCGTTGACCTCATGCCGGCGAATATCGAGCTTTCCGCTATGGAGGTTTCGCTTGTCAACTCCATGAGCCGAGAGATTGTGCTGCGGACTATCTGAAAGAGGTTTAAGGACAAGTACGATTATACAGTCTGCGTTAGAGGACCATCGTTCGTATTGAGACTAGCAAAATAAGCGCTTATCTGCCATGCGGATGCTCGTTTTGTATATATACAGGTTTTTGACTTAT
>OLOV01000313.1_pt1 | contig 42948 bp, 51 predicted proteins | sample 1672931 | NCBI WGS metagenome assembly OLOV01 (sample SAMEA3136738, study PRJEB25190) | human gut metagenome | biome: human gut; feature: human-associated habitat; material: faeces | place: Austria | collected 2013 | reverse complement strand
CTTTATCGGCAAAATTGATTAAATGACACCAATATCTTTAACTATGTGATACCGGGCTTTCCCTGCCGGAGTTGACCATGCTTATGGAACTGGCCGTTTTCTTCGATACTTCTGTGGATGTGCTGCTGGGGTATGAACTGCAGGATAACCGCCTGGAAGCCACAGTGGAACGACTGAAGAACTTCCGGATCCAAAAGAACCGGGAAGGTTTGGGCGAAGCGGAAAAGGCTCTCAAGAAGTACCCAAACTCCTTTGAAATAGCTTATCAGGCGGCTGCCATATACCAGTGCTTCGGCACGGAAAGCGGCGAAAAGCAACTGCTGCACCGGGCCATGGAGCTGCTGGAAGGAACCAGAAAACTTTTGCCCCAGAATAAGGATCCGCGTATTAACGACAGCACCCTTTGCGGAGATATGGCGGGGATCCTCTTTTGTCAGAAACGGCCTCAGGATGCGGTAGAGCTGCTGCAAAAACACAATGCCAACGGTATTTACAGTGATCTTATAGGGAATATTCTGGCGGGGGACTGCCATCGCCCGGAGGAGGCGCTGCCTTATCTTTCTGAAGGACTGCTTCGAAGTATTGCCAGTCTGGTTCGTATTGTTATGGGATACACCAATCTGTATCTCAAGCGAAAGGACTATGCCTCTGCACAACTGGTGCTCACCTGGGGCATCAGCCTGTTTTCCGGATTGAAGGATGGGGAAAAGATCAGCTTTCTGGATAAACTCAATGCGGTGCTGTTGATCTGCCTGGCCTTTGCACAGTGGAAAACCGGGGCGGAGGAGAAAGCCGGAAGCACACTTATCCAGGCCAGAACTTCGGCGCGTATCTTTGATGCAGCCCCGGAATACCGGCCGGATGCGCTGCGGTTCATCATGCCGGGAGAACAGGCTGGAGTCTATGACGATTTGGGACTTACGGCCCAAGACGGTGCGGAAAATGCAGTAGCCTCCATGGAGGATCCGACATTTGCAGCTTTGTGGCAGGAGGTATGCGCATATGAAGCATAGATCTTTGAAAAAGCAGTTAACGGCACAGTTTTACAGGGGGAATCTGCCCGCCTTTGCGCTGGCCGTATTTGCAGCCCTGGCGGGAGGATCCTTGAATCTGATCGTTTCCTGGATCATGCAGCAGCTTATAGATACGGCGTCCGGGGTGCCGGGGGCCATGTCAGTAGAAACACTGGCAAAGATAAGCGGAGCCTTTGTGCTGCTTTGCATCCTGCTGTTTTTACTGAAGTATGCTTCGGAGCCCCGGTTTATAGAGCGGGCACTGCGGCAGTATAAAGAGTTCGCTTTTGAACGGCTTACGCAGAAGAGCATCTCTTCCTTTCGGGAGGAGAGTACGGCAGCCTATCTTTCGGCCCTGACCAACGATGCAGGGAGCATAGAGGCAGAGTATCTTTCCCAGCAGCTGTCCATCATTACCAAGACAGTGACCTTTGCGGGTGCTTTGGGCATGATGCTCTGGTATTCGCCCCTGATGACGGCCATTGCCGTAGGAGTGACGGTGCTGCCGCTGCTGGCATCCCTATTGACCGGGAGCCGCCTGCAGGGAGCGGAACGGCGCGTTTCGGATCAAAACCGGAACTTTACCGCCGCTCTGACGGATTGCCTCAGCGGCTTTGCGGTGGTCAAAACCTTCAAAGCGGAGCGGGAGATCTTTCGGCTGTTTGCGCAGAACAACCGGGCGCTGGAGGAAGAAAAGTTCAGTAAGCGGCGACTCAAGATCCTGGTGGGCATGATCGGCGGTGTTACAGGGATCGTGGCCCAGTTGGGGGTATTTCTGGCAGGCGCTTATCTGGCGCTTACGGGAAGCGGGCTTACGGCGGGTACGGTGATCCTGTTTGTAAACCTGATGAATTTTATGATCGATCCGGTGGCGGAACTGCCCGCCCTGCTGGCAGGCCGTAAGGCGGCCATGGGACTGATAGAAAAACTGGCGGAGGCGTTGGAAAAGGATCCGGCGCCAAAGGGCGGAGAGGATCTGCCTGTATTGGAACGGGAGATACGGCTGGAGGGCGTTTCCTTCAGCTATGACGGGCAGAAGCAGGTGCTCCATTCCCTGTCCGCCCGGTTTGAAGCCGGAAAAGCCTATGCGCTTGTGGGAGGCAGCGGCAGCGGGAAATCCACCCTGCTGAACCTGCTCATGGGTGCGGGAGCGGCCTATGAAGGGAAGATCCTTATGGACGGGCGGGAGGTAAGGGACCTGTCGCCGGAGTCTTTGTATGGGCTCATGTCGGTGATACAGCAGAATGTATTTGTGTTCAATGCTTCCGTTCGGGATAATGTGACCATGTTCCGCAGTTTTCCACAGGAGGAATTGGAGCAGGCCATGGGCCATGCGCACCTGACGGAACTGCTGCAGGAGCGGGGAGAAAACTACCTTTGCGGGGAGAACGGAAAAAATCTTTCCGGCGGAGAGAAACAGCGTATATCCATTGCACGGAGCCTGCTGAAAAGATCCTCCGTCCTGCTGGCGGACGAAGCCACTGCGGCGCTGGATGCCCAGACGGCCCACCAGGTCACATCCGATCTGCTGGATCTTACCGGAGTGACCAGGATCATTGTGACTCACGGACTGGAGGAATCTCTTTTGCGCCGGTATGACGGGATACTGGTTTTGAAGGACGGCCGTATTGCCGAAACCGGAACCTTTGACGAACTGATGGAAAAGAAGGGATACTTTTATGCCCTGTTTACCGTGGCGCAATAAAGACGGAAAAGGGGTATCCGCAAATCGAATTGCATGGGGCAGCATGGACTATACAGATAGTCCATGCTGCCGTTTTTTCAGGATACAGCGTTGTATACCAATATTCCGTTTGTTTTGCTGCAGGTGTACAAATATGGGTATTCAGCTTGAACAGAGGCACAAAAACGAAATTCCGTACAAATAAATAGACATGAACGGAATTTTGGCTGCGCGGCCGGCATACAAAACTCCTGCCTTTACTTGCCTGCAAAGGCAAGAGTGGCATTTTTTACGGTTTTATGCTACCATGATACATCAAAAGGAAGGAGAGGCGCTTATGGAATTCGGGGAAAAACTGCAGCTGCTCAGAAAAGAGCGGGGACTCACGCAGGCAGAACTGGCGGAACAGCTGTTTGTTTCCCGGGCGGCTGTTTCCAAGTGGGAATCCGGCCGGGGATCGATTCGCTTAAAGCCATTGCCAAATACTTTTCCGTATCCCTGGATTATCTGCTTTCCTGCGATACGGTGCTGGCCATTGCAGAGGAAGACGGCAGGCAGGCGCAGAGCCGCACCTGCAGTCTGGTTTTTGGCTTATTGGATATAAGCGGAGTGCTGCTGCTCTTTCTCCCTGTCTTTGGAGAAAGGACGGAAGACGCAGTGAGGAGCGTTTCGCTGCTTGTCCTGCAGGGAACATCTCTTTATATGCGGGCCGCCTTTTTTGCGCTGATCGCCGTCTCACTGCTTTGGGGAATATTGCTTCTGACCCTGCAAAACAGTGCCTTCTCTTTCTGGCAGCGATGGAAGGACAGGGGGTCTCTTGCCTTGAGTGCCGCCGGGACGCTGCTGTTTATGGCAGGCCGCCAGCCTTATGCAGGCGCTTTTACTCTGGTTTTTCTGCTGATCAAGATGCTTTTGCTGTTGAAACGCTCCTGATACGTTTCGTATCCCTGCCGTGACGACAGGTTTCTTTTCTTTTTCGCTCCCTGCTGGCAGACTGTAGGAGACATCTGCCATACATGGAGGAGGAAAGAAACATGAATCGTCACACGGAACAAACAACTTTTTTTCAGACGCTGGGTGCATTGGCTGCTTTTATGTTGTGGACGGCGGCGATCTGCTATGTGGACGTGTGGCCCATAGGGCCGGAAGGGTCCGCCGTGGGCTTTGCGGCGCTGAACGGCGCCTTTCACCAATTTACAGGGGTACATAGCGTTGTATGTCATTACGGACTGGCTGGGGCTGTTCCCTGTAGCCGTTGGCTTTGCCTTTGGGCTGCTGGGCCTGAAACAGCTGCTGCAGCGGAAGCGTTTGCAGCTGGTAGATCCGGACATACTGGCGCTGGGGGCCTTTTATCTGCTCGTTATCGGGATGTATCTGCTGTTTGAAAAGCTGGCTCTCATCTACCGGCCCGTACACATCCAGGGGATTTTAGAGGCATCCTATCCTTCTTCCACCACGTTGCTGACCCTGTGCGTTATGGGTACGGCCCGTATGCAGCTGAAACGACGCATCCGCAGACCTCGGCTGCAGAAAAATCTGTTGTGAGCGGTGGATCTGTTTACCGGCTTTATGGTAACGGGCAGACTTTTTTCAGGTGTTCACTGGCTCACGGATATTGTGGGCGGCATATTCCTCGGCGCAGGGTTGCTGTTGCTGTATCGCTGGGCAGCAGAGTTGCTTTCCAGGAAACTGTGCGGGCAGAACCGATCCTGATGTGCACACGGGCACAATAAGTGGGTGCCGCCGCAGCATAAAAACGCCTTAAAGAGGCGATTTCGGGCAGAAGGCTTTTTGTATAGCTGCACCGGTTCGTCTTTTAAGGCGTTTTGAGCATATAGGGATAAAATTGACAGGGGTGATCTGCGGGGTTACTGACGGTAGGTGCTTAAAAAGTCACGCAGGGAAACGGCCGCTTCTTCCAGCACTTCCATGCGGGGCAGGTAGACCACACGAAAATGGTCCGGGTGGATCCAGTTGAAGCCGCTGCCATGCACGATAAGGATCTTCTTTTCCCGCAGCAGATCCAAGGCAAAGCGCTCATCGTCCATTATATTGAACTTCTTTGCATCCAGCTTGGGGAAGATATAAAAGGCGGCCTTGGGTTTCACGGCACTGAGCCCGGGGATATCGTTCAGCGCCCGGTATATATATTCCCGCTGTTCATAGATGCGTCCGCCCGGTTCCAGATACCGCTCCACGCTTTGATACCCGCCCAACGCCGTTTGAACGATGGACTGAGCCGGTACGTTGGAGCACAGCCGCATATTGGAGAGCATGTTGATTCCCTCTATATAATCTTTGGCCACACTTTTGCGGCCGCTGAGGATCATCCAGCCAATGCGGAAACCCGCTATCATATGGGACTTGGAAAGCCCACTGAAGGTCACGCAGAACACATCCGGAGCCAGGGAAGCGATGGATACATGCTTTTCCCCGTCCATGACCAAACGATCATAGATCTCGTCAGAAAAGAGGATCAGGTGATGCAGCCGGGCCAGTTCGGCGATCTGCTCCAGCAGTTCCCTGGGATACAGGGCGCCTGTGGGATTGTTGGGGTTAATGACAACGATGGCTTTGGTCCGGTTAGTGATCTTCCGGCGGATATCCTCTATATCCGGGTACCAGTCGGCGCTTTCATCGCAGATATAGTGTACGGCAGTGCCCCCCGCCAAAGTTACACAGGCTGTCCACAGGGGATAGTCCGGAGCGGGGATCAGCACTTCGTCTCCGGCGTCCAGCAGGGCAGACAGACTCAGGTTGATCAGTTCGCTGACGCCGTTGCCTGTATAGATATCCTGTATCTCTACCCCTGGGATCCCTTTAAGCTGGGCGTACTGCATAATGGCCTTCCGGGCAGAAAACAGCCCGCGGGAATCGGAATAGCCTTCGCATTGGGTAAGCTGCTGCCCCATGTCATAGATCACTTCATCCGGCGCACGGAACCCGAAGGGAGCGGGATTGCCGATGTTCAGTTTGAGAATATGGGTGCCTGCCTGCTCCATGCGGGTGGCTTCGTCCAGCACGGGTCCCCGGACGTCATAGAGCACATGCTCCAGCTTGCGGGATTTGCTGAAGGAATAAGACGGCTCCTCTTCCTTTTGTTCGCGGGAAAGGGGAACTGCCGGAGCGGGTGGATCCAGCTCCACCTGTCCCAGAAAATAGGCGGGATGGGTGCCCAGTACTCCCGCCAGACCTTCCAGCACGCCTTTGCGGGGAAGTGTCTTTCCGGAAAGGTACTGGCTTACCTGGCTTTTGCCTAACTTCAGCCCCCGGCTGTCAGCCAGGCGGATCAGCTCCGCCTGTGTGAGTCCCCGCTGTTCCATGGCCTGCCGAAGTTTATCCGAAAAGACTTTTGCGTTCATTTTTAACCTCCCATAAAGAAAAACAGTTCAAAATACAGATAATATATTATTTATTGCCCATGATACCATGAGGAATGCAAACTGTCAATCTGAAATATGTTCATTTTTATAAGGGAATAGTTCAGAATGAAACGAGAATGAAACATTCAGTACAGGAGCGTGCCGAAAAACAAACCGGATAAAGCCGCAATGAGCGTGCAGAGTAGGGCGGCCGGCAGAGTATACCGGGAGCGTCTTATGCCCGCTGCGCCGAAGTACAGTCCCAGCGTGTAAAAGATGGTTTCCGTAGAGCCCATGAGCACCCCCGCCAGATGCCCCACCAGCGAATCCGGCCCAAAAGCTTCATACAGCTCCGCCGTCATGCCCGCCGCCGCACTGCCGGAGAGAGGCCGCAGCAGCAACAGGGGCAGCAGACGGCTGTCCAGCCCCACTTTGCCGCACAGGGGCGCAACCCAGGTGCAAAAAGCATCTAAGGCTCCGCAGCTGCGAATAAGAGAGATGGCCGTAAGCATGGCGGCCATAGAGGGTAGGATGCGGCCCAACAGAGGAAGGCTTTTGGCGGCGCCTTCCAAAAAGGCAGAGAATACAGGAACCTTTTTATACAGCGCCCACAAAAGCAGCGCCATAATAAGCAGCGGCAACAGGGCAGAACTCATGCTTTTTTCCTCCCCAACAACAGGCACAGAAGTATGGCTGCTCCCGTGGCGCAGGCAGAGGAAAGGAGCGTAGGCAGCCATACGGAGGCAGGGTGCAGGCTGCCGTAGGCCTGACGCATGGCCAGCTGCCCGGTGGGCAGCAGCTCCAGACAGGCGGCGTTAAGGATCAGCAGGGCGCACATTTCATGAGTAGCGGTGCCGGGAACGGGGTTTTCCTGCTCCATCAGCTCCATGGCTTCCAGACCAAAGGGGGTAGCGGCATTGCCCATGCCCAAAATATTGGCGGCCAGATTCATGGTGATGGCGGGGGCGGCCTTCCCTGCCCGGGGAAAAAGCTTTTTAATGACGGGGGCCAGAAGCCGGGAAAGACCTTCCATAAGTCCCGCCCGGCTGCCTACCTCCATAAGCCCCAGCCAGAACATATAACCGCCCCACATTTTCAAGCAAAGAGTTACGGCTTCGCTGCCTCCCTGCAAAAGGGCAGCCATGGCTGCTTCCCCGCCCTGGGTAAGCAGCGTCCACAAAATACCTGCCAGCAGCAGTCCCACAAACAGAATATCCATACCCATGGGTATGCTCGAACAGAAGCAAAAAAGCATACTTTTTGCAAATTATTTTCTATGGGGGTGCAAAACCGAGGGATTCTGCTATAATGACAGTATGTATACGTATAAACAAACAGAGGGGGCCGGGCGCTCCCCACATGTTGGCGCATGGAAGCGGAAGGGCATTGTGCTTCTGGCTTTGGTGCTGCTGCTTTCCGGCGTTCTTCCCGGCTGTTCCGGCAGCAGGGGGGACGGTACCGTGGTCTGCCTGCAATTTGTGCAGCTGCTGGCCATGAAGGACTTTGAGGGGGCGTATGCGCTCATTGACCCGGAGATCCAAAACAATACCGGGGAAAAGACCCCTTCCGGAACCAACAAGGTCTCTCTGGCGGAATTCAAAGAGAAGTACACCAGTATCTTTGATGCCATGGGTCTGACGGATGTGGCTTACAACGTGGTCAGCACAGCCGGGGGCACCATCACTGCTTCGGCCGATTATGACATGACCTATTATACGGAGCTGGCGGGAAACCTGACTTACCGCTTTACCATTACCTCCGAATACCGGGAGGGATGGTATGTGCAGTGGAGCCCGGCACTGATCTTCCCCACCATGGAATGGGGCGATAAGATGCTTTCCGGCATCAATTATCCCCGCCGGGGTGAGATCTTTGACTGCAACGGCAATCTGCTGGCCAGCAATATCAACTGCGTTACCGTTTACTGCCTGCCCAGCCGCATCCAGCTGGCGGGAGACAATAAAGCGGTCACGGATGTGAAAACGCTGTTTAAGGCCAACGATGAAGATCTGACTCCTGCCCAGCTGGAAGAAAAAAGCTGGTATCTGCCCTTTGAGCAGCAGCTTGCCTCCATCCCGGAACTGGGGCTGACGGAAGCGGATGTGCGTAATGCCTTTGCCCGCACCTATCAGGACTTTTGTAAGATCGCCACCCTGTATCCCGATGAGCTCACCGATGAACTGGAAGCAAAGCTCACAGCCATAGAGGGTATCGGCGTGGATACCAAAAACTACGGTACCGTCCGTTCTTATCCCTATGGGAAAAGCCTGTGCCACCTGTTGGGCTATGCCGGCGTCATTCAGAAGGAGTATCTGTATGAATATGACGATAAAACCGGGGAAAAGAACGAAGAATGGCTCAACGATCCTTTTTACGATGGTGACAGCTGGTTGGGCTATGCGGGTCTGGAAAAGCATTATGAGAATATCCTTCGGGGCGAAAAGGGCAGCTTTGCCTACATCCAGGGGGCCAGAGGAAGCGCCAAGCAGGTTCTTTATAACATCCCGGCCAAAAACGGCCAGGATCTGCACCTGTCCATAGACATCAATCTGCAGCAGCGGACGGAGCAGGTCATCAACAACATTGTGTATACGGACGATTATACCGGCGCCGTGCTGGTGATGAATCCCAAGACCGGCGCCGTACAGGCCATGGTCTCCTTCCCGGGATATGATCCTAATGCCTTCTCCCGGGGCGATCTGACGGATGATGACTGGTCGGCCATGTCCAAAGACCCGCAGGAGCCGCTGTTCAACCGGATCATTCAGGGCCTGTATCCTCCGGGATCCACTTTCAAGCCCCTGACGGCCATTACCACGCTGGAATCCGGCACCATGACTACGGAGGATGCTTTCCCGGAGGATGAAGAACATCTGCGGGGAGACGATGTGATCTGGAATCCTTCCAAAAGCCCCACCATGGCCTATACAGGGGTCACCAAGGTTACCCGTACTTACAGCACCAACCGGCGGGGCCCCATGAACATGAAAAACTGCATGATCCAGTCGGACAATATCTACTTTGCCTACTGTGCCATGAAGATCGGCTGGGATACCTTCAAGAAATACCTGACGGTCATGGGTATGGGGGAGAGCGTTCCCTTTGATCTGCCCACCCAGAAATCCCAGATCAAAAACGAAAGCAGCGATGAATCCTATGATCTGCTGGCCATGACGGGGTATGGCCAGGGCGAGCTGCTGCTGACGCCCCTGCAGCTGGCGGCCTACATCGGGGCCTTCCATAATCAGGGGCAGACCTGCAGGCCTTATGTGATAGAGAGCACCTGGCAGCAGGAGAATACGGAATACAACCTGGTTTCTCAGCACGAAACGGAGGTATGGAAGACCATCTGCGCACCTTCTACCGCCGCCACCATCAACGATATGCTGGAAGGCGTGGTAGCCCTGCCCCGCTCCATGGGAAGGGGATATGACGGTTTTGGAACCGGCCGCTTCCTGGGGGTGCGGCGTACCTATCTGTGTGCGGGCAAGACCGGAACGGCCGAGTTGGACAAGGCCCAAAACGCCAAGGAAGCCAACAAAGAGATCGCATGGTTCGTGGCCTACCGCAGCGCCAAACTGGATGGAACGGAGCTGAAAGACAGTGAAGAGCGTTTGGTGCTGGTCATGCTGGAAGTGGATATGACCAAACAGGTCAGCGAGTGGACGCAGATGAAGTTCCAGATTGCCCAGGCACTGCTCAAGGATGACACCCTTACGGAGGAGCCGGTGACAGAGGATATTATGACCGCCGGCATCACCCTGGGGAACGTTGGCGCATAAGATACAAAAAACATAAAAGCGGGGGCCTCCGGCATCGGGAGCCCCCTGTGAATGAGGAGAGGGAAAATGAAGACCATAGTCTTTACCGGCGGCGGCACGGCGGGCCATGTGACCCCCAACCTGGCGCTGATGGATAAGCTGGACAAAAAGGAATGGAACATCCACTATATCGGCACCAAGGAGGGCATAGAGCGGCAGCTCATCGAGCCGCTGCCCTATGTGACGTATCACGCCATAGCCTGGGGAAAGCTGCGGCGATATTTCTCCTGGAAAAACTTTACCGATCCCTTTCGGGTGCTTAAGGGCTATTGTCAGGCCCGCCGGATCCTGAAGGAGACCCATCCCGATGTGCTTTTCAGCAAGGGGGGCTATGTGAGCGTTCCCGTAGCGGCAGCGGCCAGAGGGCTTTGCCCTGTGCTGTGTCATGAGAGCGACTATACCCCGGGGCTGGCTAATAAGCTGGCTGCCCGGTATGCCGACAGGATCTGCGTGACCTTTGAGGATACATTGGAGTATGTGCCGCGGGGCAAGGGTGTTTGCACCGGTACCCCCGTGCGGGATTCTCTTTTGCAGGGGGATAAGCAAAAAGGCTTGTCTTTTGCCGGGCTGGAAGGGAAAAAGCCCGTATTGCTGGTCATGGGCGGGTCCTCCGGGGCGCAGGCTCTTAACGAAGGGCTTCGGGCGGCGCTGCCTTTGCTGCTGCCGGAATTTGATGTGATCCACCTGTGCGGCAAGGGGAAACTGGATCCCAAAGCCGCTCAGCCGGGCTATGTACAGTTTGAATATATAGATAAGGAACTGCCGGATCTGTTTGCGGCGGCGGATATTCTGCTGTCCCGGGCGGGGGCCAATGCCGTTTTTGAGTTTCTGGCCCTGCAAAAGCCCGCATTGCTGGTACCCCTTCCTCTAAGTGCCAGCCGTGGGGATCAGATCCTGAACGCCCAGTATTTTGAAAAACGGGGCTTTGCGCTGTATCTGGATCAGGAGAAGATGACGCCGAAGCGTCTGCAGGAACTGCTGGAAAAGCTGTACCGGGAACGGGAGGATTTTGCCGAAGCCATGAAGGCCTACCCCAATGCCAACGGTACGGAGAACGTGCTCAAGCTGATCTTTAAGGCGGTGGAGAAGTGACGGCCGCCGCCTATGTAAAAGAATTAACGGGCCCGGAAGCCGCACAGGCTCTGTCGGCCCTGTGCACACTGGCCAAAAGCAAGGAGGGCCGCCGGGAAATAGAGGCGGCTCTGGGAGGGCATACCCTGCTGCGGGAATGCACCTGTTCCCGGGAGCCCAAAGTGCGTAAGAACGCGTACCGGCTTTTGGGAGCCCTGGGAGATATTACCGATGGCCCCTGTCTGGCGGAGGCCCTCCGGCAGGAAGAGACCTTCTTTGCCATTCCCAGCCTGCTGCTGGCCCTGGGAAGCCTGGGGCAGGAGGCGGCTTTGCGAGCCTATGTGCCGCCTGTTTCTACGGGAGAGGCTATGGACAAGCATGTGGCCGAAATAGCTCTGGCCCGTCAGAAGGCACTGCAAACCTTTGAAAAGCGGGAACGGAAGCCCATTGACCGGCTGGATCAGCCTCGGGAGGTGCTGTGTTTTGCCCCTCAGGGCTTTTTGTTCTGCCTGATCAGCGAGCTCAGGGCTCTTGGCTTTGCCCCGGAGGAAAGGGGAGAGGTTGCTCTGGTGACAACAGATCGGATGGATATACTCTATCAGGCAGACTGCCTGACGGAAGCACTGCTGCCCATTGCCCGGGAGGTGCCTCTGGAGGTGGACAGACTGGCCACTGCTGCAGGCCCCATGCCCTCCACACCTTACCGCATAGAGCTGCGGGGCTTTACCCGGGACAGGCGCAAACTCATTCGCCTGCTGTCGGATGCCCTGGAGGGAGAGAACAACCCCTCGGACTACGACTGGGAACTGCGGGTAGACTGTCATATGGATACAGCAGACCTTTACTGGAAGCTGTGCAACGGTGTAGATGCCCGCTATCCATGGCGGGTGCGTTCCCTGCCGGCTTCCATGCATCCGGCACTGGCAGCCTGCTTGTCCCGGTATGCCATGGGGCTGGGCAGGATGGGGAAGCCACGGGTGCTGGATCCTTTCTGCGGCAGCGGGTCCCTGCTTTTTGAACGGGAAAAATGGGGGAACTGCAAGGCCCTTATCGGGGTAGACAAAAGCGGCAGCGCGGTGGAAGCGGCCCGGGAAAATGCCCGGGCGGGAGGATCAAAAGCTTCCTTCGTTACCAAGGACATTCTGCGCTTTGAATGCAGGGAAGGGTTTGATCTGATCCTGAGCAACATGCCCTTCGGCAACCGGGTGGGAAATCATCAGAGCAATAAGGAGCTGTATCAGCGCTTTGTCCGGCGGCTGCCCATGCTGTTGACGGAAAAGGGCACTGCGGTGCTGTATACCATGGAGTACCGCCTGCTGGAAGCCTGCCTGAAAAATGTCCGTGGCCTGAAGCTGCGGGAGGTTCGCCGCACGGAGGCCGGAGGCCTGCTGCCTTGGGTGTTTGTTATCGACCGGGAGCCGGGCGATTTTCATTGACAAAGAAATTGGCCGTTGCTACAATTATATATTGCAGTACAAAAAAACAGGCCCCTTATCCGGGCATTTACAGGGAATGGAGAGGATACATATCATGGAAAAGAAACCGTACTTTATTACCACGGCCATCGCCTATGCTTCCGCCAAGCCGCACATCGGCAATACCTATGAGATCGTTCTGGCGGATGCCATTGCCCGCTATAAGCGATATGAGGGCTACGATGTGGTCTTTCAGACCGGCACAGACGAGCATGGCCAGAAAATCGAAGAAAAGGCGCAGAAAGCAGGGGAAACGCCCCAGCAGTATGTAGACAGGATCGCCGGAGTCATCCGCAGCAACTGGGATCTGATGCATACCTCCTACGATAAGTTCGTCCGCACCACGGATAAGGAGCATGAGCGCAAGGTGCAGGAGATCTTCCGCCGGCTGTATGAGCAGGGAGATATCTATAAGGGCGCTTATGAGGGGATGTATTGCAAGCCCTGCGAATCCTTTTTCACCTCCTCTCAGCTGGTCAACGGGCGCTGCCCCGATTGCGGCAGCGTGGTGGAACCTGCCAAAGAGGAAGCATACTTCTTTAAGATGAGCAAGTATGCCCCCCGGCTTATTGAATACATTCGTACGCATCCCGATTTTATCCAGCCCGAAAGCCGAAAAAACGAGATGATGAACAACTTCCTCCTGCCCGGGTTGCAGGATCTGTGTGTGTCCCGCTCTACGTTCAGCTGGGGTGTGCCTGTGGACTTCGATCCCAAACATGTGATCTATGTGTGGCTGGATGCTTTGACCAACTACATCACCAACATCGGCTATGAGCCCTGCGGCGAGAGCACGGAGGAGTTCAAGCGTTATTGGCCTGCCGATCTGCATCTGATCGGAAAGGATATCATTCGCTTCCATACCCTTTACTGGCCCATCTTTCTTATGGCGCTGGATCTTCCCCTTCCCAAGCAGATTTTTGGCCACCCCTGGCTGCTTATGGGCGATGGAAAGATGAGCAAGAGCAAGGGCAACGTGCTGTATGCCGATGAGCTGGTAAAGGTGGTAGGCGTAGACGCCGTGCGCTATTTCCTTCTTCACGAGATGCCCTTTGAAAACGACGGTTCCATCACCTGGGAGCTGCTTATTGAACGCACCAACGGGGATCTGGCCAACACGCTGGGAAATCTGGTGAACCGTACCGTGGCCATGAGCAACAAATACTTTGGCGGACTGGTGGAAAAGACCGGAGCAGAGGAGCCGGTGGATGGGGAGCTTAAGAGCACCATCCTGACCCAGTGCCAAAAGGTCACCGAGAAGATGGACAAGCTTCGTGTGGCCGATGCCTTAACGGAGCTGTTCAACCTCTTCAAGCGCTGCAACAAGTATGTGGACGAGACCGCTCCCTGGGCCCTGGCCAAGGATCCGGAAAAGCAGAGCCGCCTGAAAGAAGTTCTGTATAACCTGACGGAAGGGATCACTATGGGCGCAAGCCTGCTGAAACCTTTCCTGCCGGATACGGCCGATAAGATTCTGGAGCAGCTGCATGCACAGAGCCGCAGCTTTGAGAGCCTGAATACCTTTGGCCTGTATCCTTCCGGCAATAAAGTCAGCGACAAGCCAGAGATCCTTTTTGCCAGACTGGATCCCAAAGTGATCCTGCCCCAGGTGCAGCCCGCACCGGAAGAAAAAGCCCCGGAAGCCCCTGCGGCAGAGGAGAAGCCTCAGGCGCCCATCAAGCCCGAGATCCTCTATGAGGATTTTGAGAAGCTGGATCTGCGTCTGGCCAGGATCGTGGCCTGCGAAGAAGTGAAAAAATCCAAAAAGCTCCTGAAGCTCACCGTGCGGGTAGGAAATGAGGAGCGTACCATTGCTTCCGGCATTAAAAAGTGGTATAAGCCGGAGGATCTTTTGGGCAAGACCGTGGTCATCGTGGCCAATCTGAAGCCGGTGACCATGTGCGGGGTGGAAAGCAAGGGCATGATTCTGGCGGCTTCCGATGCCGGGGATGAACACCTGAGCGTTATCGGGCCTTATACGGAACTGCCGGACGGTTGCACCGTGCGCTGAAAATCATTTGCAGAAAAGTGGGTGGCGATGAGCCATCCACTTTGACGATAAAGGCGGTAGATTTATGCAGATTTTCGATACCCATGCCCATCTGCTTTCCCGGGAATTTGATGCTGACCGGCCTCAGGTGCTTCGGGAGATGCAGGAGAAGGGCGTTTCACTGGTCATGGAGGCCTGCTGTACGGAGAAGGATATTCCCGGCATCCTGGCTTTTACCCGGGAAAACGATTTCGCTTACGGAGCGCTGGGTCTGCACCCGGAGGAACTGTATCATGTTGCCCCGGATGCGCTGGAACAGGTGGAAAAGAACCTGATGCAGCCTGGAATACTGGCGGTAGGAGAGATAGGACTGGATTATCACTGGGAGACCAATCCGCCCCGGGAGATGCAGAAACAGTATCTGGACGGCCAGCTTTCCATGGCGGCAGCGTATAAAAAGCCTGTGATCCTTCATGTGCGGGATGCCCACGGGGATTGCATGGATATTTTACGGGCCCATCGGCAGGGACTGGAAGGGGTCATGCACTGCTTCTCCGGCAGTTACGAAACAGCCAGGGAGTGCCTGGATTTGGGCCTGTATATAGGCGTGGGAGGGGTACTCACCTTCAAAAATGCTCGGAAGTTGAAAGAAGTGGTGCAAAAAGTACCGCTGGACCGCCTGGTTATGGAAACGGACTGCCCCTATATGGCACCGGAACCTTTACGGGGTACCCGGAACTATCCCGGAAACCTGATATATGTCCGGGCCGCTCTGGCCAAGCTCCTGAACATGGAGGAGGAGGCTCTGAGCCGCATCCTTTTTGAAAACGGGAAGCGGCTTTTTCATATGGAATGAGCGGCCTGCCGCAATAACCGGAGAGAAGCAATGCAGATAGAACAGTTTGTAATGGCATATGAAGCGGAGCAGGACAGGCTCCGGGCTTTGCTGCCGGAAGGATTTGTATCCCTGCGGCCCGTTTTGCGCATCAACGCCGAGATCCGGAACGGAAATGAGGGGTATGTGGAGTTTAATACACCGGTGGAACGGGACGGAGTAAGAGGCTGGTTGAATATAGGTTTCTGGAAAGGAGTTCCTTTTGCAAAACAGGGGAGCATAACAGTATTTCAGACGGATTTTCTGAAAATACAGTTTACCGGTACAGGTATAGAAGGAGGTTGCCCGGCAGAAAAGGACGACGCCGGCTGCTTTTTTCTGGAAAATCCCATTCGGCTGCAAAAGGCCCCGATCATTCTCAATCGAAAAGAGTTTTGCGATTGTCGCTTTGCCTGGAAATATGCGGAAAAGGATGCTCATGGGGCAAGTATCGCATACCCTGCTGAAGTCATCCATGTATATGAAAAGGAGGCTTTGACGCCGGAAAATGCCGCCAGGATCCCCTGCCGGCAGGTTTTGGGCGCCTACAGGGTGCTGTTTGATGCGGAAGCATAGCCGAGCGCAGGTGGAGTCCGGTATGGAGGATGAGCGCCTGCGGGCTATCGGCAAACCGGCTTTGTTGGATAAATCGGACTATGCAGAGGAAAATAAAGTGAATCATGTAATGCGGTTGGCACCTTCCCCTTTTGAAATGATCGAAGCCGGAACAAAGACAATAGAGCTGCGATTGTTTGATGAAAAAAGAAGGAACCTTCATGTGGGGGACGTCATTGAATTTATCCATACCGAAAACAGCAGCAAAACGCTTCTGGTAAAAGTAGTGGATCTGTTTGTTTTTGATTCGTTTATGACCCTGTATGAAAACCTTCCCCTTTTGGAATGCGGGTATACGGAAAAAGACATTGATACTGCCTCGCCAGACGATATGGATGCATATTATTCAAAAGCCGAGCAGGAAAAGTACGGCGTGGTAGGGATAAAAATAGCGCTGCTGTAAGTTTCGACTGGCGAAGCCAAAGTAAATAGAATTCCCTGTAAATGCACCTTCGTATATGTGCAGCGTACGGAGGCGTATTTGTTTTCTGATATAAAGATCCGGCTCAGGCAGCTGCCTGAGCCGGATGCATATGAACCGTATTTATTCGCCGTCGTGTTCGCCTTCGCCCGGGTCGGGGGCGGGAGTAGGCGTAAAGGGCGTGGGGGTAGGCTTCTCGGTGGGGATGGGTTTGGTACCTACTTCGGTCACCTGTTCGATCTTGGGGTACGTGGCCACATAATCATAGACCATGGTTTTTTGCCCGTTCTGCACTTTATAGACCTTTACCTCCCAGGAGGAACCATCATAAGCCTTTTGAATGACCTCAGCATAATCCGTGTACTGATTTCTGTTAGGCTTGGTGGTGGGGTTTACCGCCGGATTCTCTTCTACGCAGGTGGAGATCACCTGATAGGTAACGCCGGGTTCTTCCGGACCGTAGACCTCTACGTTAATGGTCTTTTTGTGACTGGAGCTCTTGCACTTGGTAATGTACACAAAGACATACAGAGTGCCGCTCTTATTGTTTTTGAACCGGAAGTCAATGGAACCGTAATTCACCGTGGCGTCCATGCCGTTGTCTACATAATCCGAAGGAAGGGAGTGCTCCTTGTGGTTGGTGACATCTACACCGCTGCGGAGCAGTGCATTGAATATGGTGGTGCTCACCTGACATACGCCGCCGCCGGGTTCTGCACGGTGGCTCCCCCGATATACGGCGGGCGCCAGAGCCCAGCCTTTCTTTTCGCTGCGTTCGCCGGTTGTTTTGTTGAAACTGAAGGATTCGCCGGGTTCCAGCTGGATAACGTTCATAAGCCCGGTCGCCTTGCTGATGTTGTGATCCCGATTCTGGCGGCGGGTCAGTTCTTCGGCGGTGGTGGAGCTGCCGGACGTAGTAAAGTAATAATCCGTAGAAAAACTGGCCAGCTTGGTGGTTTGCTTCTGCACATCCGCCACGGTAACGGTGGGCTTGGATACGGTCACATCCGGAGAGATGGTAGTCTGCAGCGTCCCGGCATTCAGGGCGGCGGCTACCTGATCCACAACGCCGTCGTAGTCCAGCTGCATACCGTCAGTGCCCTCCGTATATTTGAAACTGGGCTTCTGGTACTCCTTATACCCGGAGGTTTTGTCGCCTACGGAGTAGGTTTCTTTTTCAATGGTAAAGGAAGCGTTGGTGGCATGGCCGGGCACCTGGTCGTTAAGCGTATACAAAACTTCCCGCAGGGCGGTCTCGTCATAAGACAGGGGCGCCTGCACACTGCCGCCCTTCATGGCGGAGATCAGTGCGCTTTCTATATCATAGGCGGCCTGAAGATCTTCCTTGGTCAGGGTGTAATTAAAGGAATCATTTTGCAATGTAATGGCAATGCCGTCCAGGGTCTTGTTCAGCTCCTGGGCAAGAAGCGAACGAACCTGCGCGGCTGCCTGCCCGCCTACCGCCACACCGTTGATCCGGGTTCCGGCGGGGAGAACATCCGTATCCTTCACCTGAGAACCCGGGGCCGGGGTACTGCCGTCAGCATGGATGGAAGGACTGACGGAGGAGGCAGCGGAGGGAAGCAGAACCGCCTCCTGCGCTCGTTTTTTGACCAGTAGGCTGATAGACCATACCAGTGCAGATACTGCTATAAGGAAAAAAAGAACAGAAGACAGCAGCACCCGGCGCTGCCGCTGCCGGGCCCGTTTTTTAGCCGCTGCCCGGCGTTTGGCTGCCCTGCGGGCTTTTTCTTCCTCGCTGAGGGGCGCTTTGGGGGAAGCGCTTTTTGAGGAGGTCTCTTTTTGAGCGCTGCGGGACTGCATTCTGGTATATTGCAGCTCCTGCTGCTTTTGCTGAGAATCTTTTTTCGTATACATACCAGCATTGTACACGGTTTTTTTGATTTATTCAACCATGGGACCCAAAATGGTGGTATAATTCTAATGTAAACTTTTAGTGTTCTGCAGGGGATACCGGCAGGGCAGAGGAGCCGGATATGTTTCATATTGTGTTGGTAGAGCCGGAGATCCCTCAGAATACCGGCAATATTTCCCGTACCTGTGCCGTTACGGGTTCGGCGCTGCATTTGGTGCGTCCTCTTGGGTTTTCCGTGGAGGACAGGCAGCTCAAGCGGGCCGGTCTGGATTACTGGCACAGCCTGACCCTTTTTTATCACGACAGTATAGAGGAACTATGGGTCCAGTATCCTCATGGGCGATTCTTTTATACCTCCACCCATGCAGAGCGGCGCTACAGCGATGTGGCATACAGAGACGGAGACTTTCTGGTCTTTGGCAAAGAGACGGCAGGGCTGGGGGCAAAGATCCTGGAAGCCCATGCGGATTCTGCCATCCGCATCCCTATGGGAAAAGAGCAGCGCTCCCTGAACCTGAGCAATGCGGCGGCCATTGTACTTTATGAAGCCCTGCGGCAAAATTCTTTTTTTGATTTATCCTAAAAAATCCTTGCATTTAGGGAAAGCCTGTGGTAAGATAGTTCCGTTCGATTTCTGCAAAGGAGGTGGACTTGGATGGGTAAGTTTTGTGAAGTCTGCAACAAGGGTGTCATGTCCGGTAATCTGGTAAGCCACTCTAAGCGTAGGACCAAGCGCAGCTGGGCGCCCAACGTACAGCGGGTACATGTCATCATCGATGGCAGAACGCAGGCCATGAATGTGTGCACGCGGTGCCTCCGTTCCGGCAAGGTCGTTCGCAGCATCTGAGTTTATTGGCAAATGAGCCACTCTTTTGGGAGTGGCTTTTTTTGTCTGTCAAGTTCCGCAAAGAAAGGAAAGGTCTATGTTGATTTCCAGCCGCAGCAATGAGCGGGTCAAGGAAGCCCGTTCTCTTCGGGAGAGCAAGTTCCGCCGGGCAACGGGGCTGCATTTCATAGAAGGGGATAAGTTGGTAGGGGAGGCGCTGACCTCTGGAGCAGAGGTTACAACGGTTTTCTGCCGGGAAGGAACGTCTGCCCCACGGGGAGGGTTTGAGCTGCTGGAGGTGACGGAGGGGGTCATGGAAGCCCTTTGCACCGGTACGCCCCAGAACTTGTGCGCACTGGTGCGCACGCCTGTTACGGCGCCTCCGGAGGAATATCGGGGCCTTATAGTGGTGCTGGAGCAGCTGCAGGACCCCGGAAATGTGGGCACCATTCTACGCACAGCAGATGCTCTGGGGGGGGCAGGTGTGCTGCTTTCTGCGGATTCGGCGGATCCCTTTGCCCCCAAGACCCTTCGGGCTTCCATGGGTTCAGCATATCATTTGCCGGTCTATATCGGGAATGTGCCCGCAGAACTTAAGCGTATGAAGGAACAGGGGTATACCTGTCTGTGCGGCCATCTGCGGGGCAGCGAGAACATGCCGCCCATACAGGAAAAGATGGCGCTGGTGGTGGGCAACGAAGGACAGGGCGTCAGCCGGGAGACGGCAGAACTGTGCACGCTGTATCGCCTGCCCATGGCGGGCCGGGCAGAAAGCCTGAATGCAGCGGTGTTTGCAGCCATTATGTTGTATGAACTTACCCGGAGGTAGTATGGAGCAGGAATTCTGGCAGGCAGCGGATGCTCTTTTGGCAGGCGGGAAGATAGTCATCGATCGGCCTGCGGGTTCCCGGCACCCTCAATGGCCGGATTCGGTGTACCCACTGGATTACGGCTATGTGGCCGGCACCTCCGCTATGGATGGGGAAGGCGTGGATCTGTGGCGTGGCACGGCACCCGTGCAGAAGCTGGATGGCCTGCTGGTCTCGGTGGACCTGCTTAAGCGGGATGTGGAGATCAAGCTCCTGCTGGGCTGTATGCCGGAGGAAAAAGTCCGCATACTGGCGTTTATGAACCGAACGGCATCCAGAAAAGTCCTGCTGGTAGAACGGTAACGGGGAAGGAGATCTGCAGCTGTCTTGCACCATGCTTTGCGACCCCCCAACCTCTTTGCAGAGGGGATATAAGCGACGGATACAGGCAGAGGATACGGCGGCAGATCTGCTGCGCGGCGCAATAAAAAAGCTTCCGGTCGGGTTCCGGAAGCTTTTTGCGTTTCAGCGGATCAGAAATCCCGGTACAGCTCCACCAGGTGCAGGGCGATCTCCAGGGCCTTATCCATGCCCTCCACACTTACGTGCTCATAAGGACCATGGAAGCCGAAGCCGCCTACCCCCAGATTGGGGCAGGGCAGCCCCATAAAGCTCAGCTGCGCGCCGTCGGTACCGCCCCGGATGGGCTGGATCAGGGGCTCCACACCGGCAAGCCGGCAGGCTTTTACGGCATTCTCGATCAGGTGATAGTTTTCCCCGCAGATCTTCTCCGCCATGTTTCGGTAGCCGTCCTTCCAGGTAAGGAGGCAGGTGCCGGGGCCGTACTTTTCATTGATGGTCTTTTCGATGAGCTCCATGGTCGCCTTCCGGCCTTCCAACCTTTGGGCATTATGATCCCGGACGATATAATGGAGGGAAGCCTTTTCCACGTTCCCTTCCATATCCGTCAGGTGGAAGAACCCTTCATAGCCCTCCGTATGAGCGGGCGTTTCCGCTGCCGGGAGCATGCCGTTGATCTCCATGGCCACCAGCTGAGCGTTGATCATAATGTTCTTGGCACTGCCGGGATGCACATTGAACCCCTTTATCTCAAAGGAAGCGGAGGCGGCATTGAAGTTCTCAAACTCGATCTCGCCTTCTTCTCCTCCATCCAGCGTATAGGCAAAGTCACAGCCGAATGCATGAACGTCAAAGAAATCCGTTCCCTGGCCGATCTCTTCATCGGGGGTAAAGGCAAAGCCGAGAGGTCCGTGGGGGAGGTTTTCTTTTTGCAGCCGTTCGATCAGGGTCATGATCTCCGCCACGCCTGCTTTGTCATCGCCCCCCAGCACGGTGGTGCCATCGGTAACGATCAGAGTGCGGCCGATCATCCGATCCAGAGAAGGAAAGTCCTTGGGAGAAAGCACCCGGCCGCTGCTGCCCAGGGGAATGTCTCCGCCGGCGTACTTTTCCACCAGGGTGGGCTGGACGTTTTCACCGGAAAAATCGGGGATGGTATCCATATGGGCGATAAAGCCCAGTTTTTTTGCCTGTTCATACCCGGGGGTGGCGGGCAGGGAGCCGTATACGTAGCAATGCTCGTCTATCCGGGCATCCGTGACCCCCAGTTCCTGCATCTGCTGCACCAGCAGACGGCCCAGGTCAAACTGACGCTCTGTGGAGGGGACCCGATAGGGCCCCTCCTCACTGCTGGCGGTGTGGATCCTGGCATACTGGATCAGTCGTTCATACGCGCGCATGGTGTATCCTCCTCAGCGGATGGCAGACAGATCCTGCGCATCCAGCCACTTGGAAGCGGCTTCGCAGATGGCCTGCAAAGACTCTTCCCCAAAGGGATTCATCAGCCCGGCAGAGGCTACCAGTTCCGTATAGGTTTTGGTGCCCGCCAGTTTTACCAGTGCGTAATACCGTTTCCAGGCGGCTTCCCGATCCTGCTGCATCAGGGCCCAGAACTGCAAAGCCACGCTCTGCGCCAGGCAGTAATCGATGTAATAGAAGGGGCGGCCGTAAATATGTCCCTGACGCTGCCAGTAGCGGCCCTCGGCATAGAAGGACAGATCTCCCAGAGAGATCCAGGGCAGGTAGATCTTGGTGAGACGTGCCCACTCGGCATTACGCTGGGCGGGAGTCAGTTCGGGGTGCGCATACACAATATGCTGGAAGTGATCCACCATGGTGCCGTAGGGCAGGAAGGTCAATGCCCCTGCCAGGTGAGAATAGCGGAACTTTTCCGCCTGGGGGCCGAAGAACTTCTCCGCCCAGGCCCAGCCAAAGAATTCCATGCTCATGGAGTGGATCTCGCAGCTTTCCAGCGTGGGCCAGTGATAGCTGGAGGGGAAGATGTTCCGGGCTTCATAAGCGGCAAAGGCGTGACCGGCTTCGTGGGTCATGACCTCTACGTCATGCTGGGTGCCGTTGAAGTTGGCAAAGATGAAGGGGCACTTGTATACGGGCAGGCTGGTGCAGTAACCGCCGCTTTCCTTGCCCTTGCGGGAGAGCACGTCCATGAGTTCGTTATCAAACATGCAGTCGATAAACTCTCCGGCTTCCGGGCTCAGCCAGTGATAGAAAGCCCGGCCTTCCCGCAGGATGTCCTCCGCATCCCCCTGGGGAACGGGGTTGCCGCTGCGGAACATGAGACTGGCATCTTTGTAGCTCAGCGGATAGGGGAGGCTGGTGCGCTCTGCCTGCTGGCGGTAAAGCTTATCTGCTACAGGCACCACATATTTGACAACGGCCTGACGGAAGCTGTCAACATCCTTTTCGCCGTAGCAGTTACGGTTCATGCGGTCATATCCCAGGGGGATATAGTTGTCGTATCCCAGCTTCCTGCCCATGCCGGTGCGCAAAGCGGTGAGCTTATCATAGATATCGTCCAGTTCCTGCTTGTGGGCATCAAAGAAGGCGTTGTTGGCTTCCCAGGCTTTGTGGCGCAGTGCATCATCGGCAGACTGCATATAAGGAGAAAGCTGGCTCAAAGTCAGCACCTGCCCCTCAAAGGGGATCTGGGCGGAGGCGATGAGCTTGTTATAGGCGGTGACCAGCTTGTTCTCCTCCTGCATGTCGGGAATGAGCTTTTCGTCAAAGGCCCGCAGCTGGATACCCAGGTTGGTGAACAGCAGTTCACCGTATTTTTCGGTGAACTGAGGCCGGAACTTACTGTTGTACAGGGCCTTGTTGAACTCTGCATCCAGCTGCTGGAGCAGGGGCATCATTTCATCCAGCACTTCCTGTTCCTTGGCATAAAAGGCATCTTCTGTGTTGATGGAGTGACGAATGGAGACCAGGGTCACAGCCGTGGAGACCCTGTCTCCCATGTCGCTGTACTGGTGGAAAGCAGCGTCCGCCTGGGCGAAATCGGCGGCGTTAATAAGGGCCTGCACATAGGCAGTGCCTTCCTCCCTGACCTGCTCAAGATCCGGGCGGACGTAAGGCATTTCAGAAAACTTCATATGCGTGTACCTCCTTGTGGGTTTTTTCTTATTATACACGGGAATACCCCTGCTTGTATACCCTCCCGGGGAATATATCCGAAGTTCTATGTGTTACAGCGGCATCGGCGGCAAAAGAATGCCTCATGAGGCGAGGAAGCGGTTCGGGGCACATGCCCATAAAATCCGTCCTTGCAATGGGTCAGGGCCATGGTATAATATACTGTACATTTTCAATCCGGCAGGATACGGGAGGGGATCCAGATGAGAAAAACAGGCTTTGACCAACAGAAATACGTGCTTCTTCAATCGCAGCACATTCGGGAAAGGATCCAGGCCTTCGGCGGCAAGCTGTATCTGGAGTTCGGCGGTAAACTGTTCGATGATTACCATGCTTCCCGGGTAGTGCCGGGCTTTGCCCCGGATACGAAGATCCGTATGCTCATGGAGCTTCGGGATCAGGCAGAGATCCTGCTGGTCATCAATGCATCCGATATAGAGAAAAACAAGATCCGGGGGGATCTGGGCATCCCCTATGATATGGATGTGCTGCGGCTCATCGATGCCTTTCGCGAGAAGGGACTGTATGTGGGCAGCGTGGTCATTACCCGGTATGAAAGACAGCCCGCGGCCGTGAGCTTTGCCAACCACCTGCGGGATCTGGGCGTTCCCTGCTATTATCATTACCCTATCCCTGGCTACCCGGCGGATGTGCAGAAGATCATGAGCAGCGAAGGCTGCGGCAAAAACGATTATGTTCCTACCACGCGGCCGCTGGTGGTGGTCACGGCTCCTGGCCCCGGGTCCGGAAAGATGGCTACCTGCCTGAGCCAGCTGTATCACGAAAATCTTCGCGGCGTTCAGGCCGGATATGCCAAGTTCGAAACCTTCCCCGTGTGGAACCTTCCGCTGGATCACCCGGTAAATCTGGCTTATGAGGCGGCGACCACAGATCTGGACGATGCCAATATCGTGGATCCTTTCCATCTGAAGGCTTATAATAAAATCGCCGTGAATTATAACCGGGATGTGGAGATCTTCCCGGTGCTGGATGCCATGTTCGAATCCATCTATGGGGAATCTCCCTATAAGTCTCCAACGGATATGGGCGTGAACATGATCGGCTGCTGCATCAGCGATGATGAGGCTGTGCGCTATGAGGCAGGACAGGAGATCATTCGCCGGTATTACCGGGCCATGGTAGGGCAGAAGCAGGGACTGGTAGCCCCTGCCGAGGTAGACAAAATGCGCATTCTGCTCAAACAGGCCGGGCTCAGGCCGGAGGATCGGCCCGTGGTAGCACCTGCATTGCGGCGGGCGGAGGAGACCGGGGGGCCGGCAGCGGCTATCGAATTGCCTGACGGTACCATCGTTACGGGAAAATCTTCGGAACTTCTGGGGGCGGCTTCCGCTACCCTTATGAATGCCCTGAAGGTATTGGGCGGCATCCGCCACAGCCTGAAGCTCATTTCTCCGGTGATATTGGAACCCATCCAGCATTTGAAAGTGGCGCATTTGGGAAATCGGAACCCCCAGCTCCATACCGACGAACTGCTGTTGGCCCTGTCTATCTGTGCAGCAACCAACCCGGTGGCGGAGATGGCTATGGAACAGCTGAGCAATCTTCAGGGCTGCGAGATGCATTCCACCGTGATCCTTTCTCAAGTGGATAAGAACTTGCTGGGCAAGCTGGGCATTCAGCTGACCTGCGAACCGGTATACCAGAGCAACCGGCTGTATCATAAATAAACGCAAAGCTGAAGCCGCTTCCTGTGGAAGCGGCTTTTTATGTCCTTGCCTGAGGGATAAAAATGCGCTATACTGCTTAAAAAGGAGACAACCATGGAAAAGAAGCTCAGTGTTTCTCTTACCCGGGAGGAAGCACGCATCCTGGGGCAATGGTGCCAGCAGCAGCAGGCCGAAGCCGTGTTTTTCTGTACGGTGAATATGGATATGCTGCCGGAGGGGTATGCGCCCCGGCTCATGCTGGGACTGAAAAGCTATGTTCTGCTTTCCGATGAGGATGAGCCGGGCTTCTGGTATGTGGGCGCTCTGCTCAAAGAGGGTGTATTCGGCTTCTGGCAGCGCTGTGATAGCCTGGAAGAGGCTCTGGATGCTCTGAAACAGTCATAGACAATATATTTGCATAAATTACAACAGAAAGGAACCGAAATATGAAACGCAGTGAAATGGATCCCCGATTCCAGTGGGACTTTACCCACATTTACCCCGACAAGGCCCATTGGGAAGCCGCCATGACCGAAGCCGAAAAGGCTGTGGAAGCTCTTTCCGCTTTGCCCGGCACATTGGGGCAGTCTAAGGATGCCCTGAAAAAAGGACTGGAGCAGCTGGCGGATGCCTCCCAGAAGGTAGAGATCCCCTATATCTATGCCATGCTGCACCGGGCGGCAGACGGCTCAGAGCCCGCCTATCAGGAGATGGAAGCCAGGGGCATGAGCCTGGCCGTAAAGGCAAACGCCGCCACCAGCTTTTTGGATCCGGAGATTCTGGCCATTCCAAAGGAACAGCTGGATGCATGGATGGCGCAGGAGGATATGGCCGTATACCGCCACATGGTAGAGGATATTTCCCGGGGCCGGGCCCATACGCTTTCTGCCGATAAGGAAAAGATGCTGGCCATGCTGGGCGAGGCTGCCGATACCCCCTCTTCCGCTTATGAAATGCTGACCAACGTGAACATGGTGTTCCCCAAGATCCATAATGAAGCGGGGGAAGAAGTCCAGCTTACCAGCGGGAACTTCGGCGTATATCGGGAAAGCCGCAGCCGGGCCGTTCGGGAAGAGGCTTTCCGAGCCATGTTCGGTACCTACCGCAAGTACGGCGATACTTTTGCCGCACTGTACGGCGGGCAGATCAAGTTTGATACTTTCTTTGCCAATGTCCGGGGGTATGGTTCTTCCATCAAAGCCTATCTGGATGGAGGAAACGTACCCGTATCCGTATATGACAGTCTGATCGAAGCCGTTCACGAAAGCCTGCCGGCCATGAAGGAATATCTGGCCCTGCGCAAGAAGGCATTGAAGCTGGATAAACTGGATATCTTTGACTTGTATGTGCCCATGGTAGAGGACGTAGACTATCCTGTGCCTTTTGAAAATGTGAAGGAACTGGTCAAAAACGCCACCAAGCCCCTGGGAGAGGAGTACCAGCAGTTGCTGGACCGGGCCTTTGCAGAAAACTGGATGGATGTGTACGAAAATCAGGGCAAGCGGGGCGGCGCCTTCTCCTGTGGGGTATATGGCGTGCATCCCTATGTGCTGCTGAACTACACCGATACGCTGGATGATGCCTTCACCGTAGCCCATGAACTGGGGCATTCCATGCATTCCTTCTTCTCCAGCCGGGCGCAGGAGTTCGTCAATCACAGCTATCGCATCATGGTGGCAGAGGTAGCCTCTACGGTCAACGAAGTACTGATGACCATGTATCTGCTGAAAACCGAAACGGACAAGAAGCGCAGGGCTTACATCCTTAATCATTTTCTGGAGGGCTTCCGTACGACGCTGTTCCGTCAGACTCTCTTTGCGGAATTCGAACGCAAGGCTCATGAGCTGCATGCCGCCGGTACGCCCCTGACCTCCCAGACCCTGAACAAGATCTATCATGATCTGGTGGCTCTGTATTATGAAGGCGCAGAGATAGACGAGGAGATCGACACCGAATGGTCCTTCATTCCTCATTTCTATACGCCCTTCTATGTATATCAGTATGCTACGGGCTTCTCCTCTGCCGTAGCCATTGCAAGGCATATTCTGGAGACGGGGGATGCCTCTGAGTATCTGCGCTTCCTTTCTACCGGAGGCAGCGATTATCCCCTCAACGAACTGAAGATCGCCGGTATCGATCTGACAAAGCCCGATACCGTCAAGAGCGCATTGGAAGTATTTGCCAATACCGTCAAGGAATTTGAAGCACTTCTGTAAGCAGAAAGCGGGGCCCGGAGATGCCGGGCCCATTTCTAATTATCAGCTGCCGGGGAGAACGAATATGAAGTTGCAAACCGTAAAAAGGGTGTTGTGGGGTCTGTGCGCTCTTGCCATATTGCTTATGCTGCTATATATGCTTACCAAAAGCGTGGCCTCTATTATAAGTCTGGCGGCGGTGCTGCTGGGAATACTCCTTTTTGAACGGACTTATTGGCGATGTCCGCATTGCGGCAGATTCCTGGGCCGGCTGGATGCCAAGGCCAGCTTTTGTCCCTTCTGCGGAGAAAAACTGGAACTGTAATTCATTTTTCTGCCCGGGCATAAGGACGGTCGTCATCCGTCAACCCGGCCAGATAGTTCATGCTGGTGTGCAGCGCCAAAGCGATGCGCCGGCACTGTTCAAAGGTAATACCGTTTCCCGCTTTCTATTTTGGAATAATCGCTTTGATCGATCCCCGTTAATAATTGCATCTGCACCTGCGTCAGCCCACGGGCCCGGCGCAGGTCTTTTAGTCTGCTCATGTACTCACCTCCATTTTTATTATGGTTGTTCTGACCTATTGACTTTGGGGTGAAATTGACCTGAAGCTGAAATAGAAAAAAGAACCGGCAGGAAATTCATTATTTTTACCAAAGTGCGGATACGGCTGCCTATGTTACTAATGACAGCGGTGTTGTTTGATAGATGCCTGGATCTGGATGATGTACGGGAAGCCAGAGAAGTGACCGTAAAAATGAAGATAGCGGGGGAAGAGGACAGTAAGCGATTTTCCTATACGGTGGCCATGGTGCGAATGGGGCTGTTGTGGAAGGTTATTGACTGGGAACAGGATTAAAATACGGGCACCGCATGCACCATCCTTTTGCGCAAGGGCGGCGCATGCAGCTTTTACCTATCCGTTGAGCTGCCAGGTGGCAAAGTTCAGATAAGCGGCAAAAGACAACCACAGCAGGTAAGGGATCTGCATATAGCCGGTCCAGGGGACGATCCGTTTGAACTCTCCGGTCATATATACGGCCAGTACCAGCAGCACCAGCAGCCAGATGAACGCCGCAAACCGCAGCTCCAGCGCAAAGAACAGGGGCGTCCATAAAAGATTCACCAGCAGTTGAGCTGCAAACAGGGTCAAAGCGGGCTTCCAACCCCGCTCCGGGGCCAGATATACCCGGGCGGCGCCTATGCCCATGAGAATATACAGAATGCTCCAGACGATGGGAAACAGGATCCTGGGGGGAGAAAGGGGTGGCTGCGCCAGTTGCTCATAACGATCCATACCGCTCCTGGATATAAGTCCGCTGAGAGCGCCGCCTGCCAGAGGGAGCAGACAAAAGAGAATATAGGGCAGAATGCGGCCCTTTTTTGCTTTTTCAACCTTTTCCATGGGAAAAGTATACGCCGCAGGAGTCTTTTCTATACGCTGCCTTGACAATAGGGCCTAAAACTGGTATGGTGCATTTGGAAAGGGAGGGGCATTGCACCATGGGGTGGAAAACCTTGCTGTTTGTGTATCTGGGGGTCGTGAACGTGATAACGCTGGCTTTGTTTGCGGTGGATAAGAGCCGGGCCCGGCAGGGACGGCGGCGGATACGGGAACGGACGCTTCTTCTATGGGTTTGGGTTGGAGGAAGTCTGGGCGGTTTGCTGGGCATGGATCTGCTGCGGCATAAGACCCGGCATCCCAGGTTTTATATTGGCCTGCCGGCAGCGCTGCTGGTGCATCTGGCCATATTGGGGGCTTTGTGGGTGCGTTTTTTTCATTAAACCCGGGGATTTTTTGATAAAAGCCTTGACAGAGGGGCGAAAGGCCCCTATAATGATAAAGCTAAGCAGAGGCGCCCGCCTCTCACCTGCCGGCTCAAGTGCCAGGCATGGTCTGATGGGACAACGATAAGGGTGGGCGCGTATGCGTCCGCTATTTTTTTATGGAGGTGTTGTGCCATCGCTACACAGGAACTGCCCATCAATGAGGAGATCCGGGATCCGGAAGTCCGCTTGATCGACGAAACCGGCGCACAGCTGGGCATCATGGACGTGCGCAGTGCCCAAAGACTGGCAGATGAGAGGGAGCTGGATCTGGTAAAGGTCAGCAGCGGTACCCCCCCTACCTGCAAGCTTATGGATTACAGCAAGCACCGCTACGACATGATGAAGCGGGAAAAGGAGCAGAAAAAGAATCAAAAGACCATTGAGATCAAAGAGATCCGTCTTTCTGCCACCATCGACCAGCATGACATGGAAGTCAAGGCCAAGGCCTGCAACAAGTTTCTGCAGGACGGCAATAAGGTCAAGGTGACCATCCGCTTCCGCGGGCGTCAGATCACTCGCGGCGATATCGGCGCTGATGTAATGGAAGCTTTCTACAAAATGGTAGAGGCCAGTGCGCAAAAGGAGCGTGCGCCCAAGCAGGAGGGCAGGAACATGTTCATGGTACTCTCCCCCAAGAACTAAGACACTATTTAGGAGGAACACTTATGCCAAAGATCAAGACCCATCGCGGCGCAGCAAAGCGTTTTGACGTGACGAAGTCCGGCAAAATCAAGCGCGGCAAGGCTTACAAGAGCCACATCCTCACCAAAAAGTCCACCAAGCGGCTTCGCGGTCTCCGGCAGATCGGTTATATTGCCGAAGAAGAGCAGAAGAAAGTACGCGAGCTGATTCCCTATAAGTAAGGAGAAGTGAACCATGGCAAGAATTAAGAGAGCTGTCAATTCCAATAAAAAGCGCCGTAAGGTGCTGCGCCTGGCCAAGGGCTACTATGGCGCAAAGTCCAAGCAGTATCGTGCCGCCTCCCAGCAGGTCATGCGTTCCATGGCATATGCTTTCGTGGGTCGCAAGAACAAGAAGCGGGAATATCGCCGTCTGTGGATCGCCCGTATCAATGCCGGTGCCCGTATCTGCGGTACCAACTACTCCAATCTCATCAACGGCCTCAAGCTGGCTGGTGTGGATGTGAACCGCAAGGTTCTGGCTGATCTGGCTGTCAACGACATGGGCGCTTTCAAGGCCTTGGTAGAGACCGCTATGGCCGCCCGGAACAACTAAATCGTCCAAAGAGCAATATAAGCGTCGGAGTCTTTATGGCACCGGCGCTTTTCATATGCCGGTTATTTCATTCGATGGGGAATCTGCCTTTGATCGCGGATCACCGTCCGCCGCGGGGCACGAATATCGTAGGGCCGCTTGTGAAAGCGGATTACCCGTATTACGCATATGTGCATCCATATGAACGGAATTCCGGTACCCTCTAAGGTATATGTCAGGAAAGAAATAGACCGATTGGTGGGAGTTTTCAGATAGTTTCCTTATTGGCGGTGGTAAGCACCGGGAAAAGATGGTACACTGTATACCATGAAACGCTGTACTTTTCCTGTTCTGCTCATGATGCTGTGTGTGTTGGTATCACTGACATGGAGCGGCTGCATAAAAAAGCCTCCTGCCGGGGATGTGATTGCGCCATTGCCCATCGTTTCTCCGGAGATGGAGGTGCAAACGCCTGTTCCTTCTGCCATCCCCCTACCTGCGGATACCCCTGTGCCCACACAAACGCCTGCCCCTACAACGGAGTCTTTGTCATTTCGGCTGGAACGGTATGTACAGGGTATGTCTGTGCAGGAGAAGATCGGCCAGCTGGTCATGTTCGGCTTTTCCGGCACCAATGCCGTATCAAAGGAGTTTGCTTCCTTGATGGAGGAATATGCTGTCGGCAATGTGATCCTTTACGGGGATAATATCCGGCGCACGGACAGCGATGGAGGCTTCGGACGCTGCGCAAAACTGACGGCAAGCATAAACGAGCATGCGTCCTCCGGGATACCCCTGCTTATCAGTACCGATGTGGAAGGGGGCAGCGTTACCCGCTTCCAATGGGGGCGAACTACACTGGCAGCCCGTACGCTGGGGAACCGGGAGGATACGCAGCAGGCGCAGGAGCAGTTTGCTTATATCGGGGAGCATTTGAAGGAACGGGGCATCAATACGGATCTTGCACCGGTCATGGATGTGGCAAGAAACCCTTCTGCCACCTTTCTGGGCAAGCGCATCATTTCCAGCAATGCAGAAACCGTCGCAGCCATAGGCACCGCCTGCATTGAGGGATTGCATGAGGGTGGGTGCCTGTCCGTCATCAAGCATTTTCCTGGCCACGGAGCCACAAATGCAGATTCTCATGAGAGTACCCCCAAGGTGAAAAAGACGCTGGAGGAGCTTTGGGAGTATGAGCTGCTGCCCTTTCAGGCGGCAGTGGATGCCGGGGTGGACGGAGTCATGGTGGGACATATTTACTATCCCAATATTGACGGAGAGCATATTGCATCCCAATCCAGCCTGTTCATTACGGAATTGCTCCGGGGACAGATGGGCTTTACCGGCGTGGTCATGAGCGATGATTTCCGAATGAAGGGCTTGCGGAATCAGGTCTCTCATCGGGAGGCGGCCGTGCAGTTTATTCTGGCGGGTGGAGATATAATCCTCTGCGGTGCCAACCACAGCTACCAACGGGAGATACTGTCCGGCCTTGCCGAGGCGGTGGAGAATGGCGTTCTTACGGAAGAAAGGCTTAACGAAAGCGTGTTGCGCATCCTCACGGCTAAAATGCAGGTCACGGACTGGGAACCATAAACGGAGAAATATGCACATGACTGTAAATGAGTATCAACGGCAGGCAATGGCTACCTTGAATCCGGCTCTGGACAAGAAGGATGTGCTGATCAACAGCGTTATGGGTCTGTGCGGAGAAGCGGGGGAGGCCATTGACATCGTCAAGAAATGGTTGGCCCAGGGGCATGAACTGGATAAAGAACGTCTGGCCCGGGAGCTGGGGGACGTGGCCTGGCATTTGGCAGAGGCGGCGGCTGCCCTGGATATGCCTTTGGAACAGATCCTGCAGGGAAATCTGGATAAGCTCAAAGCCCGATATCCGGAAGGGTTTTCCGCCGAAAGATCACGGGAACGGGTCAAAACGGATCTGTAAAGCAACCGCACAGGGTGCGGAGTTCCGGGAGGCAGAACGGGCGACGCATCCATGCAGATATATGGTGCAAAGGGGGTATTTTGTGGAGCTTTGGGATCTGTACACCTTTGACCGCAGAAAAACAGGCGAGACCATGACCCGGGGGCAGCGGCAGCCGGAAGGCCGTTTTCGCCAGACCGTACATGTATGCTTGCTTGATAAAGCCGGAGAAATGCTTATACAGCGGCGGCAGCCTTTTATGAAAGGATGGCCAGGCCTGTGGGATTTTACCGCCGGCGGCAGCGCTTTGGCGGGGGAAAGCAGCCAAGAGGCTGTCGGTCGGAAGCTACTGGAAGAACTGGGTGTGGATATTTCTTTTGCCGGTATCCGTCCGGCCTTGAGCCTGCCCTTTGGGAAAGGATTTGACGATATCTTTACCCGGGAGCAGGAGCTGGAACTGGCCGCTTTGCGCTTGCAGCCGGAGGAGGTGGAGGCCGTCCAATGGGCAGGAGAGGCAAAGATACTGGCCATGCTGGAGGAGGGGACTTTTGTGCCCTATCACCCGGGGTTGGTGATGCGGCTATTCTCTCTGCGGAACACCCGCAGCAGCCATACCCGTCCCGATCCTACCAGAAGAAACAGGCGTGATCCATAAGACGGCACCGAGGGTATTTCTCGGTTTTCAAGCGGAAAATCCTTGCCTTTTGGAAAGGAATATGCTACAATACATTTTGTGTTAAGCCGAAATGATGGAATTGGCAGACGTGGCGGACTCAAAATCCGCTGGGCTAATACCCCGTGTGGGTTCGAGTCCCACTTTCGGCACCAAAGCAATATAATCCGAACCAAATCTTCCCTGTGGGAGACGGGTTCGGATTATTTGTTTATTTCGACAGATACGAAAACACCTACTTTCCGAATGGCGTTATCAAGCGTCCCGAATCCAAACCGCGAGGACCGCGAAAGAAGAAAATCGGCAATTAGAAAAACAGGCAAGGCAGCCCCCATTATCGGTGAACTGCCTTGCCTGCTTCTATGTTATTCAGCGTCTTGCGGCGCGTTTACTTTGTTCGCTTTCTCTATCTGCTGCGCTTTCCACTCTGCAAACTCCCGCTGTCCTTCCTCGCTCTCATAGAAAGCGAGAATATCGGGGAAAATGCACCGCGCTATGATCTCAATTTCTCGCTGCGGAATGGTGGTGTTGTTTATCAGTTTCTTTTTTCTGCCCAATAAGCGACTCCTTTCGTATGTATTCAGATGGATGCAGGACAATGGCGATTTTAGCAGTTCAGCCGCTTTTTGTGAGGTTTTCAGCGGCGTTGCCTTTGCGGAAGTTTTCTCCGTTGAACAGGATCGGGACACACACTTCCAATATGCGGTCATAAATACGGCGATCATCGAGATTGGTTGCTTTCTGCATAGCCGACAGCGTGATATTGGTGGTGATAATCATGGGCTTGCCCGAAAGCAGCCGACGATTGACTACATCGAAAACGTACTCCTTGCCGTAGCTTGTATTTCTCTCCGCGCCCAAATCGTCAAGAATGAGAAGATCGGGACGCATAAGCTGTTTTATATAGCTGTCACGGTCTGCACCGAAATTACCTTGTATACGGTTGACCACATTGGACATACCGACATAGAGGACGGAAATCATACGGTCAATCAGAGCGTTTGCAATACAGCCTGCCGCATAGGTTTTTCCTGTACCGACATTCCCGAACAGCAGCAGTCCGATCCCCTCACGGCTGAAGCTGTCCCAATTCTCGGCGTATTCCCGCGCTTTGACAAGCTGCGGTGTCATAACCGAAGCATTGTCGAAACGCCATGCGGCAGCGGGAATATCTCTGAATGCCTCGGAGCGTAACAGGCTATCTTTCTTGAAATAGATCATTCATCACTTCCTTTCGCGGGATAGTCCATCACCGGGGCTTGTCCGTTGGTGGACGAGGAAGTGCGGCGTTGTGTCCATCTTTGGAGCGTTTGGAGCAGTAGCGCGGACATTCGATAACGATAGCGCGGAAACTCTGCTTGCACTTATGGACGCACTTGCGGCAGAGCGCGTTATAGGTGATACGGTTGCGGTCATTCAGAAAAAACGACCATTCCTGTTTTCTCTTTTTACTCATGCGTGACATATCGTGATCCCCCTTGCGGTTATCATTCTTTTTTCTGCACTTCCCGCAGAAGCGACCAAATCTCGGCTTGCCGTTCTTTGAGATCGGCTATATCGTCTGCGTAGAAATGACCTGTGCTGTTGATACGGCGGCAAATATGGTTGATGTTCGTAGCGGCGCGGCTGACAGCAGCAGCGAGCTTTTTCTGTTCGGTGTAGTCCACCTTTATAATGTAGCCATCAATCGTCATCTTTCGGAGATACGCGCCCATGTTGCGTGTACCAAGTTGCGCCATCTTGCTCTCTATGAGTTTCTTTTCCTGTTCGGTGACGCAGAACTCAATTCGTATTGGTCTTGTTCGGTCTGCCATAAAAACACTCCCTTCAATTTACAACGGACATTTTTAGCTCATTTGGGGGTACTCTCCGCAAATTTTTTAGTTTTTCCTTTCACCCTACAACGGACATTTTTGTGCCATTTTAGTGGGTATGCGACTTATTAAATTTTCGTGAACGCCACAATTCCCCTCACTTTACAACGGACAAAATCTTGCGCCCATGTTGCACAATGATCGAAAAACTCTTCTTACCCTACAACGGACATTTCAGATGGAAAACTTGGCACCCTTTCACCATTCAACGGACAATTTTTGGCTGAAACACAAGTATCAGCGATAAAATAAACCTCTCACTTTACAACGGACATTTGAGCAGAGAATATCAAGTCTGAAAGTAAAAATATCTCCTACTTTTCAACGGACATTTTTTGGCGTTTGTCCACCGATACGCGAAAATTTCTATAAAAAATGCGCCCTCGGCTTTTTTAAGGACGAGAGCGCAGTATATCTGCGGATATGAGATTTTAGAGAATAGCAAGCACAGCCGGTGTCCGTACACACGGCGATTTTCGATTAAGGAAACCCTCCCCTTAATCTACAAAATGCTTGTTGGGATGCCTCCCAAACCCTCTATCTTTACGAAAGGACGATTGCCTATGGCAAGCAGAACAAGACCAAATCAGATTCTCTATCAGATTCTCTTCTTCGTCTCAGATGACGAGAAAAGAATGATTCAAGCGAAGATGGCGCAACTCGGTACTAAGAACATGGGAGAGTATCTTCGCAAGATGGCGATAGACGGCTACATCATCAAAGTGGACTATGGTATGTAGACCGTAGGAATCCACCTGCATATAGGGCGAAAGCCGTCCACGAAGCTCCTGATAGACCCTCTCCGGCATCAGGTACTTTTTCTCGTAACGGTTAAAAACAGACTGTGGCATGCCGTTCCCTCCTTATACTAATATGCATTAAAAACAAGACAATATCCATTCCCGTCCGGTAATGCTTGTAACATCAGTCTTGGTAAGGGAACAGATGGTGTCACAAAGGCGGTCTATTACTTTTTCGAGTGTGGAAAATATCTCGTTTCTGAAACCACGCTTGTAGTTATAATATCATCTTTAGCAAGCTCAGTTCTGGAAATTAATGCGTTTCCTTTTGGCGTTAAATAATCGAAAAAAATAGTGCTGATTGTATTCTCGTGAAGATTGTTTGTTTTTATCAGGGGAATATTTCCGCCGTAATACTCGTCAACTGCCATAGACGGAGTGTGTCCTGTCTGTATCGCCAATTTTTCTTGTCGCACTCCTGTACGGCAGCTACCCTATGTCAGTAATGTTCTCATACTGTCTTATTGGAAACTACCTTCGAGGAGCTTTTGTTTTGGTTATTGGGCTTTGATCCGCTTTACCAGATTCAGACCGATGCCGGCTGCTCTCAAACCACCATACCCACACTATTAACAATTATGTCATTCTTTTCTCTTTGTATACCGGAGGAGATCCTGCTGCGAAGCAGAGCGAACCCTGACAGAAGAATCATAATTTTTAGTATTTACAAAACGGGCAAAATATGGTATCTTCAAGATAAACAGAACTATCAGATACCAATTACCAAACCATTCAAGGAGGTTATTACCATGGGTGCATTTCCCAATCCTTTCGCCGGCAACGTCAGCCGCAAGATGTCCAATGCTGAACTGATGCAGGCTCTTCGTTTCGACATTTCCGGTGAGCTGGAAGCCATTTTCCTGTATGATGCCCATTATCACGCCACCGACGATCCCGCCGCAAAGGCAATTCTGGCCGACATCCGTGACGAAGAAAAAGTTCATGTCGGCGAGCTGATCACCCTGATGCGTTACCTGGATCCCCACGAAGCAGAGTGCTTCCTGGAAGGCGAAGCCGAAGTTCACGAGATGCTGGAAAAGCTGGGTCTCAAGGGTCAGTCCGAAGGCATCGCTCCCGCCGAAGGCCCCACTGTCGGCAGCCTGGTTAAGTAAGAAAGGAGACCGTGCATATGGATTATCTGGCAAGAGAAGGCGCTCCCATCTCTGCAGCGCTGTGGCAGAAGATCGATGACATCGTCATCGGCGAAGCCAGAAAGCACATGGTTTGCCGTCGGTTCCTGGATATCTACGGCCCTCTGGGTGCCGGTGCTACCCACGTTCCCGTAGAATCCACGGAAGTTGACGAAGTATACGAACACAATATGGCCCGTGTGGTGGGCCGTCCCCTGGCTGAGCTGCCCATGCTGTACCAGGATTTCCCCATCCTGTGGCGTGCCATCGCAGAAGCTGATTCCACCGGCAGACCTCTGGATCTGTCCGCCGCGGCTACCGCTGCCCAGAGAAGCGCCAAGCAGGAAGATGATCTGATCCTCTTCGGCAACAAGCACCTGGGTGTGGAAGGCCTGTTCACCGCAGAAAAGGCCAAGAAGATGCCCCGCGGCGACTGGAGCACCGGTGAGGCCGCTTTCCAGGACGTGGCACATGCCATCGCCTACATGTCCAGCAGCAGCATGCTGGGCCGCTATGCCCTGATCCTGAGCCCCGATGTCTACCTGCAGCTGCAGCGTCTGCAGCCCAATGTGGGTCTGCTGGAAATCGACCGGATCAAGAGCCTGGTGGGTGACCGGGTTTATCCTGTCGGCACCTTCGGTCTGGGCAAGGCTGCCCTGGTCTGCGCTGAGCCTCAGTATATGGATCTGGCCGTGGGCATGGATCTGGCTGCCGGCTATCTGGAGCAGAAGGACTTCAACCACTTCTTCCGCATCGCTGAAACCGTTGCCCTGCGGATCAAGAATCCCAAGGCCATCGTGCAGTTCGAGCTGCAGAAATAAGCAAATCAAAGAAGGCCGCAAAGCAGATGCTTTGCGGCCTCAATTTTTTCTCCAAACAGATACCTTTTCTTCAGGATTCCGTATCTTCACACAGCTGTGGATTTTCCATCATACCGGCGCAGAATTCCAGATAGCCTTCAATGTCCTGGATCAGCTTCATCCGGGAACGTCCGGTTCTGCAGCGTCCCTCGTCGGAAATTTTCGCCAGGTCTTTCCGGACCAGAACGTGTCCCAATCCCAGTTCCCTGGCAATGGTGGTTGCGGAAACGTTGAAATCTTCTCCCGGAAGACTTTTTAAGTGATCCAAATAAATGGGCAGCCGCTTCAGCAGTGTCCTGGAAAATTTCACCGTCTCCATGTGTGATATGCGCCTCCTGTTTTTCTGCCGCATGCCTTTTGGGTCGCAGCAAACACCCGCCGGCCAGTCCAACGAACTATGCTCAAAGAAAATTACAATATTCTCTATTGCCAAAACCAATATGGTTACGATATTTTATTTATAGACACAAACTATGATTTGGAGAGAAGCTTCAATGAACTATAATGTTCTGCGTTATTTTTCCGTACTGGCTCAGGTGGAGCACTATACCGTTGCCGCTGCCCGGCTGGGCATCTCCCAGCCGTCCTTAAGCAGTGCCATCCACAACCTGGAAAACGCACTGGGGGGGTGTCAAGCTCTTTGAAAAGGTTGGCCGGAATATCCGTCTGACGGAAGAAGGCAAGTTCTATCAGGAAAAGGTGGATACAGCCCTGCAGGAGCTGCATACAGCCTCCCGCATGCTGCGCGACAGCAAGCTCAGCGCCCCGGTGGTCATCCGGATGGGATTTGTTTCCGGTGCCCTCAGTGGCAGCGTTGCGCAGAAGATCTCCCAATACAGCCACGAAAATACCCGCATCCGGTTCCATCTGACGGAAAGCTCCGCAGAAAATCTGATGGACATGGTTCGCCAGGAAAAGCTGGATATGGCCATTGTGGACTCCACCGACCGGGACAGAAGCCTCCACTTCCGGAAACTGAGCCAACGGGATCTCTTTGCAGCCATTCCTGTCTCCCATCCTCTGGCACAGCGAGAATCGGTGGACCCCGCGGAAATCGTCCACGAGCCACAGGTGGTCTTAAATTATAATGTAGGCAAAAGCTTCAAGGAGTGGACCACCGGCGCTCCTGCGGATGAAAGCGTCATCTGTACCGTGGATACGGCACAGGCTGCCCTGGATCTGGTAAGCGCAGGGATAGGCAGCGCCTTTATCCCGGATTCCTGTGTGCAGCAGCGTCCGGACATCCGGTTCATTCCCATCCGGAACTGGCATCAGGCTCTGTACATGTGCATTTACTATGACAAGCGGCTGGAACCCCCGGTGTGGGAATTCGTGGAACTGCTGGTGAAATCCATCCGGGAAAACACCGGTGAACATTCAGTCTGACAAAACAGGAGTGGTCTTCTTGAATATAGAAAAAAAGCGCGACTTTCTCATCAACCTCGCCTACTGGGCCATTGTTGCGGCAGGGGTATATCTGGCTCTTGAATATCTTCTTCCCATCTCCATGCCCTTCCTCTTCGGCAGTCTCATTGCCTGGCTGGTGATCTGGCTCTCCGGAAAGCTTCACTGCAGTCATAAGCTGTTCCGGATCGGGCTGTCCGTTCTGGTTTACGGCATCATCGGCCTGCTGGTAACACTGGCTGCGGCAAAGGGTGTATCCGGCATCACAGCTCTGATCCAGTGGCTTCCCAAGCTGTATGAAAACAAGCTGCTGCCTCTGGCAACCATGGTCTACGACTGGTTCGCAGAAAAGATCCACCTTCTGGATCCTGCCCTCATCAACGCCCTGGAGATGCTGCTGGAAAGCATCCTCTCCGGTCTGAAAAATCTGATCTCCTATCTGTCCGGCATCGCTGTGGATCTGGTGTCCGGTGTGGCTACCGGTGTTCCCAATTTGATTCTGAGTCTGCTGGCCATGATCTTCTCCACGGTGTTTGTGGTGGGTGACTATGAGCGGATCGCAGCCTTTGCCGGCACCAACACCCCCCATCAGGCAAAGAAGATTCTCAACAATATCCGGATCTATCTGACGGATACCCTCTTCGTTGTCATCCGCTCCTATGTGCTGATCATGCTGCTGACCTTCGCGGAATTGAGCATTCTTTTCTCCCTGTTCGGCATTGAAAGCGCGGTGCTGAAGGCTGCCCTCATTGCCCTGCTGGACATCCTGCCCATCCTGGGTACCGGCGGCATCATGATTCCCTGGGCTGTGACTTCTCTGGTACTGGGGTATACCAAGCTGGGTCTGGAGCTGCTTCTGATCTACGGCATCGTCACTGTAATCAGAAATTATGTGGAGCCGAAAATTGTGGGCACCCAACTGGGCCTGCATCCCATCATTACCCTGGTGTCCATGTTCATCGGGCTGCGGCTCTTTGGCTTTTGGGGACTCTTTGGCCTGCCTGTGGGCATCTCCTCCCTCTGGAAGCAAAAGCATGGGCAAACGTAACATAACAGACTCCTGTATTCCCGCAGGAGTCTTATTTTTTCCTCGAAACCTTCCGAAACAAAACCAGCCGACCTGATACTAAAATGCAATAAAAAGTAGATATATCTGCATATCTGTGATATAGTGAATGTGGTGATGCAAAATGAAAAAATACACATTCACAGCAGAACAAGCTGCTGAGATTGAAGCGGCCCGTCGTGCGAATAAGGATAAGAAAATCGAGGCACGGCTTAAAGTGTTGGCGCTGCGGGCGGACGGAAAGTCTTTGAGTGATATAACGGAGATAACAGGGTATCATCGATCCCACGTCAGCGGATTGATCAGACAGTATTTCGAGGAAGGAATTACCTCGATCACACAGAAGCATTACGGTGGAAATCATCGAAACATGAGCGAGGCTGAGGAAGCTGCGTTTTTGGAAGCATATATCCAGCAGGCAGAGAAGGGACACTTGCTTGATGTACGGGAAATTGCTGCAGCTTACGAGGAAAAGGTGGGGCAGCAAATTGGGAACTCACAGATATACCGTGTATTGCATCGGCATAAATGGCGAAAAGTCATGCCGCGGAGCAAGCATCCGAATAAGGCCAGCGAAGAGGTTATTGAAACCTCAAAAAAATTAATACCCGAGTCAAAGAGCTAAAGGTTATCCACAGCTCCAGAGCAATTCGGCTAATGTTCCAGGACGAGGCCGGTTTTGGCCGCATCAACAAGCCGAAATACTGCTGGTGTGAAAAAGGGATCCGTCCAAGTGTGCCATGCCATCACATTCGAGAGTATCGCTATACCTATGGAGCGGTCGAACCAGTGACAGGTAATTCATTTTTTCTGATCATGCCCTATAACAACACGGCTTGTATGAACAAATTTCTGGAAGAACTCAGCAAAAAGTATGCTGAGGATATCATTCTGATGGTTTGCGATGGGGCAGCATGGCATAAATCGAGCACTTTGATCATCCCGGAGAATGTAGAGCTGTTTTACCTGCCGCCTGCCACTCCAGAAATGAACCCCATCGAACAGATATGGAAGGAAATCCGTAAGCGTGGTTTCAGAAACGAGATATTTTCCACACTCGAAAAAGTAATAGACCGCCTTTGTGACACCATCTGTTCCCTTACCAAGACTGATGTTACAAGCATTACCGGACGGGAATGGATATTGTCTTGTTTTTAATGCATATTAGTATTAGTTTATATCCTGCCGCACTTCCAAGGTCAGACCGTCGCTGAGAACGGTGATGCTGCCATCCTTGGTCTGGAGCGTGTGGACACCCTGATCGGCCAGAAACTTGCCCACTTCCTCACCATCCTCCTCTTCTCCGGCGTCGATGACCAGCGTTTTGTTCCCAGCCCACACCACAATGGCGTAGGCCTTGCACTCCTCCAGTATTGTGGTTTTCAGGACCTCTAGCCTTTCGCCGCCGGGAGAAATACCGCTGCGGGATAGGAGCAGGATGACTGCCGCCAGGGCCAGCGAAACCACTACGGTCACGATGCAGTTTCTGTTCCGGTTCATACCCTCCCCCCTTTATCCGTTTCTATCGTAACAATGCAGAAAGAGGGGACTTTATCGCACACACTCAAAGAATATTTCAATTAGGATGTAGGGTCCACTCCGCAAACCGCTCCCGAAGTTCCGCAATTTGCTGCTGCAGCATCTCTGCGTTTTTCTATGCCGATAGACTATATATACGAAAAAGCCGGCGTTATCCTGGCTTATAGGCATCCTCCTGTAAAAAAGCCGCCTGCCAAGTATCCTCGGCAGGCGGCAAAATCATATCATTACACTTCGGTCATCCACAAGCCGTGGAGGTTGCAGTATGCGTAAACAGCCACTGCCTTGTCATCTCCCAGGGAGAAGGTAACATTGGGGTCATCACCGGGCTTGAGGGCCTTGCGCTGGCCACCGTTCTCCGTCTGGACATAGACCCACTCGATGAAGTGCTCAGGAGCCATGGGATGGTTCACAGCGCCCACATTGACGTTGATCGCGCCATCATCCACAGCGACCACAGGCAGATGCTTTTCACCGCTGGCCTCCACAGTGTTGGGCTCCAGAGCCTCCATTTTCTGGCCGCAGCACATCATAGGCACGCCGGAGTCATGGATCACGCCCACCAAATTGCCGCAGTGACGGCAGATGTAAAACTTTGCGCTCATCAATAACTGCCCCTTAATAGTTTTCCGCGCGCACCTCGAAGAATGCCTGGGGATGCTTGCAGACAGGGCAAACCTCGGGAGCCTTGGTGCCAACGACCAGGTGGCCGCAGTTACGGCACTCCCACATAGTAACGCCGCTCTTCTCAAAGACGGCCATGGCCTCCACGTTGCTCAGCAGCTTGCGGTAGCGCTCCTCGTGGGCCTTCTCAATGGCAGCAACGCCACGGAACTGCTCGGCCAGCTCATGGAAGCCTTCCTCGTCGGCCTCACGGGCCATGCGGTCGTACATATCGGTCCACTCGGCGTTCTCGCCCTCGGCGGCGTGGAGCAGGTTCTCGGCGGTATCGCCCAGCTCGCCAAGGGCCTTGAACCACAGCTTGGCGTGTTCCTTCTCGTTCTCAGCGGTGTGCAGGAACAGGGCGGCGATCTGCTCGTAGCCGGCCTTCTTGGCGACGGAGGCGAAGTAGGTGTACTTGTTCCGGGCCTGACTCTCACCGGCAAAGGCTTCCCACAGGTTCTTCTCCGTCTTGGTACCGGCATAGGGGTTCTTCGCAGGGGCGGCCTCTTCGATCTTCACAAACTTGTCGGCGGGCTGCTTGCAGATAGGGCACTTGAAATCAGGGGTCATGGGGCCTTCATGAATATAGCCGCAGACAGAGCATTTCCACTTTTCCATTTTCTTTTCCTCCGTTTTTTCATTGAATTGAATGGTATGTAACAGGGATTCCACCGCATCCGCCGGGATGCCGGGAGCGGCAGTTCTTTTGGAACCATAGAGATTGCAGAGGATGGACAGGCTTCGGCACAGGCAC
>OLOV01000311.1_pt1 | contig 43119 bp, 39 predicted proteins | sample 1672931 | NCBI WGS metagenome assembly OLOV01 (sample SAMEA3136738, study PRJEB25190) | human gut metagenome | biome: human gut; feature: human-associated habitat; material: faeces | place: Austria | collected 2013 | reverse complement strand
TTTCAATCTGCCCTGCCTTGTTTCCGTTATCTGATTTAACAGTGATTTCCACTGTATCCGACTTGTTTGAAACAGCCTGATCAACGAGTTTATCGGCTACCTTATCTGATACTTTTGCAGTTATCTTGAAAAGGTCCTCACCCTGTTCATTCTTAACTGTTTCAGTTTTAGTATCCTTAATTATAGTTGATGTAGTACCGTCAGGCGTTGTCTTTATATCAACTGACGGTATACTGATGTAGTTTCTGACTGTAACTGTTTTCTCTGTGATATTGCCTGCCTTGTCATATGCCTTAATCACCTGACTTCCGTTTGCAGGTCTTAATATAAGGCGGTTGTTTTCATCAGGGCTCACAGGCTCATTGTTCAAAAGAACACCATGCAGGTTAGCTTCTTCTATTGTAACTGTCACATTTCCGTAATATGTCCCGTTATCTTCAATTCCTGATATAACCGGCGGAGTTTTGTCTATTATTATTTTGGATGTATTTACATAGCTGCGGTTGAACCTGCCGTCAAGCAGCATGGCATATATTATATGTTCTCCTTCATCCTTGAGTTCAAAGGCTTCGTCATACGGAGTCCATACAGCCTTGTCAAGAACGCTTTCTTCAACAAGAGAAGAACTTACAATGTAACTGGATATAACAGGGGCTCCGCTGTTGTCTGAAGCTGCAATCCTAACTGTCTGGTCATCGTTGAAATACTGGTTATATTCACTGTTTAAAGTCATTCCATTGTCAAACCCAAGCCACTTTATTTCTCCAATGGCAATCTCACCTGTCGGAGGCTCAATATCCCTCCACTGCGCCGTCAGAGTAACAGTCATAGCAGTGTCATTTACTGCGAGCTCTCCACATGTGGTGTCTGCTGTAACATCTGTATCACCGCATTTCCAGCCTTTAAACTCATAGCCGTTTCTTACGGGAGCAGATATGCTGTCGAGTACCTTGTCTGTCCATTTCACATTGACTTTGTTATCAACTGCGCTGCCGCCGGCTGTATTGAATTTAACGGTATATCCGCTTTTTTCCTGCCATACAGCCGTAAGTGATGTTACTCCTGCCGGAACAGCTTCACCTGGAGCATATGTATTTGTACCATTGCTCCAGCCTGCAAGGCTGTATCCTGTTTCAGGAGCGGTAATTCCCTCTGCTGCAGGAGCTGTAAAGACTTCCCCGCTCTTAACGGCAAGGTTTATACTATTTGTACTGCCACTCAAACTGCCTCCGTTAAGGTCTAAGGCTACCGCTTTTATATCGTCTGCTGTATTCTTGATTTCAAGCACAGGGTGGAAACCGCAAATCTTGTCTGCACCACCGCTTCCAATATAATCCCAGTGGTCTGCGGAAGCATTTTTGCCTCTGACTGAACGATATCCTGTTTCACTGTAGGTATCCTGCCCCCATGAGCTTATTTCATTGCTTAAATTTTTGATATAGGTTTCCCCTTTGCTATGGATGACATCCCATTCATTTGTCACAGGATATCCTCCCGAATAATCATTTATAGTGTTTCCGTTATAGCTTTCACCTACAGAAGGCACCCTCAGCATATATTCCACGCTGCCTGCAGTATATGTTTTACCGAAAATAATACCTGCACCATTAAGGGTGTCCCAGCTGACTGTATGCGCAATATTATACTCTGCAATAAATAGTCTATGGGCATATCTATGTCCATATTCTGTATCACTGGTTGCCATATCAGCTTTATCTCTTGATGAATGAGCAACACCGGCTGATGCAGACTTCAGCACATACGCTGTTATCTCTCCCGCATATGTAAACGGTACATAGTGCAGTGTGGTATCAGGCAAATCATCATTAATCGTTCCCGGAATGCCCTCGTTTGAAAGATCAAAATAGTATGTATTGCCTGCGGTAAGACTGTTTGTACCGCCTGTAGCAGACACTCCCTGAGGCAGCATTGTAATTATCATGGCGCATATAAGCAGTATGCTTAAAAATCTCCTCTTCATTAAAATTCCCTTTCTCTTTAAACACAGCTATAACGTAAATTCAAAATGCATTGCAACCGCTTCAAACAGCTTATGCATTATCTTCTCTGAAATTTTCCTTATATCAAGCCCCCTGATAAATCCGATAATTTCTCTCTGCTCCTGCTCCGGCACCTTATACGCGCTGAGGCTGATTAAAAGGAAGCTTTCTATCTTTTTTTCAAGAGTTATATGCTCATCACACGGATATGCCATGTATGAGCACATTATTCCGGCTGTTCCTATCTCCAGTGAATAAAAATCCTGACAGGTAAGCTCTGGCTGATACGCGCCGAAAATTTCATGCAGCTCTTTTGCTGTTTCTCTGAATATATACGCAGAAGCCTCGCGATGGGTATATGCCTCAATGTAAATTTCTCTTAAATTTTCATTAAGCTCTGTCAGAGTAAGCTGTATCGCAGTTTCGACAGCGTATATATATGCAGGAGCAAGCCCGGCTTCCGTTACGGCTCTCGCCGCGGCAAACTGGCTTCCGAACATAAACTCCACAAGCTCGGTAAGCACACCGTCCTTGGCGCGAAATATATTCTGGAAGCTGCTGTTTGATACTCCCGCCTTTGTTACAATCTCTGACACTGTGGTTTTTTTGTAGCCCTGCTCCAGAAAAAGTCTGATACATACAGCCAGTATGCGTTTTTTGGCAGGCAGGCTTGCTTTTGTAATTGCCATAATAAGGTTGTTCTCCCCTCTTGCATTAATTTGTTTGGCATATATGCCAAATTATATCAGACAAATATATAAAGTACAATATTAAATATCGTTTTTAACTGAAAAAAGACTCCGCCGTAAGTTCGAACGAAGTCTTTAACTGCTGTATTGAATATGTAATTTCAATTCTTCAAACTGTTTTCTGATTTTGCACAAAGCAAGTGTCACAACAACCATTTTGAGCAAAATCAGACTTCCCCAAAAAAGAAAAAGGCAGGCAAGGTATTCTCAAATAAAAGCATCCTGCCTGCATATTATCTTACGCACATCTTGCGTATTATCTTACGTACTATCTTGCATACTTTCTTCCTCTATTATACCCCATTTCCGCATAAATTCAATATTTCTAATCGGTTTTGTCTGTACGCCTGACGCTGCCTCCGCCTTCTTTAAAATAGCTGTCAATCCCCGCAATCAGCTCCTTTGCATCTGTATATTCCTCTGAGTCCGCAGGGTCGTCACTGAGTTCCTGCGCATCTGAGTCTGCGGCTTTATCTACGGCTATAACGCTGCCGTCTTCTTCGTATACGATACTGTATATATACCTCTGTCCGTCAAGCCGGCAGTCAAGGGTTGTAACAGTTCTGTTTTCATCTCCCGCTCCTGTAATGCGCTTTGCCGGCAGCGCCATATTGCACGCTATAAGCAGCGCATACACGAGGATAATTCCTGCAAATACAGCCAGCAGAATTTTGAATATCCTTTTGCTTCGCTTTGTCTTTGCCGCAAACTGCTCATTTAAAACGGCAAGCTGCGCGGCAATCTCGTCCATATCCGCCTTTTCCTCTATTTTCTCTCCCAGCAGACTGCTGACAGGCACTTCAAACAGCTCCGCTATCCTTGTCAGCATCTGCGCATCTGGAACCGAAAGCCCCTGCTCCCATTTTGAAACCGTCTGACGAACAACATTAAGCTGCTGCGCCATTACCTCCTGCGACATCCCTCTTTGTTTTCTCAAAGCTTTTAAATTTTCACCAAGCATATTTATCTTTCTCCGTTATATGTGTTTTCGCAGTACAGTTCTACCGCTTATCGATCTGTTCATATTCAATGTCGACACTTCCGCCGCGGTCTTTAAACCAGTCCTCAATATGCGCGATGGCTACATTTGCATCATCGCAGGTTTCAACATCGGTATGGTTTGCCACAAAAGCGTCACCGCCTCCCTCGTGAATACGGTACTGGTCATCATAGTTTATTCCGTAGACATATGTTTCACCGTCAAGGCTGCATGTTAATGTTGCAGAACTCATCACCCTGTTATTATCCACAATCACACCGAAAACAATATGAAGCAGTATATACCCTGCAATAAGTGCGGCTGCGGCTATCAGCACAATTCTGACTATCTTTCTGGTCCTGCCCCGCCTTGCCGCAAGCTGCTGATTTAAAACGGCAAGCTGAACCGCAATCTCATTTACATTAACATTCTCCTCTATGCTCTCTCCCAGCAGACTGCTGACAGGCACCTCAAACAGCTCCGCTATATTTGTCAGCATCTGTGCATCGGGAACCGAAAGCCCCTGCTCCCATTTTGAAACTGTCTGCCGCACCACATTAAGCTGCTGTGCCATTACCTCCTGGGACATTCCCTTTTGTTTTCTCAAAGCTTTTAAATTTTCACCAAGCATTTATCTATTACCTCCTTCTGTGACTAAAAATTATCACAGATACAGTAAACTTAGCAAGCAACGCAAATTAACATAAGTGTTATTTCCCGAATTTCATTATGATTTATTCAACATTAACATCAGACCTGCTTAAATCTATCCTTACTTCAGTACCTTTACCCTCAGACGAGCTTATCTGTATATCATGTCCGAGAGCCGTAAGAATACGCCTGCACAGATACAGCCCTATACCTGTGGCTTTTTTGTCTGTCCTTCCGTTAAGTCCCGTAAATCCCTTATCAAACACCCTTGGAATATCCGCTGCATCAATTCCTATACCGCTATCTCTGATACACAGAACACCTTCTTTTTCAAAAGTTATCGCTATGAAGCCCTGTCTTGTATATTTGAGTGAGTTTGATATGATCTGCTCTATCACAAACATCAGCCATTTTTCGTCTGTAAGCACAGTGTACTGCACAGGCTCGTATTCAAGACGGATTTTTTTCCGTATAAACTGGGAGGCATATTTTTTTACGGCCTGCTTTATTATGCTGTCAAGACTGCACTCTCTTATGACATAGTCCTCAGCTCCCGCATCAAGCTTGAGATACATAAGCACCATTTCAACATACTGCTCAGTCTTCTGAAGCTCGTCTCTGAGCTCTCTTGCAGTATCGGTGTCATTATCCGAAAGCACCAGCCTCATTGCCGCAATAGGCGTTTTTATCTGATGCGCCCACATTGTATAGTAATCTATAAGGCTTGAGTACTGCCCTGTCAGCCTTGAAGCTGTTTCTTTTTTTGATGCGTTCAGTATCCTTATTATCTCGCAGTAATCGCTTTCAATAAGATTTGAGGAAGCCGGCATATTGCTTATACTGCAGCTCACCTCGTCTGCAAACTGCTGCAAAGCCCTGTGTTTCGCCCTGAATTTAAGGAAATCGGCTGTAACCGCCACCGCCGAAATTACAAGGCACAGCAGAAACGCATATCCGACGGCCTCTGCCGGCAGACCGTAAACGTATGTCATACTGCCGAATACCGCAGTAAACAGCAGAAACATCAGCAGCGTCTTTATATTTAATCTGATATAGCTTAAAATCATAATCCCACCTCTGCTATTCCACGATATATCCTATGCCCTTTTTGGTGGTTATAAAGCCTGTAAGACCTGCACTGTCAAGCTTTTTTCTGAGCCTTGCGATATTTACGGTCAGAGTGTTCTCATCTACAAAGCAGTCTGTTTCCCAGAGCTTTTCCATTAAGGTTTCCCTTGAAACAATGCTGCCTCTGTTTTCCATAAGAGTAAGCAGGATTTTGTAGTCGTTTCGGGTAAGCTCCACAGGCTCCCCATTATATACAAGGCTGGCATCAGACATATTGAGAAGCGCTCCCCTGTGCTCTATAACCTGTGTCTGACCTCCGAAATCATAGGTGCGCCTTAATACGGCCTGCACCTTTGCAACAAGCACGTTCATATCAAATGGCTTTGCTATGAAATCATCTCCGCCCATACTCATAGCCATTATAATGTTCATATTATCCGCCGCCGATGACAGAAATATCACAGGAACCTTTGACACTCTCCTGATTTCCTCACACCAGTGGTATCCGTTAAAAAACGGCAGCGAAATATCAAGCAGCACCATATGGGGATCATACTCTGCAAATTCCCCCATTATATTTCTGAAATCCGATGCGCATCTGGCCTCAAATCCCCAGTTTGTCATATGCTCTTTTATCTTGCCTGCAATAATACTGTCATCTTCTATAATATATATTCTGTACATGTGCTTTCACTGCATCCTTTCTAATTTGCCGTATTTATTAATATTTTAGTAAGTGGTAAACCAATCGTGATATGTAATTTTTTTGCCGCCGGGACCTGGCGGCATAATTATGCTCTTAATCTATTTGATGCAATAAACTACTGTGTAATTGTGCTTCCCCAGAAAACAATTTTTGTGATTTCAGCATTTTCGTTATACCAAATGAATCCTACGGCTGCTCCACTATCAATCAGCCTATAGGCACCTTTTTCAGTCAGCTTCCTGCAGTGTGACTCAATATTTACGCTTTTTCCTGTTTCATCCACATTATAAGTCCAAGAATAAAACTCTGTATTATCTGCCAGTTTTTCTGATAGCTCATATTCCTTGAATTCCGGATCATCGCCATCATAATTTGCAGGCGCAGTAACAATTTTATCCCCGTCTTTACCGATAATTGCAAGGTACGAACTAAACCCACTGACAACGTTATCAGTATCGTAAGCAAGATTCTGAGGCGCACCTCCGGCAATGAGCTTATCCTTTTTGTCAAAAAATTCTTTCACATCTCCGTCGATATCCAGAAGAAGTCTCGACTTCTCGAGGCGAAGAACCTTTATTGACATATCACCATCAGGTTTAAGCTTAATTTCTCCACTTTCAGAATCGTATGTATACTTATCATACAAGTCAGAATCCCCAACCGGATTTCCTTCGTCGCTATAAAAAGCAAAGTGCCCATCATCGCCAAAACTAATTGTCTCATCACATGCACAATCATAGTGAAGCCACTCATGTTCAGTCAGAAACTCAGGCTTTTTTTCAGATTTCCCACATCCTGCAAGCATAATGCCTGCCACTACAATTATTATTGCTGCAATCATTACTTGTCGATTTACAATAGAAAATTTTCTTTTCATATCAGCATCTCCCATGGTATTTCTCAAATTCTAATATTTCATGATAACTTTGTTTTAATGTTCCATATCTTATAGACTGTCTGGTTCATGAATCTCCACACCATCTTCTAATGCAGCCTCGATTCATGCTTTTGGGGCATCCAGTGTATTTTTTATCGCACCCTCCACGATCCCGCTACAAGTAATACAACCAGGCAAATCCGGATAAGAAACCACAAATCCACCTTCATTTTTATCTTCCACAATTTTTATATGATAGGACATTGCCATATAATCATTTAGTGTCTTCATCATTCTCTACCTCACAATCTACAACTTCCCAGTAACCATTCTTGACTTCTTCATAAGTCAAACCATTATACAGTCCACCCGGAGATCCTAATCTGTACTCATACCACTGGTACGAGTAATTCTATTTCCAAAATAAAAACACTAGATCATTAACACTATTATACGTTCTATCCTTCTTTTCTAGCAAGTAAGAAAACAAAACAGTTCATTTTTTCTTATCATTTTCTTCTGCCCTTTATATTATACTACAAAACCCAAAGGTCTAGAGCATTACAAACAATTCTTCAAAAACATTTTATGTTTTTTAGGGTTCCAGGGTAAGTGATAAACCAATCGTGGTATGTAATTTTTTATGCTTGTAATCGATTTGATTATCTGCCTGCATTCCTCAGGAATACTATCAGACCATGGCATCAAATCATCAATATACTTTGCTGGAGCATCATCCAAATGATCAAGGATGCTTTCAAGCAGGTATTTAAAAATTCCATAAAATAAAGGGCATCGAATACATCGACACCCTTTATCTGTAAGTCTTTAATATTTTATTACTTTGAGAGCTGTTTCATTGTTGCAGTAACATCTTCTAAAGTGCTTATTTCTTTTTTTACAACTTTTGCAAGGTCTTTTTTCTGTACGTCAAGTTCTTTTTCCAGCGCTTTTATCTGAGCGTCTACATTTGGTTTTTCAACATCATATACAGCTTTAAGATCCTGAATCACCTGCCATAAGTCAGCATTTGATTTAAGATATCCTGTTCCCCATGAGTTTTCGGCATCATCTCCAAGTACCTGATCCACATAGAAATCATAAGTCTGTTTATCAAAGTTGTACGCATACCAGTTCAAATCGATTTTGTACAGATATTCATCAAGAGCAGTAGCTACATCACCCTTCTTAAGCGCATTTATCGCTTCCTCCAGCACTTCTACATTTGTCTGCTTATAGCAGTGTACAAACTGAAATTCTTCATCCCAGTTTATTGTAAACAGATTGTTTGTAATTTCTTTAAACAGATAATTTGCTTCTTTGTTAAATTCCTCTGCATTATCACCATCCACTGATTCGCTTTTTTCTTTAAACAGCGCAGCGGCTTCATTTGCATTATCAAACGCCTTAATCAGTTCATCTGCATTATCAATAACATCTGAATTGACTGAAGCTTTCATTTCATTAAATAATGCGGAATAATCAAAAGTTCTTGAAGTTTGTTTATCAAACAGGATAGTCATGCCGCCATACAGCTTATGCGCATATTCAAAAACTTCCTTACTGAAGCTGTTTCCTTCTTCGGTATCGTTATTTGAATGATATGTTCCCGAATGATCCGAACCGTATAAACCCGAATCAACTACAGGAATGCCTGCGTTGACATAGCTGAATGCTTCTGTCCATGTCCATGCCGGACTGTTTGTTTTAAACTCGCCCTTAAAAGGACTTCCTTCTATCTTCTCACCAATCGGTTTAACCCATTCTGCCAGTTCATAAGGTATAGTAATTTCTACGCCTTCAGCCTCGCCGTCTGTAACACCGCTGTCTATATTTATAGCCATATAGGCATTATCAATCCAGTCAGGATGATTTCTCATTTCAACCACTGCACCTGTTGCCCAGTCATATCTTGAGTTATCAACACCCCATTCTTCTGCGCCATGACCTATGAACTTGATTGTTTTGGCAGGTTCATATCCGCTTTCTACCAGCGCCTTTGCAATTCCCAGCATACAGCCTACGCCTGAAGTATTGTCGGCGAAAGCTCTGAAATAAGCATCATAGTGTGCAAAAATATAGATTACTTCATTTGTTTTGCCCGGAATCTCACCATATACGTTATATGAAGTCTGGTCATGTTTAACCTCTCCGTCAGCATTCAGTACAGCTTTTATTGAACCGCCATTGTCTTTAATCGCTTTTTTCAGCGGTTTGGCATCTGCTACTGTAATAGTGAAAGCCGGTGCATCCGATGGTCCGCAATAATCCTGAACTCCCAGAGTATCTTCCGAATATGTGCAGTATCCGTCTACATTAACAGCTATAACAGCCTTTGCGCCCTTTACCTTTGCCTGATATGACGGCCAGTTTATCCACCATTCGTCTGCCTGATTTATATCAATAAGTACAATTTTTCCGTTTACATCCAAATCTTCATAGTCTTCAGCAGTTCCCTTGCCTGCATATACAATCTCCACTTCCTCATTTTTGGCTTTATATGTGGATTGGAACATAGCCATTTCTATTTTGTTTTCATTGCCATTGTTCTCATATCTAAGATCAGCATTTTTAAATGTAAATGAATCAACCGTAATAGGTTCTTTATTTACATTTTCAAGACCTATAGCCTTCATCTCATCTTCAATATACTCTGCTGCTTCTTTCTCTGCTGCAGAACCTGCCGTCCTGAAACCTAAATCTTCGTTTGTCTGAAATGAAATAAGTTTCTGCATAACATCATATGAATAATCTGCATCAACACTTTCATAAAAAGCATTCAAATCAGAATCCCCATCTGACTTGCCGCAACCTGTAAAGGCAAACATGGCAATCAGCATTGCTGCTGCTAATACTAGTGATAATTTTTTCATTGTTTTCCTCCTTATATAATATATCTCAGCCATTATATCATATTTTTTCAGAATAGTATCTATTTTTATGAATTTTTTGTATTTTTTATATTATATAAAAAACAGCAGCTTTGTCACAAATTGATATGCTGCTGTTTTTTACTGTATATTACCTGCTATTTCTCAAAGCAGATTTTGCCTACTGCTCCCGGATATTTACCGGTTATAACGTCCTGCTCCTGAGAAGCCGCTTCTCTGAAGCCCGGAAGTTTGTTTCTGATTTCTGCTGCCGGAAAGCTGTCGCTTCCTATGAATAAGATCTCATAATTGTGCTGGAATGTAAGCTGCACGAAATCCATAATCTCATCGTCATTAAAGTCCTTTTCGACCCTCATTATAATTCTGACAGGCTTAAGTCCCGCATCGGTTGCCTTGTTGATGCCCTCTACAACGTTTTCGAGAGTATCGTCCTCAAGATTTTTTTTAAATCTGGCGTATCTGAATGTATCAACCTTTACGGCCACCTTGTCAAGACCCGCCTCTTTAAGTTCGCCTGCTGTAAGCTTAAGAAGCTGTCCGTTTGTTGTAAGCATTACCTGCTCAATGCCTTCAATAGATTTAATCTGCTCAACCTCTTTGATAATATTAAATCTTTCGATAGGCTCCTCACCTGTAATGTCTATCATATTGTATCCCAAGGCCGCAGCCTCTTTGGCTTTAGCCACTGCCTCGTCCATTTTCATTTTGCGGTTTAATTCAAGTTTAAAACAATTAATCATATATGCTACCTCTCTGTTAATTCTCTTTTAATTTTACTTGAAAAATCCGCTCCAGTCAATTATGCTTATATATATCATTACAATATTGAGGAGAAAAGCTTTGAAATTATTTATCATCGGAGATACACACGGTCATCTGGACAAGGTAAGAAAAATATACCCTCATCTCAAGGGCGTAGATATGATAATACATACAGGAGACATGCAGCGCGATGCCTATGAACTGGAAGCGGAATTCAATATACCTGTAATCTCGGTTCCCGGCAACTGCGACGGCAGCCACAGTGCAAACGATTTTGCCATAGCCGAAACAGAATACGGCAATATCCTTGTCACCCACGGACATATGCAGAATGTGGACTATTACTACGACAGGCTTTTGTATCTGTGCGAGGAAAAAAACTGTGTTGCCGCAGTATTCGGTCATACTCATGTACCTGTATATGAGGAATATGACGGCATATATCTGCTCAATCCCGGCAGCCTGACAAGACCAAGAGACGGCTCTTCCGGCTCCTACGGCATTATAACCACCACAGAGTCAACCTTTGCCGGCTCCATAATATATTACAAGTCTTCCCTGTTTGAAAAGGACAAAGTAAAGGGAGGATATATCAAGGATCTGCTCAATTACAGTGACCGTTTTTAATTTTAATAACAGCCAAATAAAACAGAGAATACAGATTATCTCCGTATTCTCTGTTTATTTGTATATTCAGTTTGTCTGCACACATTATTTATATGCATAGTACATGTATCTTGCCAGCTCACCGCGTGAGAATATATGGTCATCTCCGCCGAATTTATGATCACCGTTATCCTTGATGATGCCTTTTTCCTGCGCCCATGCAACAGCCTTGGCATAGAATACATCACTTCTGAAATCAGTAAAAGTTGTCTTTGTCTTTGCTGTCGGCGATCCTATGCTCTTCCATATGTAATACAGACCCTCGCCTCTCGTCTGAGTTCCCTCGCCGCTGAACTGTCCATAGTCTATCAGGCCTGTTTTCTTTGCCCAGAATACAGCAGTGTAATACGGAGCAGCACCTTTCAAATCAACAAACCAGTTCTGAATTCCTTTGAGTCCTGTCCTAGGTGAACCGTTGGCACGATGGATAGCATAGAAAAGCTCTCCCTTGGTAACACGTACATCAGGTGCAAACTCTTTCTTGTTAAGCGGTGTTATTATCTTATTCTTTACAGCCCATTTTACTGCCGCTTTGTCTGCTGATGAAACGTCCGAATATGTAAATTCGCTTGCAGACTCTTTTACTTTGATTTTAACAGTCTTTTTTGAATACAGTTTAATGGTATAACCGCCCTTGACTTTCTTCATATAATCGGTATCAAGAGGTATGTATGATTTTCTGCCTGAACTGTCTGTACATATCAGATATGCGTTTTCCATTGCCGTAATGCTGTTAAAGCTTGTCTTGCCTGTACTTGTGGTATATTTTACAATCGGAGTGCTTCTTTTTGCAAATATCTGCACACCGACATTGTCATCAATTCCGACGCCTATATAATTCCATTTTGAGTTCAAAAGGTTCTTGCGGTGTCCGTCACTGTTCATCCATGCGAATATTGATGACTGTCCTGTAACTGCAACGCCCTTGCTGCAATTATACAGGTTCTCACCTGCATTGCTCTTTCCAAATGATGACGGTATTGCAGTGTTAAACTTGCTTCCGTCAGGTCTGTAATGAGGCTTAAGCTCATATTTCACACATTCCTTGCCGCGAGTATCGCAGGCTTTCTGAAGCTGTCCTATCATTGTGAGAAGACTTTTGCCCTGCTTGAATCTTTCTCTGTTGGTTTCACGCAGAACTCTCCATTCCTCTTTGTTGACGGATATTACCTTAGGCATATTCGTTGCAAGCATCGGAACCTTTTCACTGTAAAGAACCTCTCTGTATTTACCGTTCAGGCTCAGCTGCAGATATCCCTGGATTTTTCCCTCTTTGTCCGCAGTTGCATCTTCCTTGTAGAAGCCCTCTTTCCATTCGCATTTGCTGCCGTTTTTAATCGCCGCCTTTGCTGCGCTCAGAAGCTGCGCTTTGGTAAGGCTGTTGCTTACTTTGAGCTTTTTCATAGCCTTGGCCGCAAGTGACCAGTCCTCGTCAAGCTGCGGTGATGATAAATCCTCCTGCTTAGGAAGCTTAGGTATGCGGGCTTCTAATGGAGCCGCATCTTCATCGGGTATCAGTGTACCGTCTATAGCCACATAAAACAGTATCTTTCCGTCTTTTTCCGTGGTTGCCGCTTCAAAACGATCTCTGTATATTTCTATCTCCTTGTCTTTCATATCATCAGGAAGAAGTTCATATACAAAAAACATTAAGTCGCCGTCAGATGTCGTCTGTGATGCCTCATAGCTGCCAAGCGCCGCTTTTATTGAGCTTTCGATAGCCGACATATCGCTGCCTGCCCACGAAACCGCTGTACTGCCGGCAGTCATGGTAAGCACCATCACAACTGTTAAAACTATTGCTGTAATTCTTCGTTTCATTTCCTTTACCTCTTCTAAAGGGAATCGCCCTTTTTATCTCGGTTGTTTCATTGAATTTTGAATCGTTTCCAGTATATCACAAATGTACATGCCTGTCTATCAGGCTGTCTATATATTACTACATTTTAATACTTTTCCCCTCGCCCAGCAGGAACAGATACCGTTCCTTTACAGGCTTTTGCGTTATCTTTTCGAGAGCCTCCGCATATATACCAAGCTGCTGCCTGTATCGGCTCTTTAAAAGCTCCTCACTTTTGAGCGTACTGTTTTTGTAGTCCACAAGCACAAGCTGTCCGTTTTCTTCAAAGAAGCAGTCGATGACACCCTGTACCATAATCTCTGTGCCGTCTTTATCCATGAGAATGGTAAAGGGCTGCTCACGCCTCAAGACATCCGCCTTTGCAGCGCGCCTTCCTATATCGCTTCGTATAAACGAGAGTATGCCCTCGCGGTTTACCGCCTGCTTTTCCTGATCCGTAAGTATGTTTTTCTCTGCAAGCTCTTCAATAATGCTGTCCAGGTTTTCTTCAACAAAATCAATATGCTCCATAACCTTATGGGTTGCGCTTCCTCTCATGGCTGCCGACAGACCTGTGTCCTCCGCCGCAAAGGCAGGGATTTTAAGGCTTATTTCGTTATAGCGCGTTTCTCCTGCCGCTTCTTTATTAAGCTCTGTAACAGAATATTTGTATCTGGTCTTTACTTCTTTCATATTGCCGTACTCAAAGGAAAGCTTCTGACGTATTTCATCACTGCATTCGGTTCTGCCTGCTTCTATCAGTTCCCTTATCTGAGCTTTGCCAAGTTCCGAGGCTGCCGCATTTGCGGACAGATTCTGCATATTTACGATTTTAATATCTATGCCGCTTCCCTCTTTGTATGCCGCAGGGGCCGCAAGGTCAAGCGGGCATACTGCGGTTTCGGGACTTTCTGTCATATACTTATATTCGTTTCCCTCAAATTCTCTGACACTGCCTATCATTATGAGCCTGTCCATTGCGCGGGTAAGCTCAACATAAAGAATTCGTTTTTCCTCTTCAAAGCTCTCATTTCTGATACATTTTTCAATTATATTCTGTATCAGTGTTTTTCTTTTCCAGTGCTCTGCCGGATTTATATATGTAATTCCTATTCCCAGCTGCTTGTGAAGCGCAAGGTCTGCCTCTTTGTTTCTGAAATTGAACCTTGAACCCATTCCCGCTCCTATTACGACAGGAAACTCCAGTCCCTTGCTCTTATGTATGGTCATTATGCGAACCACATCATCATTTTCTCCCACAGTTTTAATCTGACCTATTTCAATCTTTCTCGCCTTTACTGCCTCTATATATTTGAGAAATCCGTAAACATCATATATACCGCCCTCGGAGGCTTCCATTGCCCTGTCTGCAAGGGCTCTCAGGTTAGCCTGCCTCTGACTTCCTCCCGGAAGCGCTCCCGCATATGTGTAATATCCCGTTTCCCATATGAGCTTCCACACAAGCTCGCTCAGAGGAATATCCCTTGCAAGCTGCTTCCAGCCTGCTATTGTCTGCTCTGCTCCTGCGCATTTTGCCTTTAGCGCAGGGTCGCTGCCGCAGCAGACATAATTTCTGAAAGCTTCATAATATGAAACGTCTTTACATTCAAGACGTATATCCGCAAGCTCATCTATTGTAAAGCCGAACACTGGAGAATGCAGCACCCCGATAAGCGGTATGTCCTGCCTGCTGTTGTCTATAAGGGAGAGCATATCCTCCACAAGTGAAATCTCTATTGTATCAAAATATCCGTCGGAGTCTTCTACATACACCGGAATATTTTCGTTTTCCAGTATCTGCGCAAATACCGAAGCATTAATTCTGGTGCTTCGCATAAGGATTACGATATCTCTTCTTGTTATCTCACGCTCGTAGCCTTTCTTGGCATCATAAATCTTCTGCCCCAGTGTTTTTTTGATTATGTCGGCAGCAACAAGAGCCTCTGTTTCGGCTTTTTTCATACCGGCTATTTCTTCGTCGAGCTCAATATCAGGGTCTGTCTTTCTGTCCAGAATTACAAGCTTTGGATTAACATCCAGTTCTCCCTCGTAGGCTATGCCCTTGTGAAGCGCCGCCTCAGGTCCGTAATCCTCCATTATGCTTTCAAATACGGTGTTTACCGCCGCAAGCACTTTGCCCTTGCTTCTGAAATTCTGGTTCAAATCTATTTTGAGGCTGTTTTCGCTATGTGAATACTCGGCGTATTTTTTCATAAACAGCTCCGGCTCAGCAAGTCTGAATTTGTATATGCTCTGCTTGACATCACCTACCATAAACAGATTGTTTTCTCTTTTTATCCTGCTTATAAGGGTATCCTGCACGTCGTTGCTGTCCTGATACTCGTCGATGAATATGTATTCAAATTTATCTCTGTATTCCGCCGCAGCTTCCTCATGCCCTAATATTTCAAGGGCGTAATGCTCTATATCGTTAAAATCTATAAGGGATTTTTCAGCCTTGAGGGCCTTAAATCTGCTGCTGAATTCTGTCACAAGCTCTTTTAATATGCAGGCGTATCTGTAGGTCTTGTTTATGTCCTCAATATATTCCGAAAGCTCACATATATAGTATCTGTTTCTGATATACTCAAGCTGTTTTTTGACTCCGTCTTTAAGATATACGGCCTGCTCCTTTACCGGCTCATAGGCTTCCTTTTCAGCTTTGAGCGCGGCCATTCTCGGAATTTCAATGCCTGAAACAGCCGATTTCATCTGACTGTAGTTCATACCGGATATATCAGTTGCCCTGATCTCCGCAAGAGCTGTTTCAAATTTATCCGAAAGGGAATAAACTCCCGCATCGCTAAGGAGCTCTGCAATCTGCCCGAATGTCTTTTCTGCAAAGTCAATGACCCCCGCTGTATCCTCTTTTACAAAGTCGAAAAGGCCGCTTTCTTCAAATTCCTCTTCGCTCACAGACAGGTTCTCTGTCATCTGCTCAAGCCACTCAAAAGGCTCTGCGATGCTCTGTATCATTCTGTAGGTTTCAAGAATTATATCCTTGGCCTTTCTTTCGTTTCTGTCGCTGGCATAGCATGTTATGAAATCAATGAAATCCTTATTTTTCTCCGCAAATTTATCGGAAAACAGTTCGTCAACAGCCTGCGCTTTGAGCAGTGTGCTCTGCGCCTCGTCGCATATTCTGAAATCCGGCTCCACATCTGTCAGATAAAAATATCTCCTTATAACATCGAGGGCGAAGCTGTGAAATGTGGATATGCTGGCGCGACCCACAAGGTCAAGCTGTCTTTTGAGGTACACTATATCCTCTCTGCTGCCGGCCTCGTCTATTGCCTTAGTCAGCGCCGTCACTATTTTTTCTTTCATTTCAGAGGCTGCCGCCTTGGTGAAAGTAACTATGAGAAATCTGTCTACAGGTATTCTGTCCTCAAGTATAAGGCGCTTGATTCGCTCTATTAAAACCGTCGTCTTGCCGGAGCCTGCCGCCGCTGCTACCAGCAGATTGTTTCCTCTGTTTTCGATTGCCTGCTTTTGTGCTTTATTCCATTCCATAATCATGCCTGCCTTTCTTATAATAATTATACTGAAAAGCAGTCTCTAAAACAATCTTATCTTTTAATACTCCCTGTTTTTTGTTATACTATAAAGTGTTACAATTATATGTAAATATGCTTTTGTTTGGAGTGATAATTATGAAACCTACAATGTTAATGATCCTTGACGGATACGGAATAAACAAAGATACTGAGGGCAATGCCATCGCGCAGGCTCACAAGCCAAACCTCGATGAGATTTTTGCCTCTTACCCCAATACAACACTTAAAGCCTGCGGTCTTGACGTGGGACTTCCCGCAGGTCAGATGGGAAACTCGGAGGTTGGTCATCTGAATATAGGGGCGGGGCGCATTGTCTATCAGGACCTTACCAAGATAACCAAGGCCATTGATGACGGAAGCTTCTTTGAAAACCCGGAGCTTAACAGAGCAATGGACCACTGCACAGACAATGGCTCTGCGCTTCACCTTTTCGGTCTTTTATCAGACGGCGGCGTTCACAGCCATATAAATCATCTTAAGGCTCTTATCCGTATGGCAAAGGACAAGGGACTTTCAAATGTGTTTGTCCACTGCTTCCTTGACGGAAGAGACGTGCCGCCAAGATGCGCGGCTAAATATATAACAGAGCTTGAGGATTTCATGCGGGATACCGGTATCGGCAGGATTGCCACAATCTCAGGCAGATACTACGCTATGGACAGAGATAAGCGCTGGGACAGAGTCAAAGCCGCTTATGATGCCATGACTGTATCCGAGGGCTTTCATTGCGAAACTGCTCTCAAGGCTCTTGAGGCAGCATATGACAGAGACGAAAACGACGAATTTGTAAAACCGTCGGTAATTAACGGCGCAGAGCCTGTCAGTAACAACGATGCAGTTATTATGTTCAATTTCAGGCCTGACAGGGCAAGGGAAATAACAAGGGCTTTTGTCGCTGATGATTTTGACGGCTTTGAAAGAGCTGCAAGACCTGCTAACCTCTGCTATGTGTGTATGACTCAGTATGACGCTTCAATGCCTGCGGTAACAATAGCTTTCCCTCCTCAGAGCCTTGTAAACACTCTGGGAGAATATATTGCAGATAAAGGTCTTAAGCAGCTTAGAATAGCGGAAACAGAAAAATACGCTCATGTTACTTTCTTCTTTAACGGAGGCGTTGAGGCTCCAAACAGAAATGAGGACAGAATATTAATACCGTCACCAAAGGTTGCAACATATGATATGCAGCCTGAAATGAGCGCATACGAGGTCACAGACAAGGTTATAGAGCAGATTAAGGCAGATACCTATGACCTTATCATATTAAACTTTGCAAACTGCGATATGGTCGGTCACACAGGCGTTATGGAAGCTGCGGTTAAAGCGGTTGAAGCGGTTGACAAATGCGTGGGCAGGATAAAGGATGCCGTACTTGAAAATGGCGGTCAGATACTGCTTACGGCAGACCACGGCAATGCAGATCAGATGACAGATGAGGCGGGCAACATCGTTACGGCCCATTCTCTTAACGACGTACCTCTTGTGCATATAGCAAAGAAGCCTTGCAGTCTTAAGGACGGCGGCAGACTTTCGGATATTGCCCCTACGCTTCTTGACCTTATGAATATGGATATACCTTGTGAAATGACAGGCAGAAGCCTTGCGGTAAAAGGAGAATAATATATGAAATTTATTTCAGAATACAAAAGCAAGCTGAGAACACCCGAGGAGGCCGTATCAATAGTTAAAAGCGGCGACTGGGTTGAATACACCACAGGCAACGGCTTTCCCGCCCTGCTTGACGCAGCTCTTGCCAAAAGAAAAGATGAGCTTAAGGACGTAAAAATACGAGGCAATCTGCTGTTTGGACCTATACAGGTAGTGGAATGCGACCCTCACAGAGAGCATTTCATATACAACAGCTGGCACTGCTCGGCATATGAGAGAAAGCTCTGCGACAAGGGCCTGTGCAACTTCATTCCCATGATATTTCGAAATGTGGTTGAATACTACAGGCATTTTCTTGATATAAATGTGGCTATGGTTTCGGTTGCGCCTATGGATAATCACGGGTATTTCAACCTGTCAACCTCGATAGGCATTGCAAAGGGAATACTCGAAAAGGCCGATGTGGTTATCGTTGAAATCAATGAAAACCTGCCTAAAATATATGGCGGTCACGATGACAGCATACATATATCAGAAGTTGATATGATTGTTGAGGGTGAGCATGGTCCTCTGATACAGGTGCCTCTGCTTACGCCAAAGGAAACAGATATAAAGATTGCGGAATACATACTTCCTCATATTACAGACGGCGCTATGCTGCAGCTTGGCATAGGCGGTATGCCGGGAATAATCGGCGAGATGATAGCTGACTCCGACCTTAAAGATTTAGGTATGCACACAGAGCTATGTTCAGACGCCTATTACAAGATATATGAGGCGGGCAAGCTTACAAACAGATATTCCACCCTGAACAAGGGCAAGGGAATTTCGGGAATATTCTTCGGAACAGAAAAGCTCTATGAATGGGTAAATGAAAATCCGGGAATTATGGCTTTCCCGCTTGAATATGTAAACGCTCCCGAGGTAATGGGAAAGCTCAACAAGCTTATCTCCATAAACAGCTGCCTTTCAGCGGATTTATACGGACAGGTATGCGCCGAAAGCTCCGGCACAAGACAGATTTCGGGAACAGGCGGCCAGCTTGATTTCCTTACAGGCGCGGCTATGTCAAAAGGCGGCAAGGCATTTCTCTGTATGGCTTCAACTCATAAGGACAAGGACGGCAATATAAAGTCGAGCATAATGCCTACATTTAACGGTGATATTGTCACATCTCCGAGAAGCCAGTCCTACTATATGGTTACAGAATACGGAGCCGTAAATCTGGCAGGCAGAACCACATGGGAAAGAGCTGAAATGCTGATTTCACTTGCTCACCCTGATTTCAGAGATGACCTGATAAAGGCTGCCGAGGATCAGAAAATATGGATACGCTCAAACAAACGATAAAACGATTGAAACCGGTAGAAATCTGCCGGTTTTGAGTTTATGCAACCAACAGTTGCGGAATTTCCAACACCTGTTGATAGCAATTTACAGGTTCCGGTGCTACACTGTTTTTATCATATGCTATGGAGGAAGAAACAACATGCTGTTATCAGAAAAAATATTAATGCTGAGAAAAAAGCAGGGGTGGTCGCAGGAGGAGCTTGCCGAAAAGCTGGGAGTGTCAAGACAGTCCGTATCAAAATGGGAAAGCGCTTCCGCATCACCTGATATATCAAAGCTGGTTGAAATTGCAGATATATTTGAAGTATCTACAGATTATCTTTTAAAGGATACCGATACTCCTGCTCCTGTTTCAGACAGCACTAAAACATTATCATTAAAAGAGGTGCAGGGGTTTGTTGATGATAAAAGCACGGCGGGAAACAAAACTGCGCTGGGAGTGCTGCTGTGCATACTTGCACCTGTGCTGCTTATTGCATCAAGCTGCTCGTTTATGCCAAAGGCCGCTATGCCCGTCGCTCTGATTATACTGTTTGCGCTTGTATGCGCGGCGGTGATACAGTTTATACTCACCTCACAGTATCTGAAGAAATATAAATTCCTTGATGAAGCAGGTTTCACTCTTGAGCCTGCCGCTCAAAAATATATACAAATCGAAAAACACTCTTATGAAAAAACAGCCACAAGAGGACTTATTGCAGGAGTTCTGCTTTGTATAACAAGTCCGGTTCCGCTGATTATATCTTCATTCTTTGATGCCGGTGATGATGTGTATATACTGCTTACTTCACTGCTTCTTGTATTTGTTGCTGTCGGAGTATATATACTCATATATTCGGGCAGTAAAACGAGCGCCTTTAATCAGCTGCTTCGTGAAGAGGATTTTTCTCCAAAGCAGGCGGAGGAAAATAAAAAAGCAGGGAAAATAGCGGGTATATACTGGCCTGCCGTAACTACTTTGTACCTTGCGGCAAGCTTTCTCACAAACAGATGGGATTTTACGTGGATAATATGGCCTGTGGCGGCTCTCATATTTGCTGCCGTAAGCTCTGCTCTGAAAAAGAAATAGAATGACGACAAAGGGAGAACTGCATTCAAACTGCGCGTTCTCCCTTGATTATTCTTAATATACTCTACCAGAATACCCTTATAACTTTTGACACGGGTCTGTTTAATTTTCTTTTTGTAACCCCTAAAATCGGCCAGCTGTCATATACATATCCGTTACCGGCATAAATAGCCACATGATATACCGGGTTCCCGTAGAACAGAAGATCTCCCTTTTTCTTATTGCTGAAGCTTACGGTTTTACCCAATCTTGAATCTTTTGCAAGCCATTTTGAGGTATACTCATATTTTGCCAGCGCATGGTCCACAATATTGGTATGCGGATTTATGCCTGCCGAGTAAAGGCACTGGTATATAAGTCCGCTGCAGTCGGCATATGTACCCGGTTTTCCCGAACATCCGATACGATATTTTGTCCCTGCCGATGCATACTCTTTTGCAGTATTAAGCATTGCATTGATATAGTCGGATTTCTTACTTCCGCCGTCGATTTTAACAGGTATAACATAAACCCCTAGGTTATCCCATGATTTTTTTGAATATCCCATAGCTTCCCATGTTTTGAGATTAACATTACCTGTGACTTTAATACCGTATTTTCTCTGGAAGTTCTTTACGGCATAATACGTTTCATTGGTATACTTTGCCTGTGAGACTCCGAGCATTTTTCTGTTAACATATATAACTTTAAGCCCTATGTTTTTACGGCTTATATTGTATGAACCCGACGGCAGTTCTATATTCTGTTTTATACTGTAATATCCGCTCCCCCTGCTGTATACTCTTTTTTTGACAGTCACATTATAGATTTGAACGTTTTCGGGGTTTTCACTGTCGGTATGAGTGATAACACATTTACCGTGTTTTATTCCCTTGATTTTACCATTTGACGTTACCGTCGCAATTTCGGGATTATCGGATTTCCATATCCCGTCTGCAATATCTGTTTCAGCCTTAACGGTTCTTCCTATGTGCATTTCAATATGCACAGGAAGTCTTTCTTCAGGCTCTGTATCACCGGTTCCTCCTGTTTCACTGTCTTCTGTAATATTTATATTCTCTGAATTCTGCGGTCCATCTTCTGCGCCGTATACTGCCGCAAATGATAATGAAAACATACATATTGCTACAAAAACCGCAAGTATAACAACTTTTACCCTCTTCATTACTGTCATCTCTTTCTAAAAATACTGCATATACATAAGTGTTTCTGTCTCAAATAAATACAAATATTCAATTTCAGCTATCAGCCTTATTTAAGTTTTTCCTCCACAAACTCAAATATATCCTGCGGAGTATCAAGGCTGATGCCCGTGTACCCGTCCTTAGTCACAATATGCCTTGCCATTTTGCCGTCACGCAGATCCGCAAGGTCGTTGGCCATTATATAGTCCATATTGTTTTTGCTGCAAAGCTTCTGGGCTACCGAATAAAGCTCTTCCTTAGGCACGTTTTCAAGCAGTTTGCAGCCTATTAGAAGTGTATCAGGATACCATTCTTTGAGTCTTGCTATGATTTTCGGAGTAAGTCCCAGCTTTACGGTAAGGTTTTTCTGATAGCTTGAAATCTTGCTGGAATCATCAAGTCTGCACTTAGGGTTTTCCATAACCTTAAGGAAATCCTCCGCGCTTTTGGCGCTGTCTTTGATTGCAAACAGCTCCGCCGCCATATCTTCAAGCAGGAATGAAAACTCACTTGTGAAATCGCCCACTGCGGCAGCGTGTATCAGCGCATCGTAGTGTGTGTCTTTGCTGCATGCCTCTATCGCCTCAAGCATATCAGCTGTGGTTTCAACAGGTATTATTTCAAGATTTGAGCTCTGCTCCATATTCAGGAGTTTCTCTGTGTTTATGCTTCTATTGAGCACAAGTGTCACAGAATATCCTGCCTCCAGAAATCTCATGCCCAGATTTGTCGACAGGCTTCCTGTAGACATATTGGTTATTTTCATTACCTCATCTATATATTCGTTGGTAGGTCCTCCGGTTATAAGTATGTTTTTCATAATAGTTACCTTTCGTATTTGTTATATATTTTTGTTACAAGCTCCCTGACCTCTTCCCTGAGAGCTTCGGGAAGCAGTATCTCCACTTTTTCACCAAACTGTACAGCCCAGTATTTCATGGCCTGCGGGTTTGCCGTCACATCGACCAGCAGCGTGTCTTTGGACTCTCTTGTAATCTGTATGTCACTTCCCAGCCAGTCTATGACGTCGTTGATGCCGGACTCCGACACTCTGAGCCTGACAAGCTGTGATTTGCCCGAAAACATATATACATGCTCTGCCATATGCTTCGGCAGATTCAGTCCGTTCTGAAACTCGTCCACCTCTCTGACAGGCTTTGCCGACATATCGGTAATCTCCACGTCTGAAATTTTTTCGACGCGAAAATGAGTGCTGTTGCTGTATTTGTCCATATTGCCGATAAGATAATATCTGCCGTTTGCAACCACAATCTGATACGGATTTACAAGATGCTTCTCCCTGCTGGTTTTTTTGAGAGTTTTGGTTTCGTCATACCTGTTATAGAAGAATTTTACCTTGCGGTTATCATCTATAGCCTGACTCAGCACCTCTATGGTATAAAAGAGCTGGCCTGCGGTATGCTCCATTTTTTCAATGTTGCTTACGTGGCGCACCTGTTTTTTGAAGTAAATGTTGGACTGGCCTGCAAGTCTGTCCACAAGGTCTTTTGCCTGCTTTGCCGGAATATATCTTGAGGCAAGCACCGAATCTATAAGTAGCCTCAGCTCGCTGTCCTCAAAATCTCTTTCGGCCAGATAATATCCGCCGCCTGTTTCTATATCATATCCAAGCTCCTGCAAATCGCTTATGTTTCTTGCCACTGCCTTTCGCTCACATGCAACATCATAGTCCTTTTTCATAATGTCAATGATATCCTGCTGCTTGAGCCTGTGTCTGTCATCTGAATACTTCTTCAGTATTTCGAGTATGTACATTATATAGAGTTTCTTTGCCTGACCGCTGCTCATATTTATGCCTCTTCGCTTCTGCGCTGTATATAGTCTGCGTATGCAACGCTGAGGTCATTGTAGCTTCTGGAGAATGCCGCAGCAGTTGATTTCTGCTTGGTGGTTGCATCCTTGTATTCGCTGTTGGCAGGCTTTTCGCCTGCGGCCTTGCGGCGCAGGAAGTCCTGAACTGCAATGCCTCTGTCAGTATAAAGGTTGTAGAGCGCAAGCATCTCGTCAAACATGCAGAAAAGCTCCATAAGATCATAGTCGTTCTGATCTACTTCTATTGCCTCTGTATCAATCTGCAGCGCCAGGTTCTTAAGTCTCTTGTATTCTCTGATATTGCCCTCATAGTCCTTTTTTTTGAATATATTCTTTGGGCTAGCTTCAACATACACCTTTAAATCAAGATCCTTCTGGCTTTCAAATATATCCGTAAAAAAATATTCTATTGTATTTAATAAATTCATCTTTCACTTCTCCTTATAAAGTAATATATGCAGATTTTACACCTTTATCGGGCTGTTTACAAGTCCTGCTGCAATATACGCTCATATCTTTTGAGGTCACCGTCCGAAAAGGCAGTCAGAACGACCTCCATATCGTACTCTTTGAGAAATTCTCTGATAGTGTCTATTGCGATATGGGCAGCCTCCTCTTTGGGATATCCGTACACGCCTGTCGATATTGCAGGAAAAGCTATTGATTTAAGATTATGCTCCTCTGCAAGTTTAAGGCTGTTTCTGTAGGCGTCTGCCAGAAGCTGAGGCTCGCCCTGCTCTCCTCCGTACCATACGGGGCCTACCGTATGTATCACATACTTTGCAGGGAGATTATAGCCCTTTGTTATTTTGGCCTGTCCCGTTTCACAGCCGTTCAGTGTCCTGCACTCTGCCAGAAGCTGCGGGCCTGCCGCTCTGTGTATTGCTCCGTCAACTCCTCCTCCTCCAAGAAGCGTATTGTTAGCTGCATTTACGATTGCATCTGTCTGAAGCTTCGTAATGTCTGCTTTTACTGCTTTTATACCCATAAACACTCGTCCTTTCCTTTGAGGCGGCAATCATCGCCACCTCTTCATAGTAACGCGCCATTTTAGTATCTTTTTTGAAATCCGCCCACAGAAATGAAAGTAAAATTCCTGCTGTTAAAATAAATATAACCGGTAATAAAGTAATCATATATCTGTACCTCCTGAAAAGTTATTATCCTTAACTCCATATACAGAATACTACATTATATGTACTTTTTTCGGTGCATTATTTTAATTCCAGCAGATTTCTTATAACCTCTCCCGCCATCAGCATTCCCGCAACCGGCGGTGTGAATGATATGCTTGCAGGTGTTCTGTCACCTGTCTTTACAGGCTCCTCCCGCGAGTAGACACATTTTAGACTTTGTATGCCTCTTTTTTTGAGTTCCTTTCTCATAACCTTGGCAAGAGGACATATTTTTGTATCATATATATCCGCTATCTGCATCATTTCCGGGTGAAGCTTGTTGCCTGTACCCATAGAGGATATAACGGGTATGTTATTTCTGCTGCATATTGATATTATTTCAAGCTTGGCCGTAACGGTATCAACCGCATCTATAACATAGTCATACTGCGTGAAGTCAAATTCTCCCGCTGTCTCAGGCAGGAAGAATTTTTCTATGGCACTGACACTGCACTCCGGGTTTATGTCAAGAATTCTCTCTTTCATAACGGAAACCTTGCTTTTGCCCACTGTGCTGTGCAGCGCTATTATCTGCCTGTTGAGGTTTGTTATGTCAACCTTGTCCTTGTCTATAATATCTATGGTGCCTACGCCAGCTCTTGCAAGAGCCTCAACCGCAAAGCCTCCGACTCCGCCTGTTCCAAATACCGCCACTCGGCAGGCTTTGAGCTTTTCTCTATTTTCTTTTCCTATGAGTTTTTCTGTTCTCTGATGCTGATTCATAGTTCCTGTTTTTTTATCTGTCCTATCACTTTATATATTACATCGCTGCTGTAGCCTTTTGAGGAAAGTCTTCTGGCTATTTTGGCCGTCATTTTTTCATCGGGACAGGCTCCGTCTGTTATTCTCTCCGCCTGCTCCATTGCTCTTTCGATTTCAAAATCATCAAGGCTGACTCCGTATTCCTCCTCATAAAAGCACATAGCGTCCTCTATCGTATTGCTGTCAACTTCCTTGTCGTAAAGCTCGTATTTTATAAGCCTGATGCCCTTGCCCTTTGAAAAGCCGTAGTTGAGATACGCTATGGTATACTGAAAATCATCGAGATAGTGAAGTGCTTTAAGTTCTTCTACGGTCTGCCTGATTTCCTCTGCCTCAAAGCCTTTCTGGGCAAGATGAGCCCTCATCTCTCCGCAGGTACGGCTTCTGTGCTCCAGATATCTTACTGCCGCTTCTTTAATATTCATAGCATGCTCCCGCAGATGCGACTACGCACGATTTACCCATAGCCGCTCTTAAGTCGCATATGGCGTCTATGCCTGTACAGTGAACAGGCATAACCGTTTCGATATTTTCGTTTAATACCTCGGTTACGACTCTCTGCCTGTCCTCATCTGATGCGCTGTAAAGATGCATACCTGCTGCAAGGCATCTGATTTTTTCATCAGGAAATATCTCCTTTGCGTACCTCAGCACAGGAATGATGCCCTTGTGACTGCATCCTGAAAATATGTAAAGTCCGTTGCTTTGGCCGCTTTCATCTCTGTCTCTGATTATGAGAAACTGCTCGTGATCCATATTGTCGGGCACAAATTCACCGCCTGCTGTTTTTTCATAAAACAGCTCTGTGGGAAGACACCCCGCTCTGTCGGGAATTGTACCTGATATAACTATATCATCGCTTACTTTTAGCACGCCCTTGGTGAATATCATACGGGGCAGAAGCTCCTCGTATTCTCTGTCTGTCCATCTGATGCCTGTAGTTTCAGGTTCTGGCTTTCCTTTTTCAAAGCCGTATGTTTTTTTGAAAGCGTTTTTGTGTATGAACACCGGCGCTTTGTCATTAAGTCTGCAAAATGCCGGAGCGCCGCCTGTATGGTCGTAATGACCGTGGCTTATGACGCACATATCGGCCGCTGCAAGGTCTACCCCCATTAGAGAGGCGTTTGCCGCAAACATATCCGATGCTCCCGTATCAAAGAGTATGTTTTTATCTCCTGTTTCTATATATACAGAAAGACCGTGCTCCGCACTGCAGGGCGGTCTGTCTGTTTTGTTTTCTGCAAGAAAATATATTTTTATCATTTCGTCACCTGTTTTTTGAGGGCCGCAGTGCAGCCCTCTTTAATTACATGTTCTGTGTGAGCAGCTTTACCTGCTTGTCAATATCTCCTTTTTTGAATACCGATGAGCCTGCCACAACTATATCTGTGCCTGCCGCAAGTATTTCATCAATATTGTCAGCTCCCGCTCCTCCGTCTATCTCTATTACAAAATCGAGATTTCTCTCTTTTCTTATATTGTCAAGAGCTCTGATTTTATCAAGAGCCGATGGTATGAATTTCTGTCCTCCAAATCCCGGATTTACAGACATTACAAGCACCATATCGACATCGGAGAGCACTTCCTCTATCATACATACAGGTGTTGCAGGGTTGATTGAAACTCCCGCCTTGACTCCGTGCGATCTGATATTCTGTATTGTCCGGTGCAGGTGAATGCACGCCTCCTGATGAACTGTTATGTACTCGGTATTTTCGGTTACAAAATCAGCTATGTACATATCCGGATTTTCTATCATCAGATGTACGTCGAATGGAATACCGGTTTTGCCCAGCAGGCTTTTCATTACCGGCGCCCCGAATGTAATATTGGGTACAAAATGTCCGTCCATTACATCAACGTGTATCAGATGCGCTCCCGCTTTTTCTATTTCTTTTACCTGCTCTGCCAGCCTTGAAAAGTCTGCCGACAGTATTGACGGTGCAAGCTTTGCCATTTCAGTTCTCCTTAATATTTATTCTTTTTGTTTCGTATTTCTTCAATCTGTGTTTTGTAGGACTCATACCGCATAGGGTGTATTCTTCCCTCTTCAAGAGCTTTTTTGACCATACAGTCTGGTTCCTTGAGGTGTCTGCAGTCATCATAAAAGCAACTTCCTTTGTATACTGCCATTTCAGGATAATGCATATCCAGTGTGTCCTCATCTGCCTCCATTATATCAAAGGAGGTAAAGCCCGGAGTGTCATATATCATAAAGTCGCCAACTCTGAATATTTCAACGTGTCTGGTGGTATGTCTGCCGCGCTTCGTCTTGTGAGAAATCTCCCCCATCTGCGCATTTGCCTGCGGAAGTATGGCATTTAATATGCTTGATTTACCTACTCCTGACGGTCCCGCAAAGGCGGCTTTTTTGCCGGAAAGCTTTGATTTAAGCTCATCTATGCCGGCTCCTGTTTCTGCGCTTGCCATAACAACAGGATAGAGTCCCTCATAGATTTCTCTGATGCTTTCAATATCCTTTGGCTTTGCTATGTCGATTTTGTTGACGCATATTACAATATCCGTTCCCTTGGCATCTGCCATTACGAGAAATTTATCTATGACAGGGAAGTTGGGCTTCGGGTGCGCCGCCGCCATAACCACAATAAATGTATCTATATTGGCAATTGGAGGCCTTATGAATACGTTTTTGCGGGGCAGTATTTCCTCTATGACTCCCTTGCCCGGCTCTGCCGTAAGGCTTATCTCAACGTCATCTCCCACAGCGGGGGTTATTCCTCTGTTTTTGAATATGCCTCTCGCCTTGCATTCGATGACTTCATCACCGCAGCTTACATAATAGAAGCCTGCGATGCCTTTAACTATTATTCCTCTCATATACGGCTATTATACCTCTTCATCAGCAGGCTCATCAGGCTCAGGCTGCTGAGGCTCCGGCCCCTTGCTTACCTTGATACTTACAGATGTTCCCTCTGTAAGTGAAGTGCCGCTGTTGTACTGCTGCTCTATTACCTGTCCCGACGGATAATCCTCGCTGTAGCCATAGGTAACGCTGCCTACTTTAAGTCCCGCAGCTTCTATCTCCGCCTTGGCCGCATCAAGTGATTTGCCTAAAAGTCCCGGCATTGCAACCTCTTTGACGCTTCTGCCCTTTGATATTACTACAGATACAGCCTGTGAGCTCTCGGCCTGCGTACCTGCTTCCGGGCTCTGTCTTATTACGGTTCCCTCAGGTGAATCGCTTTCTTCCTCTGTAACGCTTCCAAGTGAGAAGCCCTTTGCTTCAAGGGTTGCTCTTGCCTGATCCACAGTCTGTCCGATTACGCTCGGTACTGTTTCAACTCCTGCGCCCTTGCTTATGTTTACTCTGATAGTCTTGCCTTTTTTGACTTTCATGCCGGACTTTGGTGACTGGGAAACTATTTTACCCTCATCATATTCGTCACTGAACACTTCATTGCCCATTTCTATTTCAAGTCCTAGTTCTGTAAGTTCTTCTTCTGCCTGTTCATAGGTCATATCAGTAAGGTTAGGCACCTTGACTTCATTCTTGTCTCCGCCGCCAAATACAAATATTGCGGCAACTATAAGGATTACGGCCGCTGCCGCCGCCCCGATTATAATCGGGAGCTTTTTGTTTGAGCCTTTGGAGCTGCTGTGCTTTTCGTGTTTTTTCTCCGGCTGCTTTTCAGGCTGCTTCTCGCGCCTTTCTTCTTTTCTTTCAGGCGCTATTGCAGACTCTCCCACAACTCTTGATACCATCTCTATGTTGTCAAGCTCTCTGATAAGCTCGTCTACGCTTGCAAATCTGTTGACCTGAACCTTGTCTGTCGCTTTTAGAATTATGTTTTCAAGTCTTGGCGGTATGCCCGAAACATAGTATGACGGCGGTGTCATAGGGTCGTTCATATGCATAAGCGCTATTGCAACAGGTGAATCTCCGTCAAACGGCACTCTGCCTGTCAGCATCTCGTACATAACTATTCCCAGTGAATATATATCGGATTTGGCATCGACATATCCGCCTCTTGCCTGCTCCGGTGAGAAATAATGGACAGAGCCCATAACCATATCGTCGCTGGTGGTGTTTTTCATAATTGTGGATTCTGAAATCGCCTTGGCTATTCCGAAGTCTGCAATTTTGGCAACGCCGTCCTTTGTCATAAGTATGTTGTGAGGCTTGATATCTCTGTGTATTATATTGTTTTTGTGCGCAAATGAAAGTCCCGCCGCAATCTGCCTTGTGATATTGATAACCTTTTTGTAAGGCATCGGAGCTTCCTGATCTATCATATCGGCAAGGGTTTCTCCCTCCACAAGCTCCATTACGATATAGTGTATATTGCCTTCCTTTCCGACATCATATATGTTTACGATGTTGGGGTGTGAAAGGCTTGCCGCAGCCTGTGATTCTCTTCTGAAGTTATCCAGCACCTTTACGTCTTTGGTGTACTCAGGCTTTAATATCTTGATTGCAACATAACGGTTGAGAAGTCTGCATCTTGCCTTATAGACAATAGCCATTCCCCCGTCACCTATTTTTTCTATTAATTCATATCTACCTGCAAGTAATTTTACGCTCATTGGTTCCTCCTAAATTCTCAGGCAGATAACTGTAATATTATCTGCTCCGCCCGATTTGTTTGCTTCATCGACCAGCACTCCCGCCATTTCTGACATTGTGTACCGGCTGCTGCTTAAAATCTCTGTTATCAGAGGTTCTTCCACTTCTCCAAACAGTCCGTCTGTGCACAGAAGAATAATATCGTTTTCTCTGATTTCAACCTGTTTAAAATCAGGTGAAACCGCTTCCTCTGCGCCAAGCGCTCTTGTAATCATATGGCGCTGCTCGTGACTTACTGCTTCTTCTGCTGATATAATTCCCGCTTTTACAAGGGCATTGACATATGTATGGTCCTCTGTAATCTGTGTAAGAGCGCCGTTTCTGCATATGTACGCTCTGCTGTCGCCCACATGAGCTATGTAGGCATAGCCGCCTCTGATACAGCATACCACCACTGTCGTAGCCATACCGCTGTTTTCATTTCTACGGTCTGATTTTTTGTATATTTCATCGTTGACCTTTGAAAGACATTCTGTGAAATACGCTTTTATCTGCAATGCAGTCGCCTCCTCTGCCAGAGGGTTTGCGTGAACAAACTGTGTGATTTCATAAACTGCAGTACGCGAGGCTATTTCGCCGCCGGAGTTTCCTCCGACTCCGTCTGCCACCACATAAATATTATGTTCGGGAATAATAAAGCAGGCATCTTCGTTATGACTTCTCACCTGCCCTTTGTGAGTCTTAAATCCTATCTGCAACATATTCTCTCCATCAGTTAATTGTTAGTAACTGTTTTTATTCTCCTCATTTTGCATATAAAGAAACCGTCTGTACCGTCAACATTAGGGAACAGCTGTATTCTTTCAAGTTCCTCGAATTCCTTTGATCTGTTAAGAAAATCGTTTACAATTCTGTCATTTTCGTAGTGATTGATAGTACAGGTGCTGTAAAGCAGTATTCCGCCCGGCTTGACATAGTTTGCCGAAGCTTCAAGTATGGCTCTCTGCTTTATCGGCAGGGGTTTCATTTCGCTGTCCATATTCTTGTATTTGATTTCAGGCTTTCGGCGTATCACTCCAAGCCCGGAGCAAGGCGCATCCACAAGCACTCTGTCTGCCTTGCCTATCATGGACGAGTCAACTCTGGTCGCATCCCATGTTCTGGTCTGAACTATTTTGACTCCCAGTCTTTTGGCTTCCTTATCTATTATATCAAGCTTGCGCTTGTATATGTCCGATGCTATTATAAGGCCTTTGTTGTCCATTCTCTCCGCAATGGCAAAGGTCTTGCCTCCCGGCGCCGCACAGACGTCCATAATCAGATCGCCTTTCTGGGGATCCAGCTTTTCGCTTGTAAGCATTGAAGCCTCGTCCTGCACCGAGAAATATCCGTGTTTGTAAATTACATTGTTTAAAAGCCCGCTGCCTTTGACATGTATGGCATTTTTGCAAAGCTTTCCCTCGCTGGTCTCAAAGCCCTTTTCGTTGAGCCTCCTGATAAGGTCAGGCTTCATAGTCTTGAGCCAGTTCATTCTGATTGTAACATCAGGTGTTTCGTTGCCCGCCGCAAGAAGCTCTTCCACAAAATCTATATCATATCTTTCAAGCCACAGTCTGATTATCCACGGCGCATAGGAATATTTAATTGAAAGATATCTGATTTCATCCTCTGTTCTGTCCGGCAGCTTAATTGTATATTTTTCTTTGGTATAGGTTCTGAGCACGCCGTTTATGAAGCCCTGTCTGCCCTTGCAGAATTTCTTGGCAAGGTTTACGCTCTCGTTTACCGCCGCATATTCGGGCACCTTGTCCATATACCCAAGCTGGTATATACCCATTCGAAGCACCACCAAATCGCTGGTTTTAACCTTTGCCGCACCTGTGGGAACCAGCTTGTCTATTATGTAGTCAAGGAGCAGCTTGTTTTCAAGCACTCCGTAGACCAGCTCCCTTACAAACGCCGGTGACGGCGGATTGCATACGATGATGTGATGGTTAAGCGAAAGATTTGAAAAGGATTTCTTGGTTTCGATATCCATCAGTGTGTAGTACGCCGTTTTTCTGTTGATATCCATCAGTCACGCCCCCTTATCAGTAACAGTCTTATCAGCTGCATCAGCGCCGCCGCAAGGGCTGCAAGATATGTCATAGCTGCCGCTGAAAGTACTTTTTTAGCAGAGCGCTTTTCTTCCGGATACACGATGCCCAGCGACTCAAGCTGAACCAGCGCCCGCCTGCTTGCATTAAGTTCTACAGGAAGTGTAACTGCATGAAACGCAACCACCGCTGCAAACAGCACAATTCCTATGGTAAATATGAGGTTCCCCTCATAAATCCTGCCTGTCTGTTCGATAATAATTCCGACGATTATTGCCGGCCATGCCAGCTTTGAGGATATATTGACAACAGGTATTATCGCGCCTCTGACTTTAATAGGCACATAGCCTTGCGCATGCTGCAGCGCGTGTCCCACCTCGTGAGCCGCAACTGCAACCGAAGCTATGGAGTCACCCTCTGCAACCGCAGAGGAAAGTCTTAAAACTTTTTTTGACGGGTCATAGTGATCTGTCAGTCTCCCGGAAATAACCTCAATGGGAACATTGATGCCGTTTGCACGCATTATCTCCTGCGCCGCCTGCACTCCCGTAATTCCTCTGGCAGTCCTGACCTGTGAATACCTGTTGTAATTACTGCTTACCTTTGTCTGCGCATATATTGTAAATATGATTACAGGTACAAGCAGTATCATTGTCCAGTCGTAATAGTAAAACATAAATCTCTCCTTTATCCCAGAACGGTTCCTGTTTCTATGCTGTTTCCTCTGAGGAAGTCCTTTACTTCCATTCTGCGCTTGCCGGGAACCTGCACCACCTGCGCGTTAAGCAGTCTGCCGCCTGCCGATATCTCAATGCCCTCATCAGAGGCGCTGACTACTGTTCCTGCCGGCATGCTGCACGGCGCATCCTTTACCTCGGCTTTCCAGATTTTAAATATCTCGCCGTTATACATGGTGTACGCGCTGAGCGCTCTTATCTGTCTTTCGGTCTCCTCGGCAGGTCTGTCAAAATCTATGCGTCCGTCCTCTTTGAATATCATAGGCGCATATGTTGAAAGGGAGTCGTCCTGCTTAACAGGCTCCGGCGGATTTCCTGCCGACAGTCTGTCAAGAAATTCGACTATGAGCTGCGCTCCCATTTCTGCCAGTTCATCGTGAAGCTCATCCGCTGTCTTGCTGTCTATGCTGCATTCTTTTTTGAGAAGCATATCGCCTGTGTCAAGCCCCTTTTCCATCTGCATTATGGTAACGCCTGTCTTCTCGTCACCGCAAAGAATCGCTCTCTGTATAGGAGCCGCGCCTCTGTGCCTTGGCAAGAGCGACGCGTGAATGTTGATACAGCCGTATTTCGGGAGAGTTAAAACCTCCTCCGGCAGTATCTGTCCATAGGCTGCAACGACTATAACGTCGGGAGCGTATTCCTCAAGGGTTTTCAAAAACTCCTCATCGCCTTTCACTCTCTCCGGCTGAAGCACAGGTATGTCAAGCTCCATCGCCTTGGTCTTGACAGGTGTGAACTGAATTTTTTTGCCCCTGTTTCGCGCCTTGTCCTGCTGCGTCACAGCGTATCCGATTTCATATCCTGCCTCTGCAATGGCTGCGAGAGGCCCGACTGCAAAATCGGGAGTTCCCATATATACTATCTTCATTTATTCTTCCTCTTCTTCGGCTGCCGCACTTCTTATATTTTCGGCCTTGTCAATATAAAGTATACCCTCAAGATGATCGAATTCGTGACAGGTAACAACTGCATCAAATTCCTCAAGCTCTAATGTGAACTCGTCTCCGTTTCTGTCAAGAGCCTTAATCTTAACGTATTCGGGTCTTGTAACATCACCTATGAGACCCGGAACCGAAAGGCATCCTTCCGCGCCTGTCTGCTCGCCGCCAAGTTCGATTATTTCAGGATTTATAAATTCGATAACCTTGCCCGGCTCTGCTTCTGTTATGAAAATTCTTCTCATAACTCCAACCTGCGGAGCTGCAATTCCAACTCCGTTTTCCATTCTCATGGTTTCGAGCATATCGTCGAGAAGCACCTTTGTTCTGTCAGTGATTTTGTCCACCTCTCTGCAGTGCTTTCTTAATATCTCGTCACCCTCTACCACAATATTTCTTAATGCCATTTTGTCCTCCGCTAAATAAAACTGTATGGGTTTATGTCTATTCCCACATTTACTCTGGTTTTGCTGTTGTTGTTTTCTCTGTTGAGTTTATCTAAAGCTCCAAGGAAAAGACCCCGCCTGCCCCTGGGGCATTTAATCATCATATGATATCTGTAGGTTTCTTTGATTTTGTTTACAGGCGCAGGCTGCGGTCTGTAAATAAATCCTGTGTGTATCATTTCATTGAGACTTTCGTACCAGCCGCCTGCTTCCTTTGCCACCTGTTTCTCGTCATCTCCTGAGAATATGAGGCGGATAAGGTCGTAATACGGCGGATAGCTCATAAGCTTCCTGAGCCTCAGCTCCTCTCTGCAAAAGCCCTCGTAGTCGTGCTCCGCAGCCGCTTTTATTGCGTAATTATCCGGAGAATAGGTCTGTATTATGACACGTCCCCTAAGATCTCCCCTGCCGGCTCTGCCTGCCGCCTGCGTTATAAGCTGGAAAGTTCTCTCCGGCGCTCTGAAATCCGGTATATTAAGCGAGCTGTCTGCCGAAATAATTCCGACAAGCCCCACATTGTCAAAGTCAAGACCCTTTGCAATAAGCTGGGTGCCTATGAGTATGTCTGTTTTGCGCTTTGCAAACGATGCCAGCACTCTGTCCATAACGCCCACTCGCTTTGCGGTATCAAGATCCAGTCTCGCGTATGTATTGTCCGGGAAAAGTCTTTCAATTTCCTCTTCAAGCTTCTGAGTTCCCGCACCCTGAAGTCTTAGCGCGCTCTGCCCGCATTCGGGGCACTTTCTTGGCATAGGCTCCTTGTGTCCGCAGAAATGGCAGTAAAGCCCGTTTATATCCTTGTGATATGTAAGGCTTATGCCGCATACCGGGCATTTCATCACATGGCCGCATTCTCTGCACGAAACATAGGTCGAAAATCCTCTTCTGTTGAGAAGAAGAATAATCTGCTGACCCTGCGAAAGTGTTTCTTTCATGCGGTCATAAAGCTCCCTGCTTAAAAGACCGGTGTTGCCGTTTCGAAGCTCCTCTCCCATATCCACAATGTCAACCTCCGGCAGCGGGTTTTTGTTAAATCTTGTTTTCATTTCTATCCTGTGATAGATGCCCTCATCGGCTCTGTATGTTGACACCACCGAGGGCGTGGCGCTTCCAAGCACCACTATGCCGCCGTAATACCCCGCTCTTTTGATTGCAACCTCAAGAGCCTCATATCTTGGGGTCATATCGGATTTGTATGTCGCCTCGTGCTCCTCGTCGAGAACTATAATCCCTATGTTCTCAAGGGGCGCAAACACCGCCGAGCGCGCGCCTATCACTATTCTGACGCTACCGCTTCTTATCCTCTGCCACTGTACATATCTCTGGGGCTTTGTCATACGGCTGTGCATTACCGCAATCATATCGCTTCCGAAATGCTTTTCAAATCTGTCTATGACCTGCCCTGTAAGGGATATTTCAGGAACCATCATTATGGCTGTCCTGCCCGAAGCGATTACCTGCTCTATTGCGCGTATATACACCTCTGTCTTGCCGCTTGAGGTAACACCGTTTATAAGGAATATCCCGTGTTCTCTCTTTTCAATGCAGGGGCTCAGCTTTTCAAGCGCTGCACTCTGCTCCGAGGTAAGAGTCCTTGAAACAGGCTGCGCTAAAACCTGCTGCTTTTGCTTAAGCGCCCTCTTTGAGGGCCCGCCCGCAGGAGTAAAGCAGTTTATCCCGTCTATATATTTGACAAGATAGCGTTTTTTCATCCATTTGCAGGTTTCTATCATTTCCCCGTTAAGGCATATGTTTTCGTCTGCATGGTCAACCGCTCTGAATTTAAGGTCCCTTTCGTCTTTATCTCTGACATCGAATATATAGCCTTCCCTGAGGTTTTTGCTTCTGGCAAAGGGCACATACACCTTCTGCCCGATAACCGCCTGACTATCCTCGCATATGTATGTATAAAAGCTGTCAGTCATCTGACTTTTGTTGTCAATTACAATGTCTGCATATTTCATCTTATCTACAGCAGGAATATATTATGCTCTCTGCACTTGCTGTCCATATCCTCAGGCCATACCGAAACCTGAACCTCTCCTATGTGAGCCTTGCGCAGGAAGAACATGCACAGTCTGCTCTGTCCTATGCCTCCGCCTATGCTGTAAGGAAGCTCTTTGTTTAATATAGCCTTGTGGAAAGGCAGGTCCTTTCGGTCCTCCTTGCCGGAAATTTCAAGCTGTCTTGCCATTGCCTCCTCATCTACTCTGATGCCCATTGAGGAGATTTCAAATGCCATACCCAGCACTTCATTCCACAGAATTATATCTCCGTTAAGCTCCCAGTCATCATAGTCGGGAGCTCTGCCGTCGTGTTTTTCGCCGGATTTAAGCGCTCCGCCGATTTTCTGAATGAATACCGCTATTTTTTCTTCGGCTATGAGGTTTTCTCTCTCCTTTGGAGTCTTGTCAGGCCATCTGTCCTCAAGCTCCTGAGTTGTAACGAAAGTAATCTCGTTAGGAAGCTCTGTCTGGATGTCCCTGTAGAGTCTGTTGACATAGTCGCCCAGATTTTTGAGGGCATTGTAGATGGTTGTAACTGTTTCTCTCAGATATTCCTCTGTTCTCTGCTCTTTTGTTATTACCTTTTCCCAGTCCCACTGGTCAACATAAATCGAGTGAAGATTGTCAAGTTCCTCATCTCTTCTGATGGCGTTCATATCAGTATATATGCCGTTTCCTGCAGGTATATTGTATTTGCCCAGCGCCATACGCTTCCATTTGGCAAGAGACTGAACGATTTCAACTTTCTGTTCGTCCATATCCTTGATTGTAAACTGCACAGTTCTCTCAACGCCGTTAAGATTATCATTAAGTCCGCTTTCGGGTATTACAAAAAGCGGTGCTGAAACACGTCTGAGTGAAAGACCGTAAGCCAGCTCCTGCTGGAAAAAGTCTTTGATTTTTTTGATTGCTCTCTGTGACTCCATATAGTCAACAGCCGGCATATAGCCCTCCGGAATTATTAGTTTTGACATTGAAATGTCCTCCTCTGGTTGTAATTTATAATTTATCTTTTGTTTCAGGTTTGTCAAACCATCTTGAAAATCTGCATCCGCAGTAGTTCTGTCTGTAAAGTCCAAACTCCTTTGACAGCTCTATGCTTCTCTGAAATCCGGCTTTTTTCTTGAAATCCATATCAAGAAAACCTATGCCGTAGCTTTCGGCGATTTCCCTGCCTATCTGTGATATAAGGGGGTAGTTTTTGTGGGGGCTTACAGTCAGTGTGGTTGCAAAGAAATCATATCCTCCGCATTTGGCTCTGCGCGCTGTTTCCTCAAGTCTCAGTCTGAAGCACACTGTGCATCGCTCGCCGCCCTCCGGCTCATCTTCAAGACCTCTGACGCCGCACAGAAACATATCGGGTCTGTATGCGCCCTCGACAAGTCCTATCCTGTCGATAATAAATCTGCCTCCGCCGTTGAATTTCTCTATGACGGTCTTCTGGGCGTCAAGCCTCAGAGCATACTCCTCCGCCTCCGTAATGTTGGGGTTGTAAAAGAATACCGTAATATTGTAGTCCTCAAGCAGTCTCTCGATTACGGCCGTACTGCACGGACCGCAGCAGCTGTGAAGAAGCACCGAGGGTCTGCCGACTTTTAAATTCATATCCGAGCCACAGCCGCAGCAGCTTCCGGCTCCCATATTAACCTGTATTCCTGTTTCTGCAAATTTTTTCATTATTTCCCCTTAAAAATCGTCAGTAAATAAACATAGTCATTATAACATAGATGCGGTTTTAAAGGAATATTACCATAAAAAAAATATTGCAGATATTGAAGAAAAAGCTCATTAAATGTATAATGTAAAAGACTTTGTGCCTTTGCATGCTGCACAGGCCGGAAAATACACAACACAGCAAGGAGAAACAACATATGGGCAGACGTGACGGAAAATTTGTTAAAAATCTTGACCCCATGCATATAATCGTGCCTCTGCTTTATCCCAACAGATGCGATAACGAGGCCTACATATCCGAATGTATAGATTTAACAAACATCAACAGATATCTTGAAGAAAAAAACAGCGGCGATGACGAGTTTAAATATACGCTATTCCACGTTATAGTTACTGCATTAATGAAAACTATAAAGCTTCGCCCCAAGCTGAACTATTTTATCGCCAACAAGCGCATTTACGAGAGAAACGAAATAACCGCATCATTTGTAGTTAAGAAGAAATTCTCTGACAGGGGCGCGGAGGCTCTTGCCGTAATCAGAGGCGAGGATAAGGATAATCTGGACTCTGTTCACGAGAAGATAAGAGAGCAGGTTTACAGCTGCAGAAGCGACAAGCTTGACAGTTCTACAGAAAGTATGGACCTGATAAGCAAGCTTCCTTTCTGGCTCGTACGCTTTGTCGTATATGTCGTAAGAAAGCTTGACATACACGGGCATGTGCCTAAGGCATTTATTGAAAGCGACCCTTATTACTGCTCTGCGGTCCTTTCAAATCTTGGTTCCATAAAGCTCAAAAGCGGATATCATCATCTCACTAACTGGGGAACAAACTCTCTGTTTGTAATAGTGGGTGAGAAAAAAATACGCCCGTTTTTTAAAGATGACGGAAGCTATGATATGAGAGATTCCGTAGAACTGGGACTTACAATAGACGAACGTCTGGCAGACGGCTACTATTATTCAAAATCAATCAGACTGCTGAAGAAGCTTCTTGAAAATCCGCAGCTGCTTGAAACACCATTGGAAAAAGAGGTTGATTACTGATGAAAAAGGAAACATTTAAAGAACAGGTTATAGAAAAGATTACATTTCCGGTTCCCGAAACCGTAAAGACACCGTGGTTTGCCCACAGAGGCTCCATTCCGGCAACACTGGAATATGATGACTGCACAATGTACGAAAAGGTTGAAGCAACAGCAAGGAAATACCCGGGCAACATAGCCTTTGACTTTATGGGCAAGCACACAACCTACAAACAGATGCTTGATCAGATAAACAAATGCGCCCGCTCGCTCAAGACAATAGGCATACGCGAGGGCGACAAGATAACCATTGCAATGCCCAACTGTCCGCAGGCCATATACATGCTGTACGCAACCAACGCCATAGGTGCTATCGCCAATATGATACACCCTCTGTCTGCCGAAAAGGAAATAGAGCTTTATCTGCAGATGTCCGAAAGCGTTGTGGTTGTAACTTTAGACCAGTTCTACAACAAGTTTGAGGCAATCAGAGAAAATACAAAGATAGTAAATATAATTATCGCAAGAATAAAGGACGAGCTGAGCAAGCCTATCAAGACAGGATACATGCTTACAGAGGGGCGCAAGATTACTCCTATTCCAAAGGACGCCCCTGTAATTCAGTGGGACCAGTTCTCTAAGCTGGGCAAGGCGTGCTCGTGGAACTACAAGGTAAAGAGAAAGGCGCAGGACCCTGCCGTAATCCTCTATTCCGGAGGGACTACAGGCAAAACCAAGGGCATCGTGCTTTCAAACATCAATTTCAATGCTCTGAGCCAGCAGGTAATAGCTGCAAACCCTATGTTCAGACCGGGAGACAAGATGCTTGCCGCAATGCCGCTGTTTCACGGCTTCGGCCTCGGAGTATGCATACACACAATGCTCTCACAAGGCGGCAGATGTATACTGGTGCCGAGATTTACAGCCAAAAGCTACGCCAAACTGATAACCAAATACAAATGCAATTTCATAGCGGGAGTTCCTACTCTTTACGAGGCTCTGCTTCGCATACCGTCAATGGAAAAGGCCGATTTATCCTGTCTCAAGGGAGTATTCTCAGGCGGAGATTCGCTTTCTGTTGAGCTCAAGAAAAAATGCGACAGCTTCCTCTATAACCGCAACTCCATAGTGCAGATAAGGGAGGGCTACGGAACTACAGAATGTGTAACGGCTTCATGCCTGACACCGCCTACACTTCACAAGGAGGGCAGCATAGGCATACCGTTCCCTGACACCTACTACAAGATAATGGAGCCTGATACTGACAGAGAGCTTCCTTTCGGAGAGGAGGGCGAGATAGTTATTGCCGGGCCGTCTGTTATGATGGAATACCTTGATATGCCGGAGGAAACAGCTCACACCCTCAGAAAGCACAGCGACGGACTCACATGGCTTTATACAGGCGATCTTGGCAAAATGGACAGTGACGGCTTTATCTATTTCAAAGGCAGAATAAAAAGAATGATTATTTCTTCGGGATATAACATATATCCGGCTCAGATGGAAAACATATTTGACGCTCACGAAAAGGTACAGATGAGCTGTGTTATCGGAGTTCCCGACAGCTACAAAATGGAAAAAGTCAAGGTATTCGTAATGCTTAAAGAGGGCGTTCCTGCAAACGAGGAAACAAGAAGCGAACTGTTTGATTACGCAAGGAAGCATGTTGCAAAATACGCTATGCCTTATGATATAGAGTTCCGCGAAAAGCTTCCGACAACCCTTGTCGGCAAAGTTGCCTACAGACAGCTTGAAGAAGAGGAGCTCAAAAAACTTCAGGGAGAGAACGCATAGGTGGCAAATAACTTCAATCAGAACAGAATGAATTCAATAGGCGCATATCTCAAAGAGTGTTTCGGTGAAAAAGTCATAAAGCTTTCTCTTGAGGGCGGCTTCACCTGCCCCAACAGGGACGGCTCCAAAGGCACAGGAGGCTGCACCTTCTGCGCTTCGGACGGCACCGGACACTTTGCGGGAACCATCAGGCAGCAGATAGACCTGCTGTCTGACAAATGGCCGGAAGCTTCATATATAGCGTATTTTCAGAACCATACAAATACCTATGCTCCTGTATCGGATCTCAGAGAAAAATATTATGATGCTCTCAATCACGACAAGGTTGTGGGGCTTGCCATAGCCACAAGGCCTGACTGCATTTCGGACGAGGCGCTTTCGCTGCTTGCAGAGCTTAATGAAAAAACATTTCTCTGGGTAGAGCTGGGACTGCAGACCATGCACGAAAAAACGGCATCTGAAATAAACAGGTGCTACCCTCTCAAAACCTTTGAGGATACGTTTGCAAGACTTAAAAACTTGGGGATACGGACAGTTGTTCATCTCATATTCGGACTTCCCGGAGAGAGTAAGGAAGATATGCTTGAGTCAGTCAGATATGTGTCGGCAATGAAGCCCTTTGGGATTAAGTTTCATATGCTCAATATCGTAAAGAATTCGACAATGGCAAAGACACATCATGACTATGTGCCGTTTGAGTCTATTGAGGAGTATGCCGACCTTGTTATAAAGGCGCTTGAGCTGGTGCCTGACGATATAACGGTGCACAGGCTCTCCGCCGATGCTCCAAGGCCCATACTCATCGCTCCCGAATGGAGCTACAAAAAAAGAACCATACTGAACACCATTCACAATGAAATGAGAAAACGTGATACATGGCAGGGAAAAAATGCAGGCTGTAAATAGCCTGCATCATAATCAGTATTCTTCCAGCAGAGCCTTTGCTCTGCTTTTTATCTGGGCTTCTATAAGCCTTAATCTCTTTGACGGAAGGTTGTATCTTGAATGTTTTTTAAACTTAAAATCAAGAAGCTTTCGAAGTCCCGCCCTGTGCTTCTGAGTAAGAACAGCTCCCGCAGTCCCCAGAAAATCATCATATACACAGGGAAGAAGTGTTTCAGCATAGGCATCAAGGCTCTCCGCCGACTCAAGATCGTCGTTTCCCGCATAATTAAAAAGTGAGTTGCCGTGGTCAAACAATGGCGCAGGCGCTGCAATCTCATTTGCCCTGTTATCAATGAGAAATCCGAAGTTTCCAAAGTGCCTGTCGGTGTTGCATATAAGCGCATCAAAAACAAGCATATCATTGAGAGCTTCTTCATATTCCGGTCCCAGATTTTTATAATATTCTTTTACTGCTGTCATGCCGCCTGAAGCTGCAAGGCTTCCTACAGGCATAAATGAATACTCTTTACTTGTAAACAGCTCACATACAGAACAAAGCTCGCCATTCCATTTTGACAGGCTGTAGCTTATCGTATTTATTCCAAGAGCCTTGCCTATCTGGGCTGCATAGAACTCGGAATACGGCTCATTTCCCGTATTGTAGCCGCCTTTTGTGCCGCCCTTGTAGAGTCTGATTTTACCGCCTGTTCTTCTCCAGCATTTAGGCAGCATACCGTTGGTTGTAAATTCCGGGCACGATGCCAGAGATGCACGCACACTGCTGCCGTAGCCTGTAAAAGCTATCAGCGCTAGAATTTTGCTGAAGCGGTTATCATACAGATTATATTCTTCAAAAGTTCCTTTAAAGCCTGCTTCTGTAATCCAGTAGCAGTCGTTTAATGACAGACCTTTGGACACCCTTATAATATTCATAGGTCTGTTTATCTGAAGACCGCACTTGCCGAGAAAGTTATGAACATATGCGCGGTTTTTAGGGATAGTCCTTCTTCTCAGCCATTTACTCAGACTGTCAGGCGACAGAGCAAGGTCAAGCGGCATAAGCTTTTGCTTCTCCTCATTTATCCAGACAATTTTAATGTCAGGGCTGCTGCTGTCTTCTGTTGCCGTAAACTGAAGAAGCGGCGTATTAAAATGTCTTAATTCATAAATCAACTCTGTACCTCCGACCATAAATCATATCTACCACAAGTATACCATTAATCCTTTATTTCAAAAACCGCTTTTGTGCATATTGTATAACAGG
>OLOV01000305.1_pt1 | contig 43369 bp, 36 predicted proteins | sample 1672931 | NCBI WGS metagenome assembly OLOV01 (sample SAMEA3136738, study PRJEB25190) | human gut metagenome | biome: human gut; feature: human-associated habitat; material: faeces | place: Austria | collected 2013 | reverse complement strand
GCTCTATGGCGTTGCACGTTACGCTGTCGCCTAAATTTATTTAGGACAATATTGGCTCAAGAACATATCAAAGCGCAAAATAATAGGCTGAATCAAAAAAAAAGAGTATCTTTGCGGACGCTTTACCCTCAAAGCCCTGTTTTTGCCGTAATTTGATGCCGGCGAAACAGTTTTTATACACTTATTATCGTTAAATATAGCCGAAACTGTTACATTAAGACACTTAAAACAAGATGATTCCCAAGATAATACATCTCTGCTGGCTGTCGGGAGACCCATACCCTACAGACATACAACTATGCCTTGACTCTTGGAAAAAGCACCTTCCGGACTATGAAATCTGGCTTTGGGATACTAAACGATTTGACATTGACTCAACCCGATGGACCCGCCAAGCGTTCGACGCTAAGAAATACGCCTTTGCAGCGGACTATATTCGCTTGTACGCACTATACAATTATGGTGGAATATATCTCGATTCAGACGTCCTTGTATACAAAAGCTTTGACCCTCTACTGTCTCTGCCGTACTTTGTCGGACACGACCAGGCAGGGTGCTTCGAGGCTGCCGTAATTGGTTGCGAACCCGGATGCCAATGGATTAAAGATATTTTGGACTCATACGAGGGCATGCCGTTCATCCGCGAAGACGGAACATACGACATGCTGCCAATGCCATGCCGCTTCCGATTCGTGCTGTCTGGCAAAGGCTACAAATTCTACAAAATCAAGCATTTGGAGGACCTCGATGCATCTCAATACGATATTACGCAAAAGCAAATGTACGTTTTTGACGGCAAGCATTTCAATGGTCGTAATAGTTTGGAAGTGCATCCTACCAAGAAAACATATTGCTCACACAACTACGCCGGTAGTTGGAAAAAACAGGAAAAAAATTTTTTGAAAAGCATACTACCCAAATGGATTATAAAATCAATATACTTCATAGGCTGGAGGACTTGGCGCAAAAAAGAATTCAGTAAGCTTCAAATCCCTTTTGAAAAAAGTCGTAAGCGTTGACAATATGACGCGATGCAATACCACACAGAAGTCATCACAAACTATCATGCCAAATCCACTCCGAATACAAACGGTCAGATATACGGACTAATATGGTATTCTTGCCACCATTGCTAACTATGACAAAGAGCGTCAGCGGCTATTAAGCCGGTACAATTAAACTTGCCCAATCCACTTCCAAATGGCTAAAAAGAAATCAGGCACCATATTTGATAAAGTATTGTTCATCGGACCGGACTTAAAGGGACGAGGAGGTATCGTGTCCGTACTTCAGGCCTACCGCGATGCACTCCCGACATTCCACTTTATCAGCACCAACAGCCGACGTGGACTGATTCCGGGATTGTTTAATTTTGCTCGAACTTTAGTTGCGCTTCCTTTTATCAGACTTTTCAGGCCATACACGACACTTGACATACATGGAGCCAATGGCAAATCATGGACTCGTAAACGCCTAATTATAAACCTCGGGCATATACTCGGCTACAAAATAGTATTTCACATGCATGGAGGTGAATTACGCAAATACGTAGCGGCCAAAGGCACCGAATATTATATGAAATGCTTCAGGAAATGCCGCCACGTTGTCTTTCTGACCGATGCATGGACCAAATATGCCCAACAAGAGTTAGGATGCACCAATGCCGTCACGCTGATGAATATTGTTCCGACACCGACGATGGCCAAACAGCCACGCACCGAAGGAGCGCCTATATCCTTGGTTTATCTTGGCTATATCTACAAAGAAAAAGGTATTTTTGACCTCCTGGATGTCATTGCAAGCAATCGTGACAGATGGCTCGGACACCTGACCTTGACAATAGGCGGCCAATGGAACGAAGATCGCGTCCTAAACTTTATCAAAGACAACGACCTTGGCGGAATTGTCAAGTTTGTAGGCTGGGTATCCGGAGATGACAAAGCAACGATATTATCCAAGACGGATATTCTTATACTGCCTTCCTATTATGAGGGCCTTCCCATTTCCATTCTCGAAGCAATGTCCTACGCAATGCCGGTCATAACTACTCCGGTAGGCGGCATACCCGAAGTGGTCACAGACGGCGTCGAAGGAACACTATTCACTCCGGGAGATAAAGCCGCGATGACTCGTGCCATAGACAGATACATAGAATGCCCCGGACTGATTATCAAACAGGGAAATGCCGGATGGGAAAAATCAAAACTATTTTCGCCGGAACACATAGTAAATCGGCTATCACAGATTCTCGAATAACGCCAAAATACGCATACAATGTCCAAGACACATATAGCAGATATCCTAAAAACCGGTATTACCGGCCTGCCAAATTGGGTTAATATTCCATTACTATATCTAAATCCTTTGAGGGAAGGCGTATACGGCCGGGCTTACCGCAAATTCAAATCTAATATGCCCAATCTGGACCCGGATAGGATGCTTATAGATATGACAAACTATGCCATTAAAAACGTTCCGTTTTACCGAAAACGCTATAAGGGTTTAGTTATCTCCGGTATTGATCAATTCAAACGCGAAATAGGTTTCATATCTCGTAAAGACATCGATGCAAACTGGGATGATTTTGTCGCCGATGGTTGCGACTTAAAAAAAACAGTTTTTAAGACAACAAGCGGGACCTCCGGCGTTCCACTCCGTATGCTTATTCCCGCCAACCGATACGTCCAAGAAATGGCTTTTGTCAATAATATTTGGCATAGATGCGGATGGAACTTTGATATTAAAGCCACTATTCGCGGAGCAGAAATGAACGGCAATCAAATATACTGCGTTAATCCGGTTACGCGCGAATTCATATTTGACTCTCACCGGCTTTGTCCGAAGTATGCTGCAGATATAGTACACATTATGCAAAGGCATAATGTGCATACAATATATTCATACCCGTCTGTAGCATGTAATTTTCTGAAACTATGCCGAGACCAAGGCATTGACACCTCATTCATCAAATACGCATTGTTGTCTTCCGAAGCCGTAACAAAAGATCAATACGTATTTTTGACCAAAACCAACGGCATCTCAATCTCCTTTACATATGGACATACAGAGAAACTATTGCTGGCCGGTAACATCAATGGCACGACATTAAAACTCGAACAAGCATACGGCTACGCCGAGCTTATAGACGAAAATGGCAATGACATAAGCACCCCCGGCGGTTACGGCGAATTGACGGGCTCTACGTTGTATAATTTCTATTTCCCTTTGCTTCGCTATCGTACAGACGACTACGCATCCCTTGACCACATCGAAAAATCCCCCTATGGGTACGACGAAATGTATTTGTCAAGCATCGATGGACGTCACGCTTTCAACACTCTACTTCGAGCGGATGGTACTTCGACAACCGAAACAGCGATAATTCTTTCTGACGATTTTTACACTCATATTGAGGGCCTGCAGTACATCCAAAAAAAATCAGGATATGTAACAGTTTGCGTCATTCCCGGAAAGGGCTATACAGAAGACGATGCCCGATATTTATTTGAGCAAACGGCACATGTTATGGGCGGGCCCCAATTTGTGGAGATTAAAGAGGTTACCGAAATCCAAATGTTGCCGAACGGAAAATTCCTTCCCGTATTGAACTACATTCTCAATCCGGTTCTCACACAAAGACATTCATAAGTTCGGGCGCTAATTATCGAAATTCGCAACGATATCCTCTAATGAAACTACAACTTCAACCAACGGCAACACTCACATACCGCAAAGCCGAAAAAACAAAAATCACGGGACTTAACGTTCTTAAATTGCTATGCGCTTTTTTTGTTGTTCATGCCCATGTAGACTGCCTCTACACCGATTGGGTATACTGCATAGTCCGCATTGCAGTCCCTATCTTTTTTATGATTTCCGGGTATTTTTTGTGTGATGACTCCGGTGTCATTCAAACCGGGCACATCAAAAAAATAATCAAGCACATGATTCCCGTCATCATCTTTGTCAACCTCATATACTTTTTATATTCTCTCATTCCCGAACCCTACGGCCACTTATGCAAACTTGATCAGTTGTCAAGCCCGGACACATGGGTGCTACTGATATACCCCGGTTCATCATTCTTTCACCCCGGCTGGTATCTAAATGCCTACATCATCGCGCTATGCGTTATCGCCTTATTAGTAAAGCTGCACTGCGACAAGCTTTTGTATGTTTGGATATTTATAGGGCTGTTTATTAACTTCGCCTTCGGGGCATTAGCCTTCACTTGGTTAGACAACGCTAATGCAACATTCCTCGGCATCGAGTATTCAAAAATATCTCTTATTCTCAACCGCAACTTCTACACAATAGCCCTACCCTTCATCGCTATGGGGCTTTTCGTAAGACGGAACCAAAAGCATCTTGCACGCATGGCCGCGTCCAAGTATATGTACGTCGCTGTTGTACTGTTGTTAGTTGCCGGAGTAGCCGAGCACATGTGGCAGAAAAGCATAAATCCGGCAGTATTCAGCACACACTTATTCACGCCGCTTGCAGCCATGTCACTCTTCCTGTTCGCTCTTCCACGCTTCAAAGCGAACCGATGGCAGACCGCCGCAAACTATGGTCAGCGCTACTCGGCAAGCATATACTACTGGCACCTTTTGGTAAACTACATTATACTGGAATCATTGCTACAACCATTGGCTCCAACATTCTTTAGCGACTGGGGCGCACCTATATGCTGCATACTATCTTTATTGCTGGCGATGTTTATCTATCACTCCAAACAGAAGTACAAGACCATACCTTCCTGGATGGGTTAACCTAAATCCGCACATATAAAACGTTGCCAAAAAACGCACGAATACAATCACGGCTGCTTTTGGCAACGTTTTTGCTATAAGATGGTGGTGACACAAAACTACGAATATGGAAAAGAACAAATATAATAAAAGCGAAAAAACCAACAACAAACAGCAGCATAACACAGCCGACGAAGCAGTGGAACAAGAAGCCTCGCAGACGCAGGACGAGGCTGCAACCGAAGGCGAAAGCACTGACGTCAAGGCAGATGCAGAGCCTGAAGAAGAATTGAGCGAAGTAGACAAGCTCAAGAAAGAACTGGAAGAAACTCGTGACCAACTCGAAAAAGAGAAAAAAGAATACCTGTTCCTGATGGCAGACTTTGACAATTTCCGCAAACGCACCATACGCGAACGCAGCGAATTAATCAAAAACGCCGCCGAAAAAACCCTCAAAGACCTGCTGCCCATAGTCGATGACTTTGAGCGCGGACTCGAAGCATCCAAAGACGCTGCCGCAGCAAAGGCCATACACGATGGCATGGAGTTGATATACAACAAGCTGATAAAACATCTCGGCGACAACGGAGTCAAGGCTATGGAGTCTACCGGCGCCGATTTCAATGCCGACATCCATGAGGCCATAGCCACCATTCCCGCCACGGACGAATCTCAAAAAGGCAAAGTCATCGATACAACACAAAAAGGCTATACAATCAACGACAAAGTACTACGCCACGCCAAAGTCGTCGTAGCACAATAACTTTCCGGACGCACACGAGCATCCAATTGCACAACACAAAACAATGGATAAAAGAGACTACTACGAAGTACTTGGCGTGAGCAAGACTGCCACACCGGACGAGATCAAAAAGGCATACCGCACACTCGCCATCAAGTACCATCCCGACCGCCACCAAAGCGACCCCGAAGACAAGAAAAAGGAAGCCGAGGAGAAGTTCAAGGAGGCAGCCGAGGCTTACGACGTGCTCAGCGACCCGGACAAGCGCCAGAAGTACGACCAATTCGGCCACAGCATGGGCCCGCAAGGATTCGGCGGTGGCGCAGGCGGATTCTACCACGCCGGCGGTATGTCTATGGACGACATATTCGCACAATTCGGCGACATATTCGGCGGACGTATGCACTTCGGCGGCAACGCCGGCACACGTGCTCGCCGCAGCGTCAACCGCGGCTCGGATTTGCGCATACGCGTCAAACTGACACTTGAGGACATCGCCAAGGGCGTTACCAAGACACTGAAGATACCTACAGACGTCAAATGCGACCACTGCAACGGAACCGGAGCCAAGGACGGCACAGCCACCGCCGGGTGCCAGACATGCCACGGCACAGGCGTGGTCACTCGCGTCCAGCAGACCATACTCGGAGCCATGCAGACACAGACTACTTGTCCAAACTGCCACGGCTCGGGCAAGGTCATCACCGAAAAATGCCCTTACTGCCACGGCACAGGCGTACAACGCCAAGATCGCCAAGTGACATTCTCCATACCCGCCGGCGTCACCGACGAGATGGTCCTGACACTGCGCGGCGAAGGCAACGCCCCTCAGAACGGCGGTGTCAACGGCGACCTGCTCGTAGTCATTGAGGAGCTGAAGCACCCGGAGCTGATACGCGATGGCAACGACGTAATATACAACCTAATGCTTGATCTTCCCACGGCCATACTCGGCGGCAGCGTCGAAGTGCCCACTATCAACGGACGCGCACGCCTGAAAATCGCCCCCGGCACCCAGCCCGGCAAAATCCTGCGTATGCGCGGAAAAGGCCTTCCCGAATATGACAGCCGCAACGTGGGCGATGAGCTTATCAACGTGATGGTATACATCCCCGAGACACTTACGGCTGACGAGAAAGCCGCCGTCGAAAAGCTCCAAGGCTCGGCCAACTTCAAGCCCTCCGAGGAAGACAAGCAACGATTGTTCTCCAAATTCAAACACATCTTTGAAGACTAAGTTCCACATTGGAACTATATAAAATAAATATGAGCATATACAGCTCGCATGACGCCCCCGTATGCGGACGGTTTGCCCCGTCGCCTACGGGGCGCATGCATTTAGGCAATATCTATACAGCCGTACTCTCCTGCTACTATGCTCGCCGCAAAGGCGGTCGATGGATACTGCGAATCGAGGACTTGGACCCGCAACGGTCGCGATCCGAATACGCCGACATCCTTATGGACGACCTGCAATGGCTGGGCTTACAATGGGACGGCGAACCGCAATACCAAAGCCGGAGGCACGACATCTACGCCAAGGCACTTAGCCGGCTGTCCGCCCTCGGTCTCGTCTATCCCTGCCGATGCACCCGCGCCGACATTATGACCACCCAAGCGCCGCACCAAAGCGACGGCCACATCGTTTATACCGGCACTTGCCGGCCGAGCACGCCGATACACGATGCTGCATCTATATCCGAGACACTGCGCATGATGGTACCGCCCTACCCTAATTTTTTGCACAAGAACGGAGACACAAACATCGCCTTCGATGATGTGATACACGGCCATTTGAACGTAAATCTTGCCAACACCTGCGGCGACTTTGTGCTACGGCGGCGCGATGGCGCATGGGCTTACCAATTGGCCGTAGCCGTGGATGATGCGCTGATGGGCGTAACCCAAGTAGTGCGTGGCGAAGATTTGCTGCTGTCCACCGCCGTACAACGATACATCCAAGGCTTATTGGGTCTGCCTATGCCATCGGAATACATACACCTGCCGCTGCTGTGCAACCAAGCAGGACAACGACTGTCCAAGCGCGACGGAGCCATGGCTATGGATCAACTGCGACTGCAGAATACGCCCGAGCAAATCATTGGGATGATATGCCTGCACGCCGGACTGGAGACGGAAGAAGTGCTAACTGTTATACAACGCACACAGTAAAATCACTGCACGAAAAGCAAGCATACCATCCGCTATACAATCTTACTTCTGCCGACCTCGCTCGTATTGTTCGTCTACGATTGTCGCTGTCGGCACACCATCAATCCAACGCCGCAAAGTGGGTACATCCAAGCTGTCCGTTTGCGAATAATAATCGCCCAAACGCAGTCCTATGACGTAGGCTATGGGCGCGTCAAACATCGCTTCGCGACCGCTGTACGATGCCACCTCCGTAAGTTCGGAAGCCCAATTATCCAAATCGGTGGCCGCCTTGGCTCTCAGCTTTACAGATTTGTCTTGACGACAACGTTCCATCTTACGCCAAAAGTACAGCCAATCGCGAGACAACGGATTGAGGAACAACAGCGTTCCGCCATCTACATAGTATCGGAAAATGCGCTTCATCTGCGGTTCGGACACCGTGTCCATCAGTCCGCGCGGTATAACCACAGCCTTAATAGATGAATCTATCGAGCGAACACATCGAAAGTCGCCGAGCAGCGTCTCTTCATCATCGTTAAAACTCGATGCAGGCACGCACAAAGTCGGGACAGAATCCGTAGCGGTACTGTCGGACTGAATACCCTTTTGATCATCACTTTTGCTTTTGGTGGTACACGCGGCTACAGCCCACAAGATTCCGACAAACGCGATTGCCGGATATTTGCATCGTAAATTCATATCACTTTAAGTTTTTTCAGTTGTACATAGCAATCGTGCACGGCACGCACATCGGCCGCCCCGTTGTGAGCGTTCTCTAATTCGTGTCCGAAAAGAATGTAATACAATTCGGACAACCTCGGCCACTTGTAGACATACACAGGATGCGGTATAGCGCAAAACGCCGTAGACATCTTCATCGTGCACACCATAGGCATATCGTCAAGTATGTCAGGCAGTCCCAATCGACGACACTCGGCGCCGATGACATTGCGATCAAACCAAATATTATGTCCCACCAAACGGACACACCCCTTAGCATCAGCGGCAAGAGCTTCAAGCGCCTCGGACAACTCAACGCCTTCGCGCAAAGCCGTTGCAGTGTCTATGCCGTGAATATCGACAACTTCCTCAGGAATTATAAAACCGCGTGGACACACTATCATATCGCCATCGTGCACTATCGTGCCCGACCCATCTACTACAAGCCAACTGAGGCGCACCATACGCGGCCAATTCTCGGGACACTCGGTACACGACACTTCGCTGTTGAGTGCCAGTCCAGTAGTCTCGACATCGACCATCAGTACCGTCCCATCGCGATTGGGTGCACCATACGTCGTCTCGCCATCACAGACAACGGCGTCCGTATCCTCCTCCGCGTCGTCATACACCCTCGACTGCGGCACACGTCGTACCGACCCGGCAGCAAACATTCCGAATCCGGGCGCGGCATACGTCTCGTACGAACCCACGGATGCGGAACGATGGCGGCATCGATGCCACCGACGACATATCACAACAATGGCAAGGCATACAAGCGTGATGCCCAACACTATTGTATATACCATGTCCTGTTCCATAGCGGACTTTTCTTGGAGTAATACAGCACTTTGGCTGCTAAACAATTAAGTACCAAAAGACAAAGAGAGCCGTCATCGCATGGTGACAGCTCTCTGTATTCGGCGAGTAGCGAATTCGGGAATCGAACCCGAGTCTCCACCTTGAGAGGGTGGCGTGCTAGGCCACTACACTAAATCGCCGTGGTTTTATGACGCAAAGGTACGGCTTTTTCGCGATACAGCAAGAAACAAATGCGTTTTTCGCCCAGTTTTAAGATTTTTTTTGAAAAACCGAAGATCCAATAGCCGTGTACTTCCATCGGCAATAACGGCAATATAAATATTGCATCAGGCTTCGTACAACTTCATTGCCGCTCATTGCCACTACATATTTGGCCGTATGCCACTTTCTACGTACCTTTGCAAAGCCTGATAGACTCACTGTATACAGGCACAAAATCGCACAAAACACATGGACAAGCAATACCCCGAAGGGCTGGTGGAAGCCCTGACCACACTGCGCGACTACTGCGCCCGGAACGACTATAAAGGATGGGACCCCTACGACGGCCTCAACTCGCGCGTATTCCGCGCCATCCCACTGATAGGTCGCAGCGCAATCATACGCCTGTGCTGGATACAGCTTTTCAAGCGCTCGCCGCTGAACCTGCGTCCTCTTCTGCTTGTCCCCAAACAGCACAACGCCAAGGGTGTAGCTCTGGCCGTACAAGCGCATTGCGAGATGTTCCATGCAGTCGAGGCCGACCCGCCATTGGCCGAAGTTCTCGGCACGCAGGATACACTCAAAGCTGAAATTAGTCGTTTGTCTCAGCTGCTTGTCTCGCTGGCGACACCCGGATTCAGCGGTCCTGCATGGGGCTACAATTTTCCATGGCAATGCCGCCGTGAATTTCTCTTTCCGGCCGGACAACCCACAGTTGTCGCCACCAATTTTGCCGTATGGGCGCTACTCGATGCCTACGACATCACCGGCGATGAGACACTGAAAGACACCGCCTGCGCCGCCGCACGCTTCGTTACCGAAGACTTACGCCGTACGCCGCACGCCGGCGGAGTCATTTTGTCCTACTCGGCCATGCCGGGCAATGATACCATATACAATGCCTCGCTACTGGGTTCGCGTCTGCTCACGCGCATATACACCTACACCAAGGACGACAGCCTCCTCGACCTGGCCCGACAATCACTGAAAGCCTGCGCCGCCGAGCAGCGCCCCGACGGCTCGTGGACTTACGGACTGAAGCCCGTCACCGGATGGATAGACTCTTTCCATACGGGCTACAACCTTGACGCATACGCCGATTACGCGCGACTGACCAACGACCATACCTACGATGAAGTGCTGCGGCACGGCCTCGAGTACTACACCACCACATTCTTCGATGCTTCGGATGGCACTCCCTCGTACTATCACGACAAGCGCTATCCCATCGATATCCATTGCCCCGGACAACTCCCCGTAACGCTTGATACAACAAATAGTTATGACAGATATCGACCGCTTGCATTGAAAGTCCTTCGCTGGACGCTGGACAATATGCGCCAAAACAACGGCACCTTCATGTATCAGAAAAAACCCGGCATATCATCGCGCATCCCGTATATGCGGTGGTCGCTCGCCTTCGAGTTGCGATCGCTGGCCGTAACCCTACGCCGCGAGGCTCAGCGCCGGGCCGAAGCCAAGGACTAAGCCACCACCTCAATACCGAGGCACGCCATACATCGCAAAGACGACAACAAGACGACGCTCCCCTCAACCGATTCTTTTCGTGCCCCCGCACACAATTCTTCCGAGTACATACTGCGAAAAAGCGGCAAGACAATATCACTATTTGCGGAAATTTCAGTACCTTTGCACGATAAAAACCACCGGGTCGAACGACACGCCCGGTCTAAATACATTTCTCAGCAATGAAGCAACGCATAGAGAACCTCAGCAAAGAAATACAGGCACTGACAGCCTCCACCCCGGCAGAGGTAGAGGAACTGCGCATCAAATACCTCAGCAAAAAAGGCCTAATCGCCTCGCTTTTCAACGACTTCCGCACCGTCCCCGCCGACCAGAAGAAGGAAATGGGACAGTTGCTCAACCGGCTCAAAGACCTCGCAACAGACACCATCAACGGCCTTCGCGACGCGCTGTCATCCAAAGACGAACTACCGGCAGGCCTTGACCTGACGCGCACATCTTCGCCCATCCCCATGGGCACGCGCCACCCGCTGAGCCTCGTCTGCGAAGAAATCGTTGACATCTTCCGCCGACTGGGCTTCACCATAGCCGAAGGCCCGGAAATCGAAGACGATTGGCACGTATTTTCTTCACTGAACTTTGCGCCCGACCACCCTGCTCGCGACATGCAGGACACATTCTTCATACAGCGTAGTCCCGATGTGCTGCTTCGCACGCACACATCATCGGTGCAGACTCGCGTAATGGAGCATACACAGCCACCTATTCGCATCATCTGCCCCGGTCGCGTCTACCGCAACGAGGCTATCTCGGCACGCGCCCACTGCTTCTTCCACCAAGTAGAGGCATTGTATGTGGACAAAGGCGTCAGCTTTGCAGACTTGCGACAGACACTGCTGTACTTCGCCCGCGAAATGTTCGGCGCTGACACCAGGATACGCTTGCGTCCCAGCTACTTCCCCTTCACCGAGCCATCTGCCGAGATGGATATTAGCTGTGACCTGTGCGGAGGCAAGGGCTGCGGTTTCTGCAAAGGCAGTGGATGGGTCGAAATCCTCGGCTGCGGTATGGTGGATCCAAACGTCCTCGAAGCCTGCGGCATAGACTCAAAGGAATACACCGGCTTCGCTTTGGGCATGGGCATAGAACGCATCACCAACCTCAAATACCGCGTCAAGGATCTGCGCATGTTCTCCGAAAATGACACGCGTTTCCTGGACGAATTTGCCGGCGCTCACTGATACGCCCGTCCTGTCCATGCCGACTGCCGCGCAACTCCTGCTACAACCTGCGGTATGATGCTCTGCGGAGTCGACGATTCAATGACCCTTCCAATTCCACTCGTATTTTTCTCCGGCATCTGACACCATGTTACACTGCTTGTTAGTTTTTCTCGGAGGTGGCATAGGCTCATTATGCCGCTACGGAATACAGCATATCGGCATCAGTGGAGCCTCATTCCTCTATACGCTGACGGCCAACATCTCGGGCTGTCTCGCCATAGGAATAATATGGGCATTACTGGATGCATGGCATGCGGACAAAGCTTGGAACTTACTGTTAATCACCGGACTTTTAGGCGGGTATACCACTTTCTCGGCTTTTTCTTTAGACGTTGTGCAGCTTATTCAAGCAGGCAAAGCACTCACTGCCGCCGCATATGTAGCTGCAAGCGTGCTCGGCGGTCCGGCCGCATGCGGCATAGGGCTATATGCCACCCAACGCATAATACGCATTTTCGCATGACCATAGACGAAAAATACAACCAAGTACTCGAAAGACTAAGCCGCGAAATTCCGATGCCGGAAACCGAGCTCCATTATACCAACGGCTACCAGCTGCTTACGGCCGTAATATTGTCGGCCCAATGCACCGACAAACGCATAAATATGGTTACGCCGGCGCTCTTTGCCGCCTACCCCACGGCCAAAGACTTGGCCGCGGCGGACACCGCCGAAATATACGAATACATCAAATCGGTATCCTATCCCAACAACAAGGCCAAGGCATTATCCGGAATGGCCAAGGCGCTCACCCAACGCTTCGGAGGCAACGTCCCTGACAATATGGACGACCTGCTCGACATCCCGGGCGTAGGTCGCAAGACAGCCAACGTCATCCTGGCCGTCCTCTACGGACAGGCCGCCATGGCGGTGGATACCCATGTATTCCGCGTAAGCAACCGTATAGGGCTGACCGACAACTCACGTACCCCAATCGAAACAGAGCGCACACTAATGCAGCATATCCCGGCACACCTTGTGCCGAAAGCCCACCACTGGCTCATATTACATGGTCGATACGTATGCAAGGCTCGACGCCCGGATTGTGAGCATTGCTACCTCACCGATTTGTGCAAAAGCTACGCGCACACACACCGAATACAAGGCACAAACAACAGCTAAACCGCACACCATGGAACCCGTAGAGGAAACCACCTTCATCGTCATCATCGAAATCCTGGGAACAATATCATTCGCGATCTCAGGCATCCGATTGGCAGCCGCCAAAAATTTCGACTGGTTCGGCGCATACGTCATAGGCTTGGTCACGGCCATAGGCGGCGGAACACTACGCGACGTCTTAATCCAGGCGCCGGTATTCTGGATGGTGTCCTGGCATTACTTGGCCGTCACCGGGTTGTCACTACTTACGGTGCTATTATTCAAGAGGACCCTTGTCGGCGGATTCCGAACACTATTCCTATTTGACGCCATAGGTCTTGCCCTATTTGTGGTCATAGGAATCGAAAAATCACTCACTTACAACTATCCTATGTGGGTGGCCATCACCATGGGCATAATCACCGGGTCTTTTGGCGGCGTATGCCGCGACATACTCATCAACGAGGTTCCGTTGTTTTTCCGCAAGGACATATACGCTACCGCCTGTCTTGCCGGTGGAATAGTATATTGGCTGATATGGCTGATCGGAATGCCTTCCATAGTTGCACAGGTGCTTTGCGCCGCCACCGTCATCGGCCTGCGCATACTTGCCTTCAAATACAATTGGTCTCTGCCCGCGCTCAAGGTCAAGCCCGAAAACATGCCCAAGGACGACAACCTCGGCACCGGAGACTCATCCCTAAAATCCGATAACAATGACAATTAACCACGACAAACCCCTGATACAGCTGGCCAAATACGCCATTGTAGGCGTTATGAATACGCTTCTTACTCTGGCCGTTATATTTATATGCAAGTCGCTACTGGGGGTCAACCCATACATATCCAATGCATTAGGCTACATCGTAGGACTCATCAACTCCTTCCTTTGGAACCGCTCATGGGTATTCCGCCGCCGCGATGGCAAGCTGTCTCGTCAAGCAATATTGTTTCTCATCGGATTTGCCGTATGCTACGGACTGCAATTCTTCACCGTTTGGAGCCTGAACCAATCCCCATTCGGCGAAATCGAAATACGAATCTCGAGCTTCACCCTTTCGGGCTACGGCATAGCAACGCTCATAGGCAACGTGGTATACACCGCCTGCAACTTCATATTCAACAGACTGTTTACCTTCAGCCGCCGCAAATAATACGGTTGCCGAACATATCAAAAAAAAGCCATACTATGCAACAAATCATCAAGAAACACCTGACACTCCTATTGGTACTCTTAGCCTCGATGGCGACTTTCACGTCCTGCGATGACGATGAAGGATATGCCATTGACGTACGCGACCTCCCCTCACAGGCTTGGGACTTTTTGGATTACTATTATTATGACATTCCGGTAGTCGAAGCATTCTACTACGGCAGCGGTTCGGACGGATACTATCGCGTCAACCTCGCCGACGGTACCGGCATCGGCTTCGATGCATGGGGCAAATGGTACTTCGTATCCGCCCCTTGGGACTCAAGCGTCCCGGCAGGCATAATCCCGCCGCGCATAATCAATTTTGTAGGATACTACTATCCTTACGAAGCCATTGTCAGTATCACCATCACCGGATACGGATATGACATCATCTTATCCAATGGCACGGAACTATCCTTCGACCACTACGGCGAGGTTTATGATTAGCCCCAGCCACCCGCTCACTTCGGACAATCAAAGTACAAAACACATACGGCATACAGCCCTATACCCGGACATCTGCCGTATTTACTCGTCTTTATGTCGTTGTTTATGCCGTTATGGCCTTATCCGGCATAAAATGCCGAATCTATCGCGCCGACTTCTCAAAGCCAACCTGACGTGTGAAAGCCTCGTCAAAGCATATCAGTGTCTCGGTCTGCGAGGCAAATTGTGCGTGCACATTGGACTGCAAAAGCTGGTACAAGTGTTCGTTATCCCGAGCCATAATACGTATTAACAAGTCATAGCGTCCGGACGTCACATTGCAGCTCACCACCTCGGGAATGGCACGCAGTATCTCGATAGCCTCGCGAATCTTGGATGGTTCCATGAGATGGATACCCACAAATGCCGACAACTTGTAGCCCAAAGCCTCGGGATTGACCACACAATCCCAGCGGCGTATTACACCATTGGCCACAAGTCGTTTAATACGTTGATGAATAGCAGCTCCCGAAAGATCGCACACGCGCGCTATTTCTTGAAACGATTCACGAGCATTGGTTGCAAGAAGTCCCAAAATCTTCAAATCCAAATTGTCAAATTGTCTTTCCATGAAAGAAAATATTCTGAAAGTAGTAAAAGGTTTGTGCAAAATGCAGCTGTAACTGATGTGTCGATAATTGTATTGCAAATATCGAAACTTATCCGCAAACCACAAACACCCCTTCGCAGATTTTGCGCAATTCTTTGCATTTACACGCCAAAATAAACATATTTTAACAACTATCTCTTCCCGTTCCTAATCTACGACGCGACATCGGTGTCAGTTAGAACTTAAAAATCCGAGATAGAGACGACATACCGGACAACGAATGCCAACACCATCACACGACATTCACGAGAAAAAAAATCAGATTTCAGCGAAAATGTTCGTCAAAACCAAAAATGATTTACTAATTTCGCATTGTCATTTGATGGACATACGCGACCATGGTCGCGCCACGACGACTTAACAATTCGTAACCTATAGACTTAAGTATATGATTTTCAACTTTCGCTTAGTTTCGGACGAAGTAGACAACTTCAAGAGAGAAATCGAGATAGACGCCGACGACACCTTCCTCGACCTCCGCAACGCTATTTGCGATGCTGTACAATATGACCGCTCGGAAATGTGCTCATTCTTCCTGTGCGATGACAGCTGGGAAAAAGAAAAAGAAATCACTTTGGAAGACATGGGTACAGACAGCGACGAGGACACCTACCTGATGGACGAATGCATACTCAGCGACTACCTGGACGACGAAGGCCAAAAACTGATGTTCGTATTCGACTACATGACCGACCGTGCCTTCTTCCTACAGCTCAAAAAAATCATAACCGGCAAATCACTCAAAGACCCGGTATGCACCCTGTCTATGGGCAAAGCTCCGGACCAGCACATCGACATGAAACGCTTCGAAGCCGAAATCGATGCTAAAGCAGCAAAGCAGGCATCCCTCGAAGATTTCGGCGAGGACTTCGACGAAGACGGCTACAACGAAGACGAATTCGACCCGGAAGGTTTCTCAGACCTCACCTTTGACGAACATTGACAACACACAAAGGCTCAGCCTTGCAAAGTCCGACAGTTCCACGCTGCCGGACTTTTACTTTTTTTGAATGCTATGTCTCTGTATTTTAACGTATTTTATATGTGTTATACCAACTTTTAGCTTTATCTTTGTCGTATATATGTATGCCAATGTATTATTGCGACTTTAGCAACACACAAAAGCTTGCAGCTCAAAATATTACCCAATAGATAGCCAATATTCGACGTATAACCGCATCAAACGTTTGCACATGAAAAATTTTACCATTGCCCTATTGACCGCCGCGTCTTTAGCCACGACGTGCTACGCCGAGACTGTCACACTTAAAGGCGCCGAGTACCAAATCACGACTCTGCAAGACCGCGAGCTGGGTCCGGGCGTACGCTATACACGAATACGCATACCGGAATATCCTCTCAATGTCAACATCTTGCGCATAGATGCATCAAATCCCTACAACAGCATCGAGACTACTCAAGCCTCTGACAAACTCTATGGTACCGAGGCCCTGGTAAACGCCGCCAAGAGACAAACTTCAACCGGACATGTTGCGCTGGCGGGCGCAAATGCCAACTTTTGGTGCGTAAACGGACAGCCTCCTTTCAGCGACGAACTCGTAGGGTTGACGTATAACGGCAACCTCCGCAATGGCAAGATTATCTCCGAGACAAACATGCACGCCGACCAATGGAACGGTGGATACAAACACACCGGTATCGTGGGCATAACTCCCGAAGGCTCCGTGCACAGCGGCAACTATTTCTCTTGGGCCGGATACATCAACTCGACAGCCACCGGCGAATTGGAAATATACACCGTCAACAAGACCGTCCGCGACAACGAAGTCAACATCTACAACTCATACTACCCCACCAACCGCCCCTTCAAATGCGTGGACACATATACAGACAACGGCACCACGCATTTCAAGATTGTGCCCAAATGCGCCACCGAAGTCTACCTAAATATCGAAGAAGGACAAAAATGGAACGCCGGAGGCAAGGACATAACCTTCACCGTAGTCAAGGTGGTGCAAGATGCCGGAGCAGGCACTTTGGCCAACTACGACCTTGCTATCGTGGGGCGTGGAGACAAGCGCGAGGCTCTCAACCGCCTCAAACCAGGCGACAAAGTCACCCTACGATACGGATGGTCCGACAAGAACGGCAAACTTATCGAATTTGACAACCTCGTAGGCGGCAACGCCCAGGTGATGAACGCCGGAACACTGACCAAATACAACACATCCGAGACATACAACTCGCAAGTTTACTCTCGCACCGGATACGGCACCGATGACGAAGGCCGTTACCTCTACATCATCGTAATCGACAAAAGCACAGACCCGCGCTACGGCACCTCGGCCGGATGCTCCACCACCGAGATGTGCGCCATAGCACAACACTACGGATGCACATACATGACCAACTTCGATGCCGGCGGAAGCGCCGAAATGCTCGTTGGCAACGCCATAGTCAACAAAACCACTGAGGCTTCGCCCCGCGCCGTAGCCAACGGTATGATAATCTACAGCATCGCGCCCGAAGACAACGAAATTACTCGCCTTGAATTTGCCGACTATAACCTCAAGGCTCCGGTATATGGCACCTACACCCCACGCATCATCGGCTACAACAAATACGATGCCGTGGTAAGCGACGACGTACAGGGCATTGTACTAAGCTGCGACCCCAATGTAGGCACCTGCAACGGCAACGTCTTCTCCGCCGGTGGCATCGGCATGGTGGCTCCGCTCACCGCATCGCTCGGCAGCATTTCCGTTTCCAAAGACATCACCATCGTAGACACACAGATGGCCCTGCGTATCAAGCCCATACTCATCGACAGCCACCGCGAATATCCCGTTGAGGCTTCGGCCGAAATCGATGGCAATACCTACACCTATAACCCTGCCGGCATCATATGGACAGTGGCCGATCCCTCGGTGGCATTTATCGATGCCAATGGTGTACTCCACGGACTCAAAGACGGCACAACAGACATCACCGCCACCATAGGCCGTTTCAGCGACACAACCCCCGTTACAGTCGAAATAGCCAAAAAACCTTACTACGACTTCTGCTCCTGGGCCGACTGGAAAGCCATGGGCACTGCCGGCATAGTCAACGCCGCCGGAAAGACAGCACTCACCATTTCGGACAATGGCACAATAAACTTCACCTACAAAACCCCGCGCGACCCATACATGTACATCGCTCGCGATATCACCTTTTACAGCCTGCCGGACGAAATATCCTTTGATTTCACATCCTCTATACCGGTGTCAAAGGTTGTCGTAGACGCACGCACACGGCTTCACTCGCGCACAAACAACATCAGCATCACGGCAAAAGACTCCGAGTCCTTCGCCGCCGAAAAAACCCACCACGTAACATTGCCATGGGATGCCATAGGCGACAAAGACGACCTAATTACCTACCCGGTATCGATGCACCAAATCCGCTTCGTATTTGTCAAGGACGCAGCCAATAAAGGCGACCAAACAGTACAAGTATCTGACGTCAAAGCAACATACAAATACTACGACGGCATAGCCGATGTCGCGACTACCAATGCCGCAACTCTATCCGTATGGCCCAACCCGGTAAGCGGCACTACCTTTACAGTACGAGCCAACGCCCCGATGGCATCCGTATCCATATACAGCCTCGGCGGGACACTTGTCAGCAAAACACCGGCCAACGGCGAAAGCGTAATGCAAGTTGCCACACCCGCTACCGCCGGCGTATATATCGTAGCCGCCAAATGCTTAGACGGAGCCAAGATCTGCACCAAACTCATGGCCAAGTAACACCATGGGCAATTGTCCATGCGCCCCCACTATCGACTTAAACCAAGACTACAGACCGGACAAGGACGAGACAAACTACACATCAAGACAACGCAACAACACAACAGCAAAAAACAAAACCATAACACCCTATAACCTTATGAGAAAAAAAATCCTGCTAAGCGCCTTGGCTTTTACAGCCTGCGTATGGACACAAGCACAGATAGCCGAAGTGTCCGCACCGCGCCCACTGCTTAAGGGCACGCAAAGCGAAATGTATTACCCCGTGCTCAGCGCCGACGGCACACAGCTGATGTTCAGCAAAGCCGATTACTCGGACCTGCGCGTCTATGACTACGCCTCCGGAGCCACTAAGGCAGTGAAAGCTACGCGGCCCGAAGCCTTCCGTGCACGTTTCGTAGGCGACAAAGTTTCCACGACCCGACAAACGACAGGCACCACCGTGAGCGTCAAAGGCTCCAAGCTGATTATCACGGTCAACGGCACAACACACGAATACACGCCCGTAGAATGCTACGCCGGATACTGCTGGCCTTCGCTGTCTCCCGACGGCTCCAAAGTAATGTTTGTCGCCGCCGGCAAAGGCATATATATCACCGACCTTAAAGGCTGCATTCTCAGCCAACCGGGTAAATACGAAGCCCCGGTATGGTACGGCAACAACCACATCGTGGCCATGAACGCCAAAGACGATGGACACCAATACATGTCCTCGCAGATTGTACTGCTCAGCGCCGACGGAAAACAGGTGCAAGACCTTACCAAGCCCGAATCAATGAGCATGAACCCGGCCGCAGCAATCAGCGCCAATCGCGTGGTCTACAACACTATCGACGGACGCCTCTACGAAATGACTGTGACCCTCAAGTGATACATACCATTACACACACTCCAAAACAATTTTAGCGTATTATGAAATACTCCAAAATATTTGCTGCCGCTCTGGTGTCGATGGTATCTATGGGCACCCTCTTTGCCGCACCGGCTTCGGCACAAAACACCAAGAAAATAAAAGTATATATCAATCCCGGACACGGCGGACACGACCCCGATGACCGAAACGTAGTCATCGCTCCATACACACAAGGCGACCCGGAAGGATACTGGGAATCAAACTCTAACCTCGAAAAAGGCCTTGCGCTGCGCGACATGCTGCTCGAAAAAGGCTATGACGTGGAAATATCGCGCGTCACCAACACCTCGGCCGACGACCTGGGCCTGTCCACAATCGTCAATCTGAGTAACAACAGCGGCGCAGATATCTTCTTCTCGATACACTCCAACGCCACCGGCACCGAAGCGCGCCGCAACTTCCCGCTGATGCTGTACCGCGGATACGACAACGAACCGGTAATCCCGAACTCGGACGTCATTGCCAAGATTCTAAACAAGTATCTACTACAGAACAAAGCTACATACTGGACCAGCACCAATATCAACTGTCGCGGCGACTTCAGCTTCTATCCCACATGGCACGGCGCCGGGCTGGGCGTATTGCGCGGAAATACACGCGTGAGTATGCTCTCCGAAGGATCATTCCATGATTATATCCCCGAGACTTACCGTCTGATGAACAAGGACTTCTGCTGGATGGAAGCATGGCATTTCCGCAAAGCCATCGATGAGTACTTCAACCAGCCGGGTGTAGACTTCGGAGTGGTGGCCGGACGACTCAACGACAACCGAACACCTCGCGACGGCAGCTATCTGAAATTCGGCGACGACTGGTACGCCACAATCCAGGGCGCAAAGGTCGAACTGATTGACGCAGAGGGCAAAGTCGTGGACACATACACCACCGAGACAAAGCACATCAACGGCTTCTATCTTTTCCGCAAAGTCACCCCGGGACACTACACCGTCAAGGCCTCCTGCGACACCCATTATCCCATAAGCACCGAAATCGATGTCGTAGCTGACGAAATCACCTACGCAAACATGCAAATGGGCAAAATACGCAATACACCGCCCGAAGTAGTGGCATATTCACCCATGTGGAAAGACGGCGACGAACCGGTGCTGTGCAACAGCCCCGTCATTATCGATTTCAATTGGGACATGGACACCGAGAGCGCCGAAAAAGCCTTCAGCATCTCGCCCGCCACGGCCGGAACATTCTCTTGGGAAGACATCAACCACCGTCTGGTATTCACCCCATCAGAACCTTACAAAACCAATACGAAATACACCGTCACCATATCAACCGAAGCCAAGCACCCGGACAATATGAATATGGAAAATCCCTTCACGTTCTCGTTTATGACTACCAACTTCAATTATATGAAGATACTCGGGCAGTTCCCCAAACAGGACGAAAAGGTACACTATTCAAATGCCGCCATCGAATTTCGCTTTGACCTGATACCCAATGTAGCACCCATCCTCAAGCAAATCACATGCACAGACAGCAAGGGCAACAACGTCAGCTTCAACAAGCGCAAAATGACAAACTCGAAGGCCGGCGCCACATACGGATTCTTCCGAATACCATTCCTCAAGGACCTCACCGTTGGCGAAACATACAACCTGACACTTGCACGCGAATTTGCAGACAAGAACGGCATTACCCTCCAAGAACCGGTCAATGTAACATTTACAGCCGTAGATGCCGCCGAAAGCACTGCAGGACAAGGCATTATAGACAACATGGAGACACCAGCCGATTACAGCATGGCCGAAGTGGGCAGCCTTAATGTCGAGAGCCAAAGCGTAACCGCAGCCGCCCATCCGCTCGTAGGCAAAGCCGTAGACTTCACCTACAAGTTTAAAGATACCGAAGGAGGCGAAATCCTGTGGGAACGTGCCGAAAGCGCACCCCAAGTCCTCAAGGCCGGCGAAAAAGTAGGCGTACATATCAGTGGCGACCTCACCGCAAACAAAGTTTACCTTGAGTTGACATCCGATGTATCGACCACCTACACATATGTCTGCGATATGGACTTCCTGGGCTGGCGTTACTTCGAAATCCCGGTAACGGTAGAAGCTGACGCTCAGCTCACCGGCATTAAGCTTGTACAAAATTCCTCACAAATGAGCGCCGCAGGCACCTTCGCCGTAGACGACATCAAATACATTGGCAGCGGCGCAGTCGAAGACATAGAATGCACCTCGCTGATCGTACATCCCAATCCGGCAAGCGAATACCTCGTAGCCAATGCCGACTTCCTCATCACAGGAATACGACTGGTCACCGCCTCCGGCATCACAGTGGCACAGACGGAAGGAAATGTGCTCAATGTCAGCGAAATTGCAGACGGAGCATACTTCGCCATCATCAGCAACGGCGCAGGCCAATACACACGCAAAGTTCTGATAAAGCACTGATACATATTTCCATCAACAGGTAAAATCTAAGAACTTTAAGGGCTTTGATGCCCTTAAAGTTCTTAGAAGCTATATAAGGGAAAACATCCTCACGACAACACACATTTACACACACTTCCAAACACTTCATTGATGAAGAGACACATCCTACTAGCCGCAGCAATACTTGGCGTCGCCGTCTCCGCTGCCGCCATCACCATCTCGGCGCCTCAAAAAATCGAAGCCCCCGAAGGGTCGCACCACCCCGTCCTAAGCCCCGACGGAAAGACCTTGCTATTCAGCACCCAAGACCATACCGGGCTGAAAGCAATGGACCTGACCACAGGCGGTATTGCCACCATCGACACCGATGCCGCCGCCGGTTTCGCCCCAATATTCAACGCCGATGGCACCAAAGTATTCTATCGCACCGCCATGCTCGTCGATGGATTACTATGCCACGATGTGCGTAGCTACGACATAGCCAAAGACGCCAAACCCGTCAAGCTGCAATCATACAGCCGCAAAACGCCCTCCAATCTTAACACCGTCAGCGCAAATGACAACTACGCCTTTGCAGACTACCGCGACATCTTAGTCTGCCATAACGGCGTCACAACCAAAATCACGCCCTTGTCCGATGCACACTCTTACTTGTGGGCTTCGCTATCGCCCGACGGCACACATCTGCTGTTTTGCGAACCTTTCGAAGGCGTATTCGTAGCCAATGCCGATGGCACACAACCGCAGCGTATAGCATCAAAAGGCGATTTCCCCGCATGGCTCTCCAACAACATGGTAGCTTACGTAGTCACCCATGATGACGGATACGTGGTACTTGACAGCAAATTACGCGTAGTCAATATCGTCTCCGACCAAACCACCGATGTCACAAATGCCGACACCCTCGTGGGCGAAGCCGCCGCCGCTGCCGGAAAAATCGTATACTCCGACCTGCAAGGAAACATGTACCTTATCCACGTAAGCGAATGACAACCATACGCACACCACGAACTATGACCATACAAATGAAACGCATAATATTATTGCTGTTGGGAGCGCTCGTTGTCGCTTCCGGAGCATACGCCAAACGTATGTCCGAACTCAAGATTTACATCAACCCCGGACACGGAGGTTACACATCGGACGACCGCCCCATCAGAATTTATCCCTTTGAGCAAAACGACACACTCGGATACTGGGAATCCAAGTCAAACCTATACAAAGGTCTGCACATGTATCACATACTGGACTCCCTGGGTGCAACGCCATACCTGTCGCGCATCAAGAACACTCAAGCTGATGACCGAAGCCTCAGCGGCATCGCCGCCGAAGCCAACTCCCTGGGCGTTGACCTGTTCTTCTCGATACACTCCAACGCCGGCGAGAATGTCAACTACCCGCTGATGCTCTATCGCGAAAGCACCATAGGCACACCGCGATACCCCGAAAATATAACCCTAAGCAAAATCGTGTGGAAAAATCTCCACAGCCGCAAACTGGCCATCTGGACACGCGACACCGAATACGTGGCCGGCGACCTCACATTCTACCAAAACATGTGGCAAGGCGGCTTGGGCGTACTACGCACTCTCTACACCGTGGGACTGCTCTCCGAAGGCTCGATGCACGAACACCGTCCCGAGGCACACCGACTGATGAACGATGACTACAACTGGATTGAAGCATGGCTCTTCGTCAAATCCATCATGGAGTTCTATGACACAGAAGACAAATTCGTCACAGGCAACATCGCCGGTATCATCTACGACGACCACAACCTGCGCGAAAAACTCTATCCCTCCAACTTCACCATGTACGGACGCGACAAAAACGCTCCGGTCAACGGTGCATACGTTCAACTGATTGACGCCCAAGGCAAAACCATCCAAACACGCACAACCGACAATATGTACAACGGCGTGTACGCATTCCGCAACGTCACCCCGGGCACATACACTGTTCGCGTCAGCCGTGACGACTACTACACCGAAGACAAGACAGTCACCGTCGTCGCCAACGGCATCGTCTACCAAGACTTCCCGATGGTGCTCAAGCGCGAATATCCGCTCGCGGTCACCAAGTACGCACCAGCTCCGGCAGATGGCGAACTCATCTCCTGCTCTTCATCCATAGACTTCGAATTCAACACCGATGTAGACCAAGAATCCTTCGAGAAAGCCTTCAGCATCACCCCCGAAGTCAAAGGATACTTTGTCTTCAGCGAAAGCTACCACAAAGCATCCTTCGTCCCCGAACTGTCTCTCGAACGCAACACCACATACACGGTCAACGTAGATGCCTCAGCCAAGACCGCTGACAGCCGATATAGCCACCCGCAGATGGAACAGCCCCTGACTTTCACTTTCACTACCAAAAACCGAGACCGCCTCGAAGTCATCGACCAATTCCCGGCTGACGGCGGCACGGTACACTATGCAACACCGACGCTCGAATTCCGTTTTGACAACACCATCAACACCAACGGAGTATATGATGTAATAACCATCACCGACAGCAAAGGCAACGAAGTGGCCGTCAACAAACGCACATCCAAATTCAACCGACTCACCAACGGATACGGCAACGCCATATTCGCCATCACCGGCGACCTCGTCCCGGGCGAAAAATACCACGTCAAACTCTCCGGAACACTCCGAGACACCGAAGCACTGCCTCTGGGCACCGACATTGAGTACGATTTCACAGCCATAGATGCCACTGCCGAAGCCGAACAGACTATCGTCGAAGACTTTGAAACAGCCGCAAACTTCATCGTAGACCCTGAACAGACATCCGGAACAGCCGCTAATCCAACGGCGACACGCTCCACCGCAGTCAAACTCTTCGACAAAGCATCGGGACGCTTCACCTACAAATTTGCCGACAGCCACGGCGGATCCATTGTCTGGAAATACACCGGCGAACCACACCCCTACAACACCAACGACATCCTGGGCATGTACATCAACGGCGACTTCAACAACCACGAACTTTACGTGGGCGTTGCCTCCGGTACAAACATCAAGTACAAAAAAGTCTGCGACCTCGACTTCATCGGATGGCAATACCGCGAAGTCATCCTCGACAACCTCGAAAAAGACTTCTGCCCCTTCCTGCTCAGCGAAATCAAAGTCGTACAGCAAAAGAGCCCCATCACACAGAACGGAGCCTTCAACCTCGACAACATCTCATTCCGTAAAGGTTCCGGCAGCGTGAATGACATCACTACCGATGCCGAAGCATCCTTTGCCGTGCGCATCGACGGACGCCGCATCCTAATCGCCGATGCGCAAGCCTCGACCACCGCGGACGTATACGCAGTAGATGGCACACTGGTAGCCTCCAAAACCACCGATGCCTACGGCGTCGCCTCCATCGATGTACCTGCCGCCGGCATCTACATCGTCCGCGTCGCTGCCACCGCCACCAAAGTCTCCATCCGCTAACAACCTCGAGGCCAAGCCATACACTTAGGCCACCCACCCTGCCGGCAAAGCAGGACACACCCTACGCGGTGCTGTGCCGATTGGCACAGCACCGCGTATTCTATTGACCGGCAATAAGCACATTTTCGGCTGCGGAAGGCGGAAGTATGGCAGATAATGCTTAACTTTGCAAAAAGCCTAAGGGACACCCGAGTGTCCAAATCGAGCAAACACAATCTGATTTATCGTGAAAATTATAGCCGAAAGCAGCAGTACACGTACCGAGTGGGCACTTGTCGATGGAGACAAGGTGGTGGAACACGCATTCACTACCGGCATCAATCCGTACTTTCAGACACGCCGCGAAATCTCGCACTCCATACGCCTCGAATTACCCGATGCATTCTTCCGACGCCGCTGGGAACACGTCTATTTCTACGGCGCAGGATGCGCCAATTACGAGAAAAACAAGGTAATGGAATCTTCCTTGGTAGCGCAATTCAAAACACCGGTGACGATACACAGCGACCTGTTGGGTGCCGCTCGCGGACTGCTGGTGCGCCGGCCCGGCCTGGCCTGCATCCTCGGAACAGGCTCAAACACCTGCTTGTATGACGGCCACGAAATTATCAAGAACGTTCGCCCGCTGGGATTTATACTTGGCGATGAGGGCAGCAATTCATACATGGGCAAACTATTCATTGCCGACTTACTCAAGGAATTGGCACCACCCGAATTATGCACTGCTTTCTACGAAAAATACCAGACCACAGCCAACGTTCTGCTGGACCAAGTGTACACCAATACACTGCCCAACCGCACACTGGCTCAATATGCGTTCTTCCTGCACGAGCACCTCGACCACAAGTACGTATATGATCTCGTATATCGTTCGCTTATGAAATTCTTTGAGCGCAATATATCCCAGTACGACTATCGCAATCATCCTCTGAGTCTTGTAGGCTCGACATGCGTGCTCTACGAAGATATCCTGCGCAAGGTGGCCGCCGATTTCGGCGCCACCATAGACAAGGTCGCTCGCTATTCCATGCCCGGACTGGTACAATACCATTCGACAGAAGAATAAGCATAATCCGCACACTTTTACTCTCTCCGAAAATACACGACCACCCCAAAAACACGACCGAGAATATGAACAAAGCCATACTTATGGGATACGTGGGCGCAGACCCCAAAATACGCTATGTGGAAACACGCCCCGTGGCATCCTTCAGCATGGCCACCACCGAACACGGTCGCCGTATGCCGGACGGCTCGCAACTACCCGACCGTACCGAGTGGCACAATATCGTGATGTGGGATGCCAATGCCGAATTTGCCGAGAAATACATCCGCAAAGGATCGCGCCTGCTCATCGAAGGCAAGATACGGACCCGATTTTGGGAGGATCGCAACACCATCAAGCACACCATCACCGAGATATACGTCGACAGCTTCGACCTGCTCAAATGAAACCGCCCGACCCCGACAACATTGCCGAGACCTTGCGTATACGCACATCGGTGCTTGACGGGGCCACCGCCACCATGCTTGCCGAAGCCACTGCCGCGGCACACCTGCCATTGGCCGACCTGTTGTGCCTTGAACATCCAAAGAATGTAGAAGCATTGCACAAAGCCTACCTTGACGCCGGAGCCGACATCATCAGCACTAATACATTCAACGCCAACGCGCTGATACTCGAGAAGTTTTATCACGCTAAAACATCCGAACATGTCGTCGAAAACATCAACCGCGCCGCCGCCTCTATGGCGTGTCAATGCACGCGACACGCCGCCGCACATGATGGACACAGGCGGTACGTCGCCGGAATAGTGGCGCCGATATGTCCCAAGCCGGGCGATAGTGTCGAAGAATGGCTGGATGCCTGCCAAGCACAGATGGCTGCTTTGGCCGAGGGCGGAGTCGATTTACTACTGGCCGAAAGTTGCTACAACATCGCCGGTACGCGCATCGTAGCGCAAGCAGCGGCACGCATCGCACCACATTATAATATATGTACCGCCTTCAGTGCAACGATCAACGACAACGGCACCCTACCTATGGGCGGCGAACTCGAAGAACTATTGGACGCGGTGGCCGTAGCATCACCTTCAGCAGTCGGCCTCAACTGCTGCAACGGCCCGCAAGGATTTGTCCGATTATTGCGAAAGCTTAAGACGCTGTCCCCCTACCCGACCATAGCCTATCCCGGCGCCGGTCTGCCAGACAGTGCCGGCCGATATCCGGTCAACCCGCAAGACTTCGGACAAATGGCTCGCACAATCATTGCCGAAGATCTGGCAAGTGCTATCGGCGGCTGTTGCGGCACCACCCCCGCACATATTGCTGCCGTGGCTCAGGCCGTACATGACAGCGGCAAGTGACAGCCTGTCAGTAGACGCATGTCAGCAGGCCACAGATATTGCAACACTCAATTACGCATTGATTATCAATCAAATAGCACACATACCACGTTTTGGCACATCATTTGTTTATAAAGTAAGCGTCAAGCGCTTGAAGCTGCATAGCTGACGGCGCAAGACACCGGCCGCCAACGCCGCAAGGCATACAAGGCACGCCGGTAGAGTCAACCGAAAAAAATAAAAAACAAATACAAACAGCTAAAACAGAACAATCATGGGAAAGATTATTGGTATAGACCTCGGCACCACTAATTCGTGTGTAGCCGTTCTCGAAGGCAAAGACCCCGTAGTGATACCTAACAGCGAAGGTCGCAACACAACACCTTCGGTAGTAGCATTCGTCGACGGCGGCGAGCGCAAAGTGGGCGATCCCGCCAAGCGCCAAGCTATCACCAACCCCAAACGCACCATCTACTCCATCAAACGCTTCATGGGTGAAACCTATGATAAAGTGCAGAAAGAGATTGAGCGCGTGCCCTACAAAGTGGTTCGCGGCGACAACAACACGCCTCGAATCGATATAGACGGACGCCAGTATACGCCTCAGGAAATCTCGGCAATGATTCTTCAGAAAATGAAGAAAACCGCCGAAGATTATCTCGGACAGAGCGTCACCGAAGCAGTCATCACCGTACCTGCCTACTTCAACGACAGCCAACGTCAAGCCACCAAGGAAGCCGGCGAAATCGCAGGCCTTACCGTAAAACGTATCGTCAACGAGCCTACCGCCGCAGCACTTGCCTATGGTCTTGACAAAGCCAAGAAAGATCAAAAAATTGCCGTATTCGACCTCGGCGGCGGCACATTCGATATATCCATCCTCGAACTGGGTGACGGCGTATTCGAAGTTAAAGCCACCAACGGCGACACCCACCTGGGCGGCGATGACTTTGACCACGTAATCATCGACTGGTTGGCCGACGAATTCCAGAAAGACGAAGGCGTAGACCTTCGTCAAGATCCTATGGCACTGCAGCGCCTCAAAGAAGCCGCCGAAAAGGCCAAAATCGAGTTGTCCAGCACCACCAGCACCGAAATCAATCTGCCGTACATCATGCCCGTAAACGGAGTGCCCAAACACCTCGTTAAAACACTGACACGTGCCAAATTCGAGCAACTGGCCGACAGCCTCATCAACGCCACCCTCGGCCCCTGCCGTCAAGCACTCCAAGACGCCGGAATGACGGCCAACGACATCGACGAAGTTATTCTCGTAGGTGGTTCGACACGTATACCTGCCGTACAGCAGATTGTCGAAAAGTTCTTCGGCAAGGCTCCCAACAAGGGCGTCAATCCCGATGAAGTCGTAGCCGTAGGCGCTGCCATACAAGGCGGTGTACTCAGCGGCGATGTCAAGGACGTACTGCTGCTCGATGTAGTGCCTCTGAGCGTAGGCCTTGAGACCCTCGGCGGCGTGATGACCAAACTCATCGACGCCAACACCACAATACCTACTCGCAAGAGCCAGGTATTCTCCACCGCTGCCGACAACCAGCCTTCCGTCGAAATCAACGTCCTGCAGGGCGAACGCCCCATGGCCAAAGACGATAAACTTATCGGTAAATTCCACCTCGACGGCATCGCTCCGGCACCTCGCGGCATACCTCAAATCGAAGTTACTTTCGAAATCGATGCCAACGGTATACTCAACGTTACCGCCAAGGACAAAGCCACCGGTAAAGAGCAGAGCATACGTATCGAAGCTTCCAGCGGCCTGACAGACGCCGAAATCCAGCGTATGAAGGACGAAGCTGCCGCAAACGCCGATGCCGATGCCAAAGAGAAGGAACGCATCGACAAGCTCAATCAGGCCGATGCCATCATCTTCCAGTCCGAGAAGAGCCTCAGCGACCTCGGTGACAAGATTCCCGCCGACAAGAAGGCTGCTATCGAAAGCGCCCTCACCAAACTGAAAGACGCTCACAAGAGCCAGGACGTAGCCGCCTGTGACGCTGCCATCAAGGAAGTCGAAAACGCTTTCCAAGCCGCACAACAGGACATCTACAACGCTCAGGCTCAGGCCCAGCAGGCTCAGCAAGCTCAGGCAAACGCAGGCGCTAATGCCGGCGCCGCCAACAACTCGGGTGACGACCACAACGTCTCCGACGTAGATTTCGAAGAAGTGAAGTAATTGCCGTACACCGCGCGTCAAAAGCGCTAAGTGCAACACACCCTATATCATCACAAGTATCAACCGCATAAGATGATAACAGAAACGGGACGCATAGCAGAAATGTTGTGCGCCCCGTTTTTTTGTGTAAAGAGCAAAGCCATAGTTCCAAAAACAGACTATTCGTTTTACTATCTTAACAATCGGCACAACCTCTCGCCCCAAAAGCGCGAGACTTAGGCGAGCGCATATTAGCCTTTTTCAAGTCCATAAGCTGAAACAGCCAGATAAAAGAGGATAAGTGCTTTGCTGTCTCATATGAATCTACTAATTTTGTCATGAATAGATCCAATGAAAGCATATCTCACATACGCGCTTAACCACGAAGGAGCATTAGTACACATCGACAGTGTGCCAAAGGGGAATAACTGCGGTTGCTTCTGCCCGGCATGTAAAAAACCATTGCAGGCAAGAAATGCCGGCCAAATAAGGGAGCATCATTTTGCGCATCAGCCGGGAGTTGATTGTCCAACTGCTTTTGAAACGGCTCTACATCTATTGGCCAAACAATTAATTCAGAAGGCTTTTTATAGCCAAAAGGCATTCAATATCGAATTTGAATATCATTCCCATTGCGAAAAAGAAAAGACTTGCAATTACGTAAGAAATGATAATTGTGAAACAACAGAACGTCAGAGATTCGATCTGAAAGAATACTACGATTCTTGCGAACAGGAGATACCATACGACAACATCAAACGACGTTCAGACCTAAAAATTTGGTCAAAGTCTCATCCGGAAAGAGAACCAATTTATATCGAAATATTCGTCACACACCAGAGTGAATCCGCAAAATTACATAGCGGCAATAAGATTATAGAGATAAAGATTGAAAACGAACAGGATATTGACGAGATTGTACGACATGGATTTACAGAATTACAGCGTATAACGACATACCATAGAGAAGATTTGGTAGCTGCCGAAACGGCTTTCTATGGTTTCAAAAAAGCGGATTATTGCAATAATCAGATATGCTCACAAATCGAATTTTCCCGCTACATTCTATATCCATCCGGGAAGTCTCAGTGCTATCAGGATGCATGCCTATGTAAAGAACTAAGCAGAACTCGACCAAGAGCTCAATGTGAATTATGTTTCCATACAATTAATTCTTTTAATGTTCGTGAGCTTGCGAAATGGATGGGTTATCAAAGGTATGGTCTAAAGAACTGCTTACTATGCAAAAATTATGTAGATAGCTATGATGGATTGGGAAAGTTATGCCGTTTATATAAGCATCTAAGCATCAATCGTTACGAACAACACGATACAGCAAGAGCAAAAACTTGTCCATCGTTTATTCTTAATAAGCAAGAAATGGATGAGTGCTTGAAAGAATTACATAGTAGTGCCCGTCCTCCAATAACCGAATTATAGATTTTATATCTTAGCCAAAGTACAGGCATTGTTAGTTCTGCTGGAGAAGCTACAACACGTAATTTCAATTGATATATGTGCCTCATCGGTGTATTCTGCCCTCCACACCACCCAACTAGGCTGAATATTGGTAATAATACCGCATTTTGAAGTATGGCCATAGCTGGAGAATAGGCGTAACTTTGCAGCATATTATTAGGCGCAGACTGCGCAGACATAAAACAAGAAAAGACCAACTGAAAAAAACAGACGCTATGTATATCGAAAAAATAAAGTCTCCGGCTGACTTGAAAAAGCTGGACATCGAAGCGCTCAAAATAGTTGCCGACGAGACACGTCAGGCAGTGTTGAACCGTGTAAGCAAGCACGGCGGACACGTAGGCCCGAACCTCGGATTCGTGGAAGCCACCGTGGCCCTCCACTACGTCTTTGACGCACCCAAAGACAAATTGGTGTTTGACGTCAGCCACCAAAGCTATCCGCACAAAATCCTGACAGGCCGCGCAGCAGGCTTCTTAGGCGACGTAGACGATATGAACGCCATCTCCGGCTACTCGTCACCGGCCGAAAGCCCGATATACGACAACTTTGAAGTGGGACACACCTCGACATCCATCAGCCTGGCCACCGGCCTTCAGAAGGCCCGCGACATCAAAGGCACGGACGAAAACATCATCGCCGTCATCGGCGACGGCTCGCTCTCGGGCGGCGAAGCATTCGAAGGCCTCGACGAAGCCTCCGAGCTGGGCACCGGAATCATTATCGTGGTCAATGACAACGAAATGTCCATAGCCGAAAACCACGGCGGCATCTACAAGAACCTCCGCGCTCTACGCCAAAGCAACGGACAATGCGAGCACAACTGGTTCAAGGCCTGGGGCTTCGAATATCACTACCTCGAAGAAGGCAACGACATCGCCCGTCTCATCCAAGTCTTCAAGAAAGTCAAAGGCACACAGCGCCCCACAGTGGTACATATTCATACCGAAAAAGGTCACGGATTTGCGCCCGCTGTGGAGGATAAGGAAACCTGGCACTGGTCTATGCCCTTCAACATCACCGATGGCAGCCTGCTCAATCCCCCCACGGGCGAAAGCTACGACCGACTTTTCAGCGACTGGATGCTGCGCGAGATGAAACGGGACAAAACACTCATAGCCGTAACTGCCGGAACACCGACTGCCGCCGGATTTACCCCGGCCAAGCGCCGCGAAGCCGGAGCACAGCATATCGATATGGGCATAGCCGAGGAACAAGCCGCAGCCATGATTTCAGGTATGGCAAAAGGCGGCCTGCACCCCGTATGGACTGTATACAGCACATTCATCCAGCGCACCTACGACCAAATCGCCCAAGACCTGTGCATCAACTCCAATCCCGCCGTAATCAACGTGGTCGGAGGCGGAACAGCCTCGATGAACGACATCACGCACATCTGCCTCTTCGACATCCCGATGCTGTGCAGCATCCCCAACCTCACCTACCTGGCCCCGACGACATGCGAAGAATACTTTGCCATGCTCCGCTGGGCTATCGATCAGGACCGCAAGCCCATAGCAATCCGCGTCCCCTCCAACGGCGTAAACCACACCTCCGAACCCGTAGACACCGAATACAGCTATACGCCGCAATACAAAGTCACGCGCCGCGGTAGCCAAGTAGCCATCATTGCCGCCGGATCATTCTACCAAAAAAGCGAAAACGTAGCCGATATCCTTGCATCCAAGGGCATCAACGCCACACTCATCAACCCCCGCTATCTCAACGCCGTCGATGCCGAGACGCTCGACTCGCTCAAGACCGAACACCGTCTCGTAGTCACGCTCGAAGACGGCTGCAAAGACGGAGGATTCGGCGAACGCATAGCATCGTACTACGGCACCTCGGACATGAAAGTCCTGGTAAGCGGCGTCAAAAAGGATCTGTACGACCGCTATAACCTGCGCCAACTACTCGCCGACAACCGTCTGCTCGACGAGCAAATAGTCGACGACATCCTCGCCATAATAAAGTAATCAAACAATGTACGTACCTTTGCACACAACGACAACACCATACTCGACATTAGGCACAGCCACACCATATACACAGCCATGACCATCGAACATATCGCAATAACCACCGCCGACATCGACCGCCTAAGACGATTCTACAGCACATACTTTGGCATGGAAGCCGAAGCCGAAATCACCGGCTCGACCGGCTCACGCATCACATTCATGTACTCGCCCGACGGAGGTGCACGCATCGAACTGATGCAAAAGCCCCAAACCGTCGACCGGCCGGTCGTTCCACCTCTCGGACAAGCCGATGCCCAATCCGGCGAGCGACCCGCCACCCCGCCCTGCGGACAAACCGGTACCCCACCCTGCGGATACGCACACCTCGCATTTGCCGTCGGCAGCGAAGACGCCGTCAGCGCCCTCATCCAACGCCTTGCAGCCGCCGGCGTGACCATCCTCCGTCAGCCGAAGCGCACCTCCTCCGGCACCCTCCTCGCCACCATCGCCGATCCCGACGGCAACCCCCTCGAAATCGTCCCCTAAACCACCATCTCCCCGACCGAGCGGCTTGGCCTTATTCATAACTATTTGATTTACAGACTAATTTTACAGATTTTGAAGACAAGAACAACCCGCCACTTGACGAATTATTCGTGTATTTATTTTACTGAATTTCAAGTTTTTGTCGCCACTCGCCGCATTATCCAATTTCCGCAAATTTGAAGCCGTTAGACTCCGCATGATTCAGTGCCGCACCTCAATCAAAAATGCTTTTTCCGAAAATTACATGTTTTTTTGAAAAACCGCGGAGCTCTACACATTCATATTTTCAGGAATTTGCCAATCCGAATTTCGGCAATCGAGGGTGGATATTTTTTTGGCGAACAAAAAAACTTTTGCTACCTTTGTGGGCGAAAAGATAGCACACAAATGATTGTAACTGACATACGATATTACTATTATTGCCGTTATGGCCGATTTTACGGACACAACGATGCGGGATATCGTGTGTAAACAATCACAGCGTTTACTATTCGCCGAGCCGGCCAAGGCTCATTTTTGAGGTAAGACAACCACGACATCCCGCACGCCGCAAAGCATGCGGGATGTTTTTTTCAAGAACAATTTTTTAGATACATAACCGACAAAACGATTCGGCACATGGCCGACCCACAACGTAAATAATGACACAACACTCTGGCATAGAGACAAACATCAGCGACACGATGCCGCTTCGCGTAGCCATACAGGGCATCGCCGGATGCTTCCATGACGCGGCCATGCGCCGATATTTTATCAATTCACAGCGGCCGGTTGTTCCCGTCGAATACGAGAGCTTCGAGCAGGTGGTGCACGCCGTCACCGAGGGCCAAGCCGAATATGGCGCTATGGCCATAGAAAACACCATTGCCGGACCGCTGCTGCCTAACAACGAGTTGCTGCGCACCAACGCGGTACACATCGTGGGCGAACACAAAATGCGCATCAGCCACGCGCTGCTGGCTCTGCCCGGCGACCGACTTGAGGACATCAACGAGGTGCGCTCTCACCCCATGGCCATCATGCAGTGCGACCGCTTTCTCAAGGCGCACCCCCAATGGCGCGTAACCGAGGTATTCGACACAGCCGGAGCGGCACGCGACCTCTTCGAAGACTATTCAGACGACCGGCACTTGGCCGCCATAAGCCCCGTCAGCGCCGCATTGAACTACGGTCTGAAGGTGCTTGCCGACGGCATCGAGACAAACAAGCACAACTACACACGATTTTTGATTGTAGCTCCCGGCGCCGAGGCCGAGGCTGCCGCCGATGCCGACAAGGCGTCAATAGTCTTCTCGCTACCGCACACCGAGGGGTCATTGTCCAAGGTGCTGACCGTGCTGGCACTATACGATATGAACATGACCCGTATCCAGTCGATGCCAGTCATCGGACGCGAATGGGAGTACCGCTTCTACATAGATTTGACATTCAAAGACATACAGCGTTGCCGACAGGCACTTGATGCCGCTCGTCCGCTGATGAGCGACCTCAAGGTTTTGGGCTTATACAAAGACGCCCCGACGCCCGAAATATAAACCGCAACACAAATCATGAACGACATAGACATACACCCGGCAGACCGCGTAGCCTCCGTGCGCGAGTACTATCTGCAACGTAAGATGCGCGAAGTGGCCCAACTCAACGCCGCCGGCGCCGACATCATATCATTAGGCATCGGAGGCCCCGATATGCCGCCGCCACAAGCGGCCATAGACACCCTGTGCGCCCAAGCCCGGCGCCCGGATACCCACGGATACCAACTGAGTTCGGGCTTGCCCGAGATGCGCCGCGCTTATGCCCGCTGGTACGGCGAGCGCTTCGGCGTCATCCTCGATGCGGACAGCGAAATCATGCCGCTGATAGGCTCCAAGGAGGGCATTATGCATGTTTCGCTGACATTCCTCAATCCCGGTGACGGCGTACTGCTGCCCAATCCCGGATACCCGACATACACGTCCGTCAGCCGCCTCGTAGGCGCCGACATCCGCTACTACGACCTGCTCGAAGACCGCGGATGGACCCCGGACTTCGATGCGCTGGAACATGCCGACCTGTCCGGCGTCAAAATCATGTGGACCAACTACCCGAATATGCCCACCGGCGCCCCGGCGTCACGCGAACTGCTCGAACGCCTCGTGGACTTCGGACGCCGACACAACATCCTCATCATCAACGACAACCCCTACAGTTTCATACTCAACGACAACCCGCTGAGCATACTTTCCGTACCCGGGGCCAAGGACATCGCCATCGAGATGAACTCACTGTCCAAGAGCCACAATATGGCCGGATGGCGTATGGGAATGCTCGCCGCCAAAGCCGAATATGTCTCCTGGATACGCCGCGTCAAGAGCAACGTCGACTCCGGACAATTCGCCCCGATGATGTCGGCCGTCGTGGACGCCCTCGCCGTCGGCGACGAATGGTACGCCCAACTCAACGCCACCTACGCCGAACGCCGTGCCCTCGTCGATAGGATAGCCACGGCACTGGGCTGCACCTTCGACCCGGCACAGCGCGGGATGTTCGTATGGGCGCGCATCCCCGAATCCGAGCCCTCGGCCGAAGCCATGGCCGACCGCATACTCGACCAAGCACGCGTATTCATCACCCCGGGCAGCATCTTCGGCTCCAACGGCGACCGACACATTCGCCTGTCGCTGTGCGCCAAGCCGCATAACCTGCAACGCGCCCTCGACCGTATCCAACAATTATCCAACAGCTAAAACCGCCAATATGAAAGATATACAACCCTTAGGAATCGAAGGAACCACCGGACCCGGCCCGGTCATCATCGCCGGCCCGTGCAGCGCCGAGACACGGCAGCAAGTGCTGGACACGGCACGCCGCCTTGCCGCACAAGGCGTGCGCATATTCCGCGCCGGCATTTGGAAGCCGCGCACACGTCCCGGAGGCTTCGAAGGCATAGGCGCCGACGGCCTCCAATGGCTCAAGGAAGTACGCCAAACCACCGGAATGGCCGTAGCCACCGAAGTGGCCAATCGCGAACACGTCCGCCAGGCCCTCGATGCCGGGCTTGATATGCTGTGGATAGGCGCTCGCACCACAGCCAACCCATTCGCAATGCAGGAAATCGCCGACGCACTCTCCGAAGCCGGCGCCGACATTCCCGTACTGGTCAAGAACCCCGTCAATCCCGACCTGGAACTGTGGATAGGCGCTCTCCAACGCCTATACAACGCCGGAATACACCGCCTGGGTGCAATACACCGCGGATTCAGCGCCTACGGCCCGCACCTATACCGCAACCTTCCCCAGTGGCACATACCCATCGAGCTGCGCCGCCGCTACCCAGCACTGCCAATCATCTGCGACCCCAGCCACATGGGAGGCAAACGCGAACTGGTGGCACCGCTGTCACAGGAAGCCCTCGATATGGGATTTGACGGCGTAATCATCGAAAGCCACTGCAACCCCGATGACGCGCTCTCGGACAAAGCCCAGCAAATCGAGCCGGAAGTCCTCGGCTTCATCCTCGACACTCTCACCATTCGTCGGCAGAAACAATCCACCGAAAACCTGCGCCTGCTGCGCCACGAAATCGACCGCTTGGACAACGACCTACTCGAAGTCCTGGCCCGCCGCATGCGCGTATGCCGCGACATCGGCATGTACAAAAAGGAACACAGTATGCCCGTACTGCAAACCGGACGCTTCGACGACATCATGCACTCGCGCGTGGCCACAGCCGTCGAAATGGGCATGAGCGCCGACTTTATGCGCACCGTACTCGCCGCAATACACGAAGAATCCGTCCGACAGCAAATCGAAATCCTCAATCGCCGCTAAAATTCACAGCGGATTACAAAGGATTACAAACACCCCACCACAAAACGACACACCTACAACAATGAAAATACTGATACTCGGCGCAGGCAAGATGGGCTCCTTCTTCTGCGACCTGCTGTCCTTCGAGCACGAAGTCGCCGTATACGATACCGACCCGCAACGCCTGCGCTTCACCTTCAACTGCCAACGCTTCAGCGACCTCGAAGAAATACGCGACTTCGAGCCGCAACTCGTCATCAACGCCGTTACCGTCAAATACACCATCGACGCCTTCCGTCAAGTAATGTCCCTGCTGCCGCCGGCGTGCATACTCAGCGACATAGCATCTGTCAAAACCGGCCTGCCCGAATTTTATGCCACTTGCGGACACCCCTTTGCCTCCACCCACCCCATGTTCGGCCCCACATTCGCACGACTGGACAACCTCGGCGATGAAAACGCCATCATCATCGCCGAAAGCGACCACCTCGCCAAAGTCTTCTTCCGCGACATTTACAGCCGCCTGCACCTCCATATCGAAGAATACACCTTTGCCGAGCACGACACCACCATCGCCTACTCGCTGTCCATACCCTTTGCCTCCACCCTGGTCTTCGGCGCCGTCATGAAACACCAAGACGCCCCTGGCACCACATTCAAGCGGCACATGGCCATAGCTCGCGGTCTGATGAGCGAAGACGACTACCTACTCACCGAAATCCTCTTCAACCCCCACACCCCCGAGCAGTTACGCGCCATCCGCGCCAAGCTCGCCGAACTCTCCGCCATCGTCGAGTCCGGCGATGCCGCCGCCCTCCGCAACTTCCTCGACCAAGTCCGCGAAAACATCGCCTGAGCCCACCCACGCCGACCACACTGACGACACCACGCAACCGCCGCCTATAGTGCATATATCCCGATACAATATCAGGATATGCAAACACTTGCATTCGCCCAACCGCTCCCTTTCTCCGCATATAAATCCGTGCAAAAAGACCTTATACCTGCGCACCATATCCATTTTCAGCCTACGTATATCTGCGCACTATATACATTTTCGATACTCACATACCTGCGCACTCTGCACATTTTTATGCCTGCACACTTTTACAGCGCCAATATCTTAAAGCGCAGTCTATAACCCTCGTCTATATACGCTTCTATATGTGGCTACAAGCAAAAAGCCATATATGCAGGGATGTATATCACGCCATCCTCAATATGCAGGTTTTTAGGATGTATTACAATTGATTGTCCGATGCGTTGACCGTATTTCTCGGCAAATCGCGTGAGAGAAGTTGTCCGATAGCGGTTCTTAGACCTGACTTCTATCGGGAAGATTTTATATTTAACTTGCTGTTATTGGACAATATGAAGTCTATTTCGATGTCGTTTCGATGTTTTTCCTCATTGTACCGTGTATAGAAATACAGTTTATGCCCAGCAGCAACAAGCATTTGAGCTATTACGTTCTCATAAAACATACCTTCGTTTATAGACAATTTGCCTCGCAGTATTTCACTATATAATTCTCCGTCCGAAATCTCATTTTCGTCAAACGTATGACTTATCAATAAGCCGGTATCGCCCATATAGCATTTAACATAAGTGCGATCTTCATTTAGCGATAAGCCAACGTTCGGATCCGTGCAGTTAAAACACTGATTGGCTATTTTTGAATCCGCAAGCCAAAAGAACGTGTCATGATACTTTGGGAATGTGGCATTCTTCTCTATTTTGGAGAAGATCACTCTGCGCTCGGCCTTAGAGAGAAATGCCGGAATCTGGTCATAAATAGCCAGAACGTTTGTGCGGTAACGAGCTGAAATCTTCATAATGTCACTGCGATAAAGAGATAATATATCTCGTTTTTCCTCGTCAGCCCGCGAAAAATCCCGATCGCTTGTGATATATGCCGAGATACTTTGCGGCATACCTCCTACAATCATATACTGTCTGAACATTAGCATTGCCTTTGCGTGCAATTCTTGCTGCAATGGCTTTTTCTCAATGTAGCAGCTTCGGATATAATCAGCCAAAGGTCGTTCACCCATCGCCCACATAAATTCCTCAAAATCCATCGGATACATATTTAGGGCACGTTCTTCGGACGGAATGGTGATATTAGAAACACTTTCTTTGATGGAAATCAGCGATCCGGTTTCAATGTAGTCATAACGACCGTCTGCAACAAGATACTTCACCGCTTCCCGTGCTTTCGGGAACTTCTGTATTTCATCAAAAATAATCAGGCTATTGCGCTGATAAAGTCTGACACCATATTCTGACGATAAAAGCATAAAGAAGGTATTCAAATCACTCAAATAGTTATTGAATGCCGACTTTACGACCTCCGATGCTGTATTAAAGTCAATTAGAATATGGCTTTTATACTCTAGTTTAGCAAATTCTTCAACGATAGTTGATTTCCCAATACGGCGTGCCCCCTCAATCAGCAGGGCTTTGCTGCCGGATACAGATTGCTTCCAGTCCAACAACCTATTGTAAATCTTACGCTTAAAAACGACCATAACTATTATATTACTAATGATTATGAAGGCAAAATTAGTCTAATTATTCATAATACGCAAGTATAGAATCATCAAAAACATATATAGTGCGCACATATACATAAACAAAATTCATATATAGTACGCACATTAACTATCAACAAACTTGTACCGGACATAATCAGTGACGTATCTGCTCAAATAGCAATCGGCTCAATCGCCCTCCGCAACTTCCTCGACCAAGTCCGCGAAAACATCGCCTAAACCACCGCGCCTAACACACACCCGGTTTTCAACGGTTCATTGTGTTTCTATACGTAACATTTAGTGTCGCATGAGGATTCCTTTTTGCGGCTCAGTCTGTCATGTGGCTATTGCGTGGCACGCGAAAAAAGTGTAAATTTGCAGTATCTAAACATCGTGGATACGACATCCGTTCATAATATAATAATATGATGCAACACCGGAACATAGGCAAAAGCATCTAAGATTGTTACTCATAAAGACATACTTAACATAGCCTTTGCCGTTCCCAAAAAGCAAATAAATCAGTCAAAGCATCACTCTGAACTATAAATATCACAAACTATGCCTAGGATTTCACGATTAAATGAAAGCAAAATAAAGGAATTGTATGACATTCTTGAACGATACGGCGGTTTACCCACACAAACAACTGATAGAAAAGCATATGCCAACATCAAATACTATTGCACACGATACGGAGACAACCCTCAAATAAAGGATCTAATTAACAAATTTAACATTTCCTTTCGAGGCCATAGGCTGAGTTTTGAATCTACTCTTTTTGAACTTAAATCTAAGTTAGAAAATGAGGGAAGAATTCCGCCTATCAAAGTGAATCAATCTCTTTATTGCTCTGTACGGTACTTCTTTAACAAGTATTCCGACCGAGAAGAAGTACAGGAACTAAAGTTTTTATATGCTCACAATTCTTGCTATCCTCTGCCTCAATCGAGATTAAAGCGGCCCATATATACTTCCTACGATGATATATGCCCATTAGAATATTCAGACTGGAAGCGCAATTCGGCATTTGATTATATTTTATATGTGTTTTCTCGATTTTCAAAACTTCCAGCAAAAAACACCAAACCAATGGAAGATTTGAAATACTCTATAAAGAAATGGTATCGATATCAAGATAAAAAGGATAACTCACTTAAGATTTTCATTTCCAAGCTTCTTTCTCTTGGATGTAATGAAGATTTCATTGTCGAAGTAAACAACAGCTTTTATTTTCAAGACGAAAAAGTAAAGCAACATATAAATCATCTTTTATTAGAGCATGGAGCTTGCGCGATAAACTATTTGGCAAAAATGGCTATGCCTGGGTGTTCCTTATCGCTTGACTTTGTATTCTATTACTTCTATAACTTATTCAATGACGCACCAAATAATAGAGAAGTCCACCCTCTTGGTGAATTGTTCGATTCATCAGATTATTCTGCTGTGATATATCCGCATTATAGGCTTCTTGATAGTTGTGATGAATCTAAAATTAGAAGTCGAGTTGTAAATTTCAATCGCAATTGGGATGAAGAACCGCCGATTACAATTCAAGATTGGGAGGCTTATGGAGAATATCGTTTCTTTATTCCGTTAAAATCTTCCGATTGGTATAAAGATGATTACGCTAGTTTCGACAAATCGTTTCCAAAAAAATGCATTGAGAATGGGCATCCCTATTTTAGATATTACAATGCAGGTTATCGATATTTGGATTTTAAATTATTTTTAGCCGAAAACAACCTAATTCTCAAACGTTTAAAAAAGCAGTCTGAATTAGACCGTTTAACTTCCTTAAACCTTGCCAACGCGAACTTACTGTTAGATGAAGACCTTGAAACTGCTTATAACATTGCTCGTTTAGATTCCTCTTGTATTGTTGACGACTATGGAGGCGTATACAAATTTACAGAGGACGGTCTCTGTTTGTTATTCGCACCCATCAATGTACATAATTACGAAGTAGAACGCGAGACAGTGATTATAGCAAATAATGCCTTTCGAGTTTGCACACATACTTTAAGTTCTGTTTTATTCGGAGCGAATATCAAACGGATGTATTCGCTCAGCCTCGCTACATGTGATTGTCTCAAGCAAATTATAATTCCAGAAGATAATCTTGCGGAGTATTGTCAACTTTTCCCAAAGCGATGCACTTCTCTGTTTGTACTCTATTTCTAAATGCTAAATCGCAAAAGTTATATATTGTTTAAGAGAATTCCTTGTGGAATTATAACCACATTAAATAGACAAAAAGCACTGTTTTATTCCGTATAACACGTAACTATATATAGGCTTTCAAGCAGAATTATCAAGGAACTATTTGCCTCATTGATGATTCCCTTAATCAGGAAAAAACAAAGTAATCATTGTCGGTTTGCGGCAGGGCATGTCGCAGGGCAACCGCATCAAAAAACGAGGAAAATTAACGACCTTGGAATTACCAGGGTCTTGGCATACGTGTATATTTAAACATCGT
>OLOV01000299.1_pt1 | contig 43804 bp, 39 predicted proteins | sample 1672931 | NCBI WGS metagenome assembly OLOV01 (sample SAMEA3136738, study PRJEB25190) | human gut metagenome | biome: human gut; feature: human-associated habitat; material: faeces | place: Austria | collected 2013 | reverse complement strand
GTGTGACCATCGCCAAGGACATCGAGCTGGAAGACCCCTTTGAGAACATGGGCGCACAGCTCGTGAAGGAAGTCGCCACCAAGACCAACGACATCGCCGGCGACGGCACCACCACCGCCACCCTGCTCGCGCAGAAGCTGATCAAGGAAGGCCTCAAGAACGTGGCCGCCGGTGCGAACCCCATGGTTCTGAAGAAGGGCATCCTGGGCGCGACCGACGTCGTCGTCGAAAAGCTGTCTGAGATCTCCAAGCCCATCGAGTCCCGTCAGGCCATCGCGCAGGTTGCCGCCATCTCCTCCGGTGACGAGAAGATCGGCCAGCTGGTCGCGGACGCCATGGAAAAGGTCGGCAAGGACGGCGTTATCACCGTTGAAGAGAGCAAGACCATGAAGACCGAGCTGGACGTCGTCGAGGGCATGCAGTTTGACCGCGGCTACGCCTCCGCCTACATGGTAACCGACAACGACAAGATGGAAGCGGTTCTGGACGATCCGCTGATCCTGATCACCGATAAGAAGATTTCCAACATCCAGGAGATCATCTCCATCCTCGAGCCCGTGGCTCAGCAGGGCAAGAAGCTGCTCATCATCGCTGAGGACGTCGAAGGCGAAGCGCTGGCGACCCTCGTGCTCAACAAGCTGCGCGGCGTGTTCACCTGCGTTGCCGTCAAGGCGCCCGGCTTCGGCGATCGCCGCAAGGCCATGCTGCAGGATATCGCCATCCTGACCGGCGGCCAGGTCATCACCGAGGAGCTCGGCCTCGACCTCAAGGAAGCCACCGTCGACATGCTGGGCCATGCCCGTCAGGTCAAGGTTGACAAGGACAACACCGTCATCGTCGAAGGCGCCGGTGATCCTTCCGAAATCAAGGCCCGCATCAACTCCATCCGCAGCCAGATCGAGGAAACCACCTCTGATTACGACCGCGAGAAGCTGCAGGAGCGTCTGGCGAAGCTGGCTGGCGGCGTAGCCGTCATCCGCGTCGGCGCTGCGACCGAGGTTGAGATGAAGGAAGGCAAGATGCGCATTGAGGACGCGTTGGCCGCGACCCGTGCCGCCGTTGAGGAAGGCATCGTGCCCGGCGGCGGAACCGCGCTGCTGTCCGCTTCCAAGGCGGTTGCCGATTATATGAAGACCCTGTCCGGCGACGTAAAGACCGGTGCCAGCATCGTTCTGCGCACGCTGGAAGAACCGCTCCGTCAGATCTGCGCCAACGCCGGCGTAGACGGAAGCGTTGCCATCGAGAAGATCAAGAGCTCCAAGAAGGTCGGCTTCGGCTACGACGCCGCCAAGGACGAGTACTGCGACATGATTGAGCGCGGCATCATCGACCCGACCAAGGTCACCCGCAGCGCCCTGCAGAACGCTACCTCCGTAGCCGCCATGGTGCTCACCACCGAGTCTCTGGTGACCGACCTGCCCGATAAGAATCCCCCGGCCGCGCCCGCGGCTCCCGGCGGAATGGGCGGCATGTATTAATCCAAGCCATTCCCTTTCAAAAGGCTCCGCTTCGGCGGGGCCTTTTTCGAAGCTCGGAATAAAGGAGAAAAGCTCCGTGTTTGTTTATCTGAATGAGACAGAAAGAGTCTCTAAGAATAAAATCACTTTTTCCGCCGAGACAGTATTGGAAGTCGAGGCGAACGAGACGTTTGAAGCGCCTGTGCCCGCGATCTGGGACAAGCAAATTCTCGGCAGCGTCGATATTGACCAATACGACATTTATTATATTTGCACGCATCCTCGCCGAACGGGGCAATATAACCGCATCACCGATTTTAAGCGCGTGTGGAAGCTCGCCAACCTGCCCGAGGGCATCCGGGACGGCGCGTATGATACCGACGAAGGACGCATTTATTGGGGCGTGTATAAGGCGCGAGGCGAAGCGGAATTTAGAAAGCATTTGTCGCCGACAATGATCCTGTCCCTGCGCGCGGAGAAACCACCGGAGCTGGATTCGCTTTATGCGCTTTGGAAGAAATATCGAATAGGATTCGACGACGTTTTACCAGAGGAGCTGGTAAACGAATTGAATCCGGCAGCGAATAAGCGCTATATTCTTCATTATGCCAATGTGATGTCGAATCCGACATTGGAAATATGGGGTGCAAACGCGGACACCATATTCTCGCGGAATGAAACAGAGACTTACCATGGTTAGAACGATTCGCGCGCTTTTGACGAGTTGTGGAAAATCCTCCAATCCACCCCCATTTTAGAGAATACAAAAACGGTCTTATCCCGCTGCAATTCAACACAAGACCGCTGGAACTTCTTTTTGAATCTCGGAATAAGAACCGGCGCAGTCGCCGTCAGACAACGGGAACCGCGCCGGTTTTTCATGCGGGCGAACTACTCCATAAGCGCGCCCTCTGCCATGCCCTTGGCGAGCAGCTTTTTATACACCACGAGGAAGCACACAAAGTGTACGGCCGCGGTGACAATCCACGAAATCGGATAGGAAATATACAGCACCTCCGGCCGGTGATCGAAACGGAAAATCGTGTAAATCCACACCACGCGCAGCACGCACGCGCCCAACAGCGACACGATCATCGGCATGACGGACTTTCCCATTCCGCGCAGCGAGCCGACCAGCATATCCATCAGGCCGCAGAAGAAATATGGCTGGCAGACGTATCTCAGTCGAATCAGACCGGCCTTAATGACATCCTCGTTCTCATTGTAGATAGAAATCAGCGCGTGACCGTTTTTGTACACGCCGACGCCCATGACCAGGCCGAGAACCGTCACGTACACGGCGCAGATCATCGTGATCTTGCCGACGCGGCGATACTTCTTCGCGCCCACGTTCTGTCCGCAGAACGTCAGCGACGCCTGATAGAGCGTGTTCATCATCGTGTACACGAAGCCTTCCAGATTGCCCGCCGCCGCGTTGCCCGCCATGAACGTGGACTTGAACGAGTTCACGCTGGACTGGATGAGCACGTTCGAGATGGAGAACAGCATGCCCTGCAGACCGGCCGGCATGCCGCTTTCGGCCAGTTCCTTCACACGCTTCATGTTGACGCCCAGCTTTTTCAGCTCCAGCCGCGTGCAGTCGTCATTGTGCATCAGGCAGATCACAACCGCCACCGCGGAAACCGCCTGCGAAATGATCGTCGCCAGCGCCACGCCCGCCACGTCCATATGGAACGCGATGACGAACAGCAGGTTCAGTACGACGTTGATCAGGCCGCTGACGATCAGGATGAACATCGGGCGCTTCGTGTCGCCGACCGCGCGCATGACGGCGGAGCCGAAGTTATACAGCATGTTCACCGGCATGCCGACGAAGTAAATGCGCATGTACAGCGCCGCGAGATCAATTACATCATCCGGCGAATCCATCAGCTGAAGCAGCGGCTTGGCGAGCGTAAGGCCGATGATCATCAGGATAAAGCCGAAGATCACGGATATCGTCACGGACGTATGGACGGTTTCATGCACCTCCCGATCCTTCTGCGCGCCCTTGTACTGCGCGACGACGACGCTGGTGCCGACCGACAAGCCGATGAACAGGTTGACGATCAGGTTGATCAGCGCGCCCGTCGAACCTACGGCGGCCAGCGACGCTTCCTTGTCCACCGCGTAACGGCCGACGACCACGTTGTCAGCCGCGTTATACAGCAGCTGCAGGAAGCCGGTAATCATAAGAGGAACCGTGAATGCGGCAATCTTGCCCCACAGCGGCCCCTCTGTCATATTGATCTCATGTTTTCCGCGCATTTGAATCCTCCATCCACGCAAACAGTCCAAAGCAACCGACACAGACGGCGGGAGCCATCGTCCCGCCGTCCTTTATTATAGTGCTGTGGATGTAAAGTTGCAACGGATGATTTGCAATTTTGTGTTTCCTATTTTGTCACCATTTCGCCTTGATCGATGTGCACAATCCGCAGCCGGTTCAGGCACTGCCCGTCCGTGCGCGCGTCTCCGGCGCAATAGGCCAGCAGCACGTGATCGTCCTCGACATAAATCGCCGTATAGCAGTAGCCGCAGAACGGATCATCCTCAATGGCGCGCGCGGGCGTCCAGCTCCGCCCCTCGTCCGCGCTGAACGCGTACACCAGCGGACTTCTGCCCCAGTTTCCCACTTCCTCGCGCGTTTCGTACAGCGGAATCGGGTTCCACACGGCAAACAGCCTTCCGTCCGGCAGCCGCTTCACGGACAGCGGCGAAATCGGCGACCAGAAGCGCGAGGGCACGGCGGGCGACCAAGTGTCTCCGCCGTCGCGCGAGCTGAACTGGTACTGCCTTCCAAGATCTGTGCGCGCCCAGCCCTGTAAAATGCCGTTTTTCAGCTCCACTACGCCCGGCTCCTGAAGGCCGATCGGTGAGGCGATGCCGGACAGTGTGACCATCTCGCAGCTTTCCCGCCACGTGCGCCCGTCGTCGTCCGACAGGAAGAACGTGCTCAGCGCGCGCGAATACCACAGCCCGCCGTCCGGCGCGCGGGTTACCACGTGCTCCGCCGCCGGAAGCACGATGCGCCCCGTGGACAGGCGCACGGCGCGGTCGTTGTTCACCACAAAGTAGCCCTGCCGCGGCATGCACACGGTAAAGTCGCTCCATGTGCGCCCCTCGTCCGCGGAGCGCCGGAGGATCATGCGCATGTCCGAAAACGTCTTGCGCACGAGGTAGAACAAGCCAATGTCGCCGTTCCGCATGCGCATCAGCGACACGCTCATGATGTTCACCGCCTCGTGCCCGGCGCTCGTAAACAGATCCTCCGGCTCCGACCACGTTTCGCCGCCGTCGGACGAACGCACCGCGGCAATGTTCGCCGTGGCATGATCGCGGTCGCTGGTTCCGACGAAGCGGCTGAACACGAACAGCAGCGTGCCGTCCTTCCGCTTCAAAAACGCGCCCTCGCTGTTTCGCGGATTGCCCGCGCCCGGCGCGAAATCCTTCAATATCCGTCCAATCCTCGGTTCGCTCATTCGCCGCCCTCCTTCGCAAGGCTCCACCCCTCTATACGTGTTCTCTGCTTATACGTTCCGAACGCTTCCGTCATACAGCCGAATCGCGGCGCTTTTCACGCGCGGCATACCATCCACCGGACGGCGAACGGTTCCATCCCAGCCCGGCTTTTCCGGCGCGACGCCAAGGCCGTAGGCGAAATACAGATACGCGGGTACCGCCGACCAGCCGTGGCACAGGCTGCCCGCGTTGTCAAACGCGTCGGCGCCGTCGATCGTCTCCCAGAAGCTCGTCGCGCCGGCAAACAGCATCTTGCCCCACTGCGTCTCAACGTCCCGGCGAACCCAGTCGCCGTAGCCCTCCGCGCGGGAAAGCAGCGCGTCATACTTGAACGCGGTGTACGCCAGCGTCGCCGGCACCAGATCGCCGCTCGTCAGGCTTTCGCACACGCGCGCCGCCTCACCGTCCGGGCAGATGCCGGAGACGACGCACAGCGCCTGCGTAAGCTCGCTCAGGCCGCTCCGGCCGTTTGCGTCCATGAAGGAGAAATACCGCGCGTTCTCCGCGTCGTAATACGCCCGGTGCGCGGCCTTGGCCATCCGCTCCGCTTTGCGCTCCAGCTCGCCGGCTTCCTCTGCGCGCTCGAACTCGCGCTCGATCTTCGCCAGCGCGCGCGCCGCGAGAATCACAAACGCGCTCAGCGGCGCTTCCAGACGGTCCTCGTCCACGTCCACACCCTTTTCCAGATGGCCATCCAGCCCCTCCGACCACTCGTAGAAGTTCCACTTGCCCGCGTAGCGCGCCACAAGTCCATCGTCGCGGACGCGCGCAAGCGCCGTTTTCACGATCGTTTCGGCCACGGGCAGCATTTCCCGCGCGAACGCGCGATCGCCGGAGAACAGCAGGTTCTCCCACAGCGCCACGACGTACATCATCGAGAAGGACGGAATGTTCACGTCCGCCCGCGACGGCGCGCACAGCTCCAGCAGCCCGTCCGGGCGCAGCGTGCGTCCCAGCAGGCGCAAGCTCGCCTGCGCGAAGCGATATTCGCCAAAGGCATAGTAGCCGATCAGCATCTGGTTGCGGCTGTCCATGGCGTACAGCGCCTGCTCGCGCCACGGGCAGTCCTCATAGTGCTCGTGCATGCACATTTCCAGCGTTCGCAGGCAGGTATCGTAAATGCGCTGGTGCAGCGCGTCCTCAAGCTCCATATGCGCGCCCTGCGGCAGCGGATACGTCAGCGGACGCAGGCCCGCATAGTGAAGCTGTACCCTGTGCGCGCGCACGAACAGCTGAATATAGCGCCCGCCGATGCGGCGATAGGGATGGAAGAAGCGGGAGCGCCCCTTCGGCGCGACGTACCGCGCGCAGAAATTGCGAATGCCCACATAGCTGCGCACGCGCAGATCGTCCAGATGCTCGCCCCAGCCGATCAGCACCTCGGTATCCTCGTCCACCGTCAGCTCCACGTCCATCAGGCCGACCTCGTTACGCCCGAGATCGTACACCATATAGATGCCCTCACCCGCGTCGCTCGCGAACAGACCATCTGTTTCCAGCGCCCGGCGCTCCATGAAGGACAGGTAGGCATATTGCATGCGCTGACCAAGGCTCTTCGCGCCTTCGCGCTCACAGTATACGCCCTGCGCGACCAGCCTGCCCGGAACGCGCTCGCCCATCGCGCACTGTTCAATCGGGCGGCTCGTGAACGGCGGAATCTCCCCCGCCGCCACGGCGTTCCTTCCCATGGCAATTGGCTTCGTCGCGTCGTAGTCAAAGGTGAAGCCCAGCTGCGGTGAAATCAGCGCCGCGTCGCCGCGCGCGTAGCGCTCGTCCAGCGCGCAGAGCGTATCAAGATCGCTGTGCGCCCGGCTCTCGCCGTCCGCGAACACCTCGAACATCACATACGCGTGCCCGCGGATGTAGACGAAGGAATCCTTCTTCGCGCAATAGCAGCGAATCGTCAGCTCGTTTTCGCCCGGCCGCACGCGCGCCGACAGGTCGATTTCGTCAAATACGCGCAGGCGCTCGTCGTCCGGATACTGATAGGCATACACGTATTCCCCATTCAGATAAATGGCATAGTGCGACTCCGCCGCCACGCGCAGAAGCGTCTGCTTTTCCCCCGCGGCAAACCTCGTTTCAAACGCCGCGTACACGTTCACCACGCCGCCGTCGTCCACCCAGATCGGTTTCGCGTTCACAAAAGGATTCATTGTCCTCTTCTCCCCTTTGCCCGTATTGTTTTGATTTCATTATACATTTAACCGACGTTTCCGTCAACGATGAATCTTTCGTCTTTTCCTGCTGAACCCGAATGAATCGAAATGAGTATCTGCGAGCTTTGGGTCGCGCGCTGCGCCGCGGCGGCCATCGACTCCGGCTTCGACCTCGATCTGCTTTCCTTCGGCGAGGAACGCACATTCTTCAGCCGCGATTACGACGCTTCCATGGTTCACAGCGTCTCCCTGACCTTCGACGTGGACTCCATCACCGTCGCGCCCTCCGAGGACGGGAACGTGCATCTCAGCTGGTACAGCCGCAACCCGCAGAAGGATGAGCTCAGCGTTACCGACGGTATTCTGCCGCTGAAGGCCGCGCGCAAGTCCCTCATTTCGCTGAATGTGCGCAACTACGACGCAGTACTCTCCCTGCCCGCGAACTTTGACGGCGAGCTGCGCGTTTCCACCTCGACCGGCTCCATTTCGGTTTCCGACCTGAAGCCGAACCGGCTGGCGCCGGAAGCGACCACGGGCTCGATCCGGCTTTCGAACCTGAACGTCACTGAAAGCATCACTGCCGAAACGAGCACCGGCAGCGTCTACATGACGAACGTCGCCTCCGCCGAGATCGCCCGCAGGGGCAGCACCGGCTCTACAAAGCTGACGGACGTTTCCGCAAACGCGCTGAACGCCCGCGTGACCACCGGCAGCATTGCCCTCGACGCGGTCGACGCGCAGAGCCTGATGCTGCGCGCTACCACCGGCAGCATCTCGGGCACGCTCGCGGGCAGGATGGCGGACTATACCATTCGTTCGTCCGTGTCCACCGGCTCCAATTCACTTCCGGAAGCACTGGACGGCGGCGCGCGCACGCTGAACGCCGACACAACCACCGGCTCTATCCGCCTTTCCTTCGCGGACGCAAAATAACGGCATTTAACCGATTCGTCATAAAAACGCCGTTGACAAACGAACGGAAATCGTGTATGATTTCCTTATTGATGAGGGAGTAATCAACGCGCAAGCGTAATGAAGCCACCATCACGGAAGCCCCGCTTCCTGACTTCATTTGAAATGATGAGACTTATCTGTTCACAAGAGCAGGTAAGTTTCTTTTTATTCCCGAACGATCAACGCAAAAAGGAGCGAAATTGATGAAGGACTACGAGAAAACCATTGCCCAGACGCTGACGGACGCACAGACGACGCTCGAAGGTCTCTCGAACGCCGAGGTGCAGCGCCGCGCGGCGCAGTACGGCCGGAACCGCCTGAAGGAGGGTCGCAAAACGCCCCTGATCAAGCGCTTCCTTCAGCAGCTCGCCGACCCGATGATCATCATCCTGCTCGCCGCGGCGCTGATTTCCGGCGTCACCAGCGTTCTTCAGGGTGAGTCGATGGCCGACGTGTTCATCATTCTGATCGTCGTGATCATCAACGCTGTTCTGAACGTGCTTCAGGAAAGCAAGGCCGAAAAGGCCGTGGCTTCCCTTCAGGAAATGTCCGCCGCCACCAGCAAGGTGCTTCGAGACGACCGCCAGCAGACGGTTGCGAGCGAAGCGCTCGTGCCCGGCGACGTCATCCTGCTGGAAGCGGGCGACGCGGTACCCGCCGACGCGCGCGTGATCGAAGCCGCCTCGCTGAAGGTGGAGGAAGCGGCGCTGACCGGCGAATCCGTGCCCGTGACCAAGCAGACGGAGCCCCTGAAAGAGGAAAACGGCCGCGCCGTTCCCCTCGGCGACCGCAGCAACATGGTCTATATGGGCTCGACCGTCGCCTACGGACGCGGCAAAGCCGTCATCACGCAGACGGGCATGCAGACCGAGATGGGCAAGATCGCCGACGCGCTGGACAAGGCCGAAAAGAGCCAGACACCGCTTCAGATCAAGCTTTCCCAGCTGAGCAAGACGCTCACATATCTGGTTGTGGGCATCTGCGCGGTCATCTTCGCCGTGGGCGTTCTGCGGCATGAGCCGGTGCTCGATTCCTTCATGGTGGCCGTATCGCTCGCCGTGGCCGCGATTCCCGAGGGTCTGGCGGCGGTGGTCACGATCGTGCTTTCCATCGGCGTGATTCGCATGAGCAAGCGCAGCGCCATCATCCGCAAGCTGACGGCCGTGGAAACACTGGGCTGCGCGCAGATCATCTGCTCGGACAAGACCGGCACGCTCACCCAGAACAAAATGACCGTTGTCGAAACCGCGGGTGACGACGCGGCGCGCCTTGCGACGGCTATGGCGCTGTGCTCCGACGCGGAGCTGGACGAGACCGGTTCCGCCATCGGCGAGCCCACCGAATGCGCGCTGGTCAACTACGCCGCGGTCAACGGTCTCAAAAAGCCCGCGCTGAAGGCGGAGCAGCCGCGCGTCGGCGAAGCGCCGTTCGATTCCATGCGCAAAATGATGTCCACGCTGCACCGCCTGCCGGACGGCTCGATCATCCAGTACACCAAGGGCGCGCCGGACGAGGTGCTGAAAAACTGTACCCATGCCCTTGTAAACGGCCAGCGCGTGCCCCTGACGGCGGACATGCGCGCGGAGATTCTCGCGCAGAACAAGCATATGGCCGACCGCGCCCTGCGCGTGCTGTGCGCCGCCGAGCGCAAATGGGACGCGCTTCCCGAGGACACCAGCCCGGCCTTCCTTGAGCAGTCGCTCACCTATATCGGCCTGACCGGCATGATCGACCCCGTCCGCCCCGAGGTGAAGCCCGCCATTGAGGAATGCCGCCGCGCGGGCATTCGCCCGATCATGATCACCGGCGACCACCGCGACACCGCCGTGGCCATCGCGATGCAGCTGGGCATCATCACCTCCCCCGAGCAGGCCATCACCGGCGCGCAGCTGGACGAAATCTCCGACGACGCGCTGGACAGCGAAATTGAGAAATACTCCGTCTACGCCCGCGTGCAGCCGGAGCACAAGGTGCGCATCGTAAACGCGTGGAAGAAGCGCGGCAAGGTCACCGCCATGACGGGTGACGGCGTGAACGACGCGCCGTCCATCAAGAATGCGGATATCGGCATCGGCATGGGCATCACCGGCACCGACGTGACCAAGAACGTCGCCGATATGGTGCTGGCCGACGACAACTTCGCCACCATCGTGAACGCCGTCGGCGAGGGCCGCCGCATCTACGACAACATCCGCAAGGCCATTCAGTTCCTGCTCGCGTCCAACATGAGCGAGGTACTGGCCATCTTCTTCTCCACGCTGCTGGGCTTCACGATCCTGAAGCCCGTCCACCTTCTGTGGATCAACCTGATCACCGACTGCTTCCCGGCGCTGGCGCTGGGCATGGAAAACGGCGAACGCGACCTGATGGATCGCCCGCCGCGCAATCCCCGCGAGGGCATCTTCGCCGGCGGCATGGGCGCGGCCGTGGCCGTTCAGGGCGTGATGCTGACTGTGATCACCATGGCCGCCTACTTCATCGGCCACTTCATGGAGGCCGGCGTATGGGAAATCACCAACAGCGCCGACGGCATGACCATGGCGTTCCTCGCCCTGTCGATGGCGGAAATCTTCCATTCGTTCAACATGCGCTCGCTGCATAAGTCCGTGTTCCGCGTGGGTTCGCAGAACTTGTACATCTGGGGCGCGATGCTGCTTTCCCTGATTTCCACGGCCGCGGTCATCTATATCCCCTTCCTGTCGAACGCCTTCGGCTTTGAGTCCATCAGCCTGAGCGAGTACGTCGTGGCCATGCTTCTCGCGCTGTCCATCATCCCGATGGTGGAAATCGAGAAGGTCTTCGAACGCCGCCGCGACCAGAAGCGCGGATAATTCCCCTCGGGAGGCCGGGCTCTCCGGCCTCCCTTATCTCACAAAGTTAACACGTGAAATCATTGACAAACCGACCCCATGACGGTATAATATTACCTGTTCGCGAGCGTGAACAGAATAACTGGGTGTAGCGCAGCTTGGTAGCGTGCTTGAATGGGGTTCAAGAGGCCGGAGGTTCAAATCCTCTCACCCAGACTGAAGAGAGTCCCTGTAAACAGCAAAATGCTTGATTTACAGGGACTTTTTTCATCTACGTGCGCAGCACAGCAAGCGCACAAAACGCACATACGGGCGTGTTACGCTTGCAACAGGTGGTCAAAACGTGGTCAGGTGGTCATAACGGATTTAGTAATCTGTTGTTTCGTCTCTTCCACCGCTGTTACCATAGCGATCATCCAGCCAGCTCAGGTACATATCATCGTCCAAATAGCCAGAGTCAAGGCAGACTTGAGTCGTCGTAATGCCGTACTCGGCCAGTTTGGCCTCCGCTTCCGCCTTGAAGTTTTCTGCCGCCTCGCGTGTCGAGAAGGCGCTTATCCAGATGTCTGCTTCGCTGCACTCAAGGTCTTTGATTGCCACCGTGTAAACGTTCGTCCGCTGCGGCTGCTCGCCATTCAGTGCACGCAGAATGGCACGATGATTCTCGTCTCCGCATTCTACTTCCAGCAAGTCATCCTCAATGGCGCCATCGGCCTTGTGGTAGTCCTCATAGCTGATCTCGAAGCCAAGCAAATCCTCCAAATGCGCCCAGCAGTCGAAGTCCAGCAAAGACAGGCCATGCTCTTTGACATACATTGCCGCCTTGTAGTGCGGTTCGCCCTCCTTGAGGTTGAGCTGTTCTTCCAGATAACTCATAGTTTCGTCCTCCTTCTCAGTAATTCCAGCCCTCGAAGCGCTTATAGGAAGTCTTGCCCTCTCCCGTTTTGTTCAGTTTGTAGAGAACCGGAAACCATTCACCGTCCGTTTCCTCATCGCGCTTGCGGCAAGCCTTGGATGCCGCCGTCTGAGAAAGCAGCACGCCAAACAGCTCGTACCCGTGTTCTGCAATCTTCATGCGGTTGGCGTCGCCAAATTCCTTGGCAAGATCATCGCCGTAGCTGACCTCAATCACGCGCCTGTCCGGGTACTTGCCGAGATAGTAGCTGGGAAACGTCGCCGTGACCGTCATAGACTTGCCGTGACGTGGCGGCATGAAGATCATCAGGCGTTTCGTCTCACCAGTGATGACCTTTTCCAATTCCGCACAGATGAGGTCAAGATGTCTGGCTCGTTTCCATCTGCCGTGATGGACATACTCGACGTAATCAGCATAATGCGTCCGTGCGAGCTGTCGCTTTGCAGCTTCAGCTACGGCCTGAATCTTTGCCGGGGACAGGCGTCTCTTTTCTCGCACTATTCGGTTTCAGGCCGAGCGAGCGCAGCGAGATTGCGCAGGTCTTCTTCACTCATGTCGCTGAGATCAACCTCAGTTTCCGTCCTGAGTGTAATATCCTGCTTCTGTGACCATTCGCCCGTCTTCCGCTTTCTGTTGTTGAGCCAGTACATGATTGCCATGACGTCCGGCGGCACGCACTTTTTTACGGTACGCACCTTCACCGGCTTCACGCTGCCGTCAGGGTTGTATTCGAGAATTCGTTCTTCCTCGGTGTGGTCGAAACCGGTACAACGCTGAAAAAGGCACTTTTCAACCTTGGCATCTGCCGCTTCCTTGGCGCAAACAAGGAGCTTGCCGAACTCAGAAAGCACCTTTTCGCCGTTCTCATCGGTTATGGGCTTTCCGCTTGCATCCGTCTCATACTTCCAGCGATTGATTGTCCGCTCCGAGACGTGAAAAGCGTCTGCAATATCCTGATCGGTTGCGCCGCGAATGGCGAGTGACCACGCCCAGTCCATATGAATATCGGGGTTGAACTTTGTCGGTGCGGCCATGCTGTTTCACCACTCTTTCTGCACACCACGTCTTATCCGGCGAGGTAATCCGCCGCAAGGTATTCGATAAACTGCCAGCGGTTCCGCTTCGTTACGACGCCTTCCTTCTCAGCCTTCTTGAGTGCCTGTTCGATTACCTCGGCAGCCTCCTTGGGAACAGAGTTGCTGCCAAAAATCTTGGTCAGGTACGTCCATTCTCCGGCAGGGTCATAACCGGCAATCTCCATCTTCTCGTTCGTCGCTTCCACCATAGAGGCGACAGCAGCGCCAAGATTGCGAACATCCTGAAACTGCTGATACTTTGCCAGCGTCTCGGCGAACTGCTTTCCCAGTTCATGGGGAGCCGTGCCGATAACCTCAGCGCCCTGCTTCTCAAGATGTTTCACCAGCAGCTCAAGGTTTTTGAGCTGATACGGCAGGAAGGCGAAAGTGATCGTCTTAAAATCAAACTGCACTGCGGGAGAAATGAGCTTGTCGAACTCCGCAGACGGTTCTTCCAGAATGTCTTTGCCGACAAAGCTCTCCAACATATCGTCCACGTCCGAGATCATCTTTGCAATCTCGCGCAGCGTGGACTGGTCGTCAAAGCCCGAAATCGCATTGTGGGCAAGCTGTTTCGCCGCTTCCTGCGATTTGCTCAAGCCGGACACGTCCAGCAGGCAGTAGATTTCCTTGAGGCCGGCGGCTCTCGCACTCTTGATGCGGTGATGCCCGGAGATAATCTTCAGCTTGCCGTCGATCAGGGCGACAAGAGGCAGGCTCTCAAGCTGCCCGCGCTTCTGCATATTCGCCGTGAGCTGATCCTGCATTTGGTCTTTCATGATGCGGGCGTTGACATTCTGCTCAACCAGACTGTCAAGCTGAACCTTGACAATCAGCAGACCAGAACCCATGTCATGGATTACTTGGTAGCGCTTCTCTTCGTCTGCCATTCTTTCTCCCTCCTAAGCCATTCTTTCAACGTCTCAGCTTCAGTGCGCCCATCAATGACCGGGGATTCATACGTCAGCTTGTAGCCGTTGGTCTTGTCCTTCTTGCGGTCAACCAGTTTCATGATGCCGCGTGCTTCCTTATTTTCGGGGTGCTTGGTGAGCATCGCCGTTCGGACGCTGACAAGGCGTTCTTTGTCGAAGTCGTTCACGATGGTTTCGCAGAACTGCCTGTTCTGGGCCAGCATGTACAACAGCCGACCAAGCCGGTACTGCTGGTGCGGAACCTTCATCACATACCAGATGAACAGTGAATCCGCCTGAACCTTCGAGATGCCAAAGACACCCGCAACCATCTTGTCGATGAGTACGGCGAAGTTGAAGGTGGCAGAGCTTCCGACGAAGTTATGCGTCCAAATCTTGCGGTAATACTGCGTGTTCGCCGCCTTGACCTTGATGATTTTGAGGTCAGATGCCTCTGTGATCTCATGGTCGGTCGGCATGATCGCGCAAGGCAACGGCTCCAAGGCGCCATCAGAAGGTCGTTTGATCTTCTTCCCATGAGCGAGCGCTTCGGCTTCGTCGCCTCTATTGGAGCAGATATAGGCATTCATGCCTTTGCGAGTTTCACCGCGAGCAAAGATTGCTTCACCGACATACTCGCCGGCAGGCTTCTCTTGATAGCAAAGCACCAGCGCTTTCGCGTCGGCAATCATCTCGAAGAGCTTCCCATGACCGCTGTCCGGGTCGAACAACTCGTATTCCGGTTCCTTCCACGTCATCAGACCGCCTGTGTCATAGTAGCGCTCATAGCCGCTGAAGTATGTCGGCGGATTGACCACGACGATTGCGTGCTCATCATCCAGCACCTCGCGCATATGGACGAACATATCCAGTGGGCGGTAATTCATACCGCCAAGCCGCGCCTTGCACCGTGCAAGCCCTTCGTTGATCTGGGCGACGTACTTCTCTCGCTCAAAGCTCAGGTCATTCAGCAGGTTGTGGAAGTATTCCGTGCCTGCTTTCTTGGCCGTGCGAAGGTAAAGCTGCGCGTACAGCGCGGTTGCCGGGTCGAGCAGCTCTTCGTCGGAAAAGCCCTTCGCCTTGATCTCAAGCTCGTCAAGCGGCTTTCCCATAATCGAATAGCCAAGAATCGTCGGCATCATCGACACGTCGCTCGTTTCAAGCTGGCTCGTTTTGTAGCCGGTATCGACCGCGAGATTCGACATGGCGAACGTGCCTGCGCACGGTTCAACGAACCTCGTATACCCGGCCTCACACGCCGTTTTGAAGAGCTGGCAGAGGAAACGCTGCTCAACTGCACCGAGACAGCCGAGGAACATTTCTCCGGGGTTCATGTACATCATAGCTGTCACCACCTTGATTTGAGTAAAAGAAAACCAGCCTGCGATGCAACCACAGACTGGTTCGTAATTGATCTGGACCGGCGGGACGGATTGGCTATCACCATTTCCATTCAGGAATGAACGGCGTCCTGCATTAGACTACCGCCGGATATTGAGGGGCGATAACACGCCCCTCTCGGATTCGCTCACCAGCGACCGTTGCCGAACATGCTCAACTGCATTTGTTCCGCTTCGCGGTCTTTGATGCGCTGCTCCGCTTTATTGGGCACTGCTGGCGCAGCCGCGCTTGCACTCGTCTCTTTAGCCTTCTGAACGCCAGTGCTTCCCTTGACCTTGACCGTGGTTGGGTCAGGGAGTTCGTCGGCAATCTCGCCCGTCTTTTCGAGCAGCCACTTCGCGAACATCGTTCGGTGGCACCACTGCAACGGGTCGCGCACGTCCTCGTAGCAGAGAAGGACGACTGGCTTTCCGCTGTCGAAAGCTTGAATCTGGCGATAAATCCGATCTACACCCATCCGGTCAAGCCGTTCGCGATACTTGCGCTCGTACAGCTCCTTGTCTTGGATGTTCAGCAGACCATAGGGCATCAGGTCGTTTATCGCCCCGGCAATCTCATAGCCCAGCGGCCACTTCGGGGCGCCAAGGCTGATTCTGACTGCCGTGTACTTCCCGGACTTCAGCTCCGGGTTGGAAAACCTGCTCGTGTAAAGCATCTAAACGTTACCGCCTCCAATCGGTTTTTTCGGGCTGACATAACCTTCATTTCAATCCGCGTCCCCTTCGCGAGAGGAACGACAGCAGCATAACCGGATGATAGACGCTCGTACATTTGAGGTCGATCACATCAACGCCAGTACCATCATCCGGCTCAATATAGCCAATCAAGTCAATGGTTCCTGCGTACCGAAGAACCTTGTGATACGTTCGATACTCGCTCTCAACCCACGTGGGTTTGTACGCCTGCTCGAAATCCTTAAACGCCTTGAAGTACGGCTCAGTATCTTCGTCCGGCTCTTCCACGCCGTACTTGACGTAATTGCTGATCTGTTCATGCGCCCGTGAACCCCGGTCAGCCGCTTCGTTCAGCACGTCAAGCGGAATGCCGTTGTAGAGCATCAGACTCATCGGCTCCATGATCTGGGTAACGGACGGAACGCGGAAGCCGCGCAGCGTGTAGAGGTGCTGTTCCTGCTCAAAATCAATCGCCACATCAGGGAGCTGAATCATAGGACGCTCCTTTCATACTCGCGATTCATGGCCGCAAACACCGCCATTTTCTTTGCCCTCCCATGCGGTTATAATAACCTCAGATGGTTTAATCACACCGCAGCGAATGGAGGTCTACGATGCTACTGCTGGATTCGGACAGCCCCATCATGATGCAGCGCTGCAAGAGTGCTCGTTGCGCCTCGCGAAACCATTCAGCGCTTGACCTGTATCCGAGCTTGGCAACCGCCTTCTCAACGGCCTCTTTCTCTTCCGGCTTAACCCACACTCGGAATTCAGTCATTCCTTCGTGTCCGTGGCCGCGACCGCCGCCGCTTGTCTTTGTGGAAGTGCTGCATTTGGTCGGAAACTGCTCGCTGAGCGAAAGATCGAGGTCGTCAAGCAAATACAGGTCAGACGGCGAACAGATGAACAAATCGCATAGAGCTTTCATGCCGTCTACCGTTGGGAGGGTTCGTCCTGCCTCCATGAAACTGACCATTACACGGTTTGTTCCTTCCGGCAGGCTGCTTGCCACGTCTTCCTGAGACAATCCGGCGCGAACTCTCATGCTGCGGATGTTGTTTTCCGTCATCCTCACACACTCCCGTCTTCCTCGAAGTAGTTCGGCTTAAGACCAAACATGGCAATCAGCTTTTGGGCTTCTTGCGGAGTTGGACTTTTATATCCGTTTTCGATCAGCGAATACTTTGCCTGAGAGATTCCCAGCAATTTCGCCACATCGAATTGATTCAGCAATTTCACTCTCCGCGCAAGCACCAGCTCGCTGCGTTTCGTGGTAACGCTCACTCGTCGTTCACCTCCAATCCTTGACTTTGCCTCGCTCGCGTGCTAAAATGAATGTGGGTAGTAATATCATCATTACACGCGCGTATTTGCTATACGTCTTTCAGTGCCGTTGCTTTGGCCTCAATCTCCCGTTGAGCCATCTGCGCATTTGCGTATAGCAGGGAAATCTCTGTGTCGCTTTTCAGCTCCTCCGGACTGAAACTGCGATACAGCTTGGTGATGCCATCAAAGTATGCCGCAGCTACATCTGCGACGAGCGGATACGCACCCGCTCCATACTCGCCGGTATCAAGTTCTTCCTTGATGCATACGAAGCAGTTGACTGCTCCGAAGTACCTGAGCCTCTTCCTGCCAAAATTCTCGAGGGGGGGTAGTCGTCATCGGGCTTCACGCTCCTTCAGGTGGGATGATGATAATATTATATCACTCAACTTAGTGATTGTCAATTAAATTCATTCAGATGAGTGATTTTAACATGGAGGTAAGCTATGTACGCACCCGCAGACATATCCAGCCGCATCAAGCAACAAGCGAAGATGAAGAAAGTTGCCATCAAAGACATGCTTGCTTCTTGCGAGCTTGGCATCAATACCCTTGCCAACATGAACAGTGGGCGTGTACCTCTGGCCGACAACCTCGCCCGCATCGCGGACTATCTGGACTGCTCGGTTGACTACCTGCTCGGCAGAACGGACAATCCAGATGTGAATAAGTGACCGTATCGCGCTCCTTTCTTGTGGTGTGATGATATTATAATTCACATTTGGGGATTTGTCAATGGGTTTCATTCACATTTGTGATATTTTTTCGGAGGGTATTTATGTCTATCTGCGAACGAATGTTTGACCTTCTTTCCTCCATAGAGGGAAAGAACGCCGCCAGCCTTTGCAAGACCGTTGGGATAAACACCAGCGTAGCCACTAACTGGAAGCAGCGCAACACAGACCCGCCCGCGAAATACATAGTCCCCATTTGTGAATATCTTGGTGTTTCCGTGATGTATCTTCTCACGGGAGAGGACGCCCAGCCCGAAAGCTCTCTCTCCGAAGATGAACAGCGCCTGATAGAAAAATACCGCGAGCTTGACGCAGACGGCAAGGACGTCGTACGGGGAACAGCGATTACTGAACACCGCCGCATCGCTTCGAAAAAGAGCGCGGGCGCCGAAAAGATTGGATAACGTTGTCTATCTTGACGAGCACCCGAAATGGAGGAACAAACACACATGACCGTATCTGAGCGAATGTTCGCCTTTATCGACGCGCGGAAAGATAAGTCCGCGGCCGGTCTTGCAAAATTGCTGGGTGTAAGCACCGGACAGACCACAAGTTGGCGTCAACGGAACTGCGATCCGCCTGTAAAATACCTCCCACAGATTTGCGAATACCTGGGCGTGTCAATCGCTTTTCTCGTCACCGGCGAAGAAGCCAAAGTCGACCTGGCTAAGGTTCTCGCCGAAGACGAAGCCGTCCTGCTCGAACGATACAGAACCCTCGATGCGGACGGCAAGGAGATCGTAAAGGCGACCGCCCTTCAAGAAAAGCATCGCGTTGAAGCAGGACGCGAAACAAGCTAAAAATGCCGACACGTCGTGAGAAGCTATACAAGCCACTTTTTACGGGCTTTAATTCACGGATAGGGGTGTTATCATGTCGAGCGAGAAAACGCGTCAGAATGGCCGTTACAAACTGTTACATTCATCCAGAATCGAGACGTCTTGTGATACGCGCCAAAATGATCACAGTTGGACCGAAGATTGCGAAGAACTGGCTCGCATCTTCGACCGACTTGATGTCTCCGGGAAGGTCGAAGTGCTGAATACGGCGTACCGCGAAAAGCTCCGTTGCCTGAGTCAATATTCGGAAAAATGCGGTTGCGAACGGCAGCATGGAGCGATCGGAGATCGTTCCGTGCAATAATACGTATTGGATTGGATTCGGATTGGATTGGATTGGATTACGGGGACAAATGCAATCATTTGATTGCAACTGATATCAAATGATTTCAGTAGTGAAGACGCATAGATTTCGTCACGCGAAATTGTGCATTTATACCTTCCTGCAAGCATCTGATATCAGATGATTTCAAGTGATTGCAGATTTTTCTCAAAAAGACGAACATTTAGAATGATTGTGTATGAATAATACGGAATTTCTATCTGGGAACGAGTGCTTCACGCTCAACGGAATTAGCTCCCCCAAAAGGGTCATTGACTTCTGGCGTTGGATGGGATCAGACCTCAATGACAACCTGACACGCGCTGCGCTGGGAGAGTTCATCGTCGCTTCTGCGCTCGGTGATTCCATCGCTGGTGAGCGCCGCAGCGGATGGCGAGTCTTCGACATCCTCACACAATACGGCTGTAAGGTCGAGGTCAAAACATCTGCCTACCGTCAGACGTGGAAGCAACGCAAGCCATCGTCTCTCGTGTTTGACGTTGCACAGAAAATAGATTGGGAGTGTGGCGAAGACGCTCCGAAACGTCACGCGGACGTATATGTCTTTTGCGTATTCAACAACGACTCAGACGAAGTAAGCCCTCTTGACCTGAACGCATGGGATTTCTATGTCGCCGCAACCGCGGACATGGACGTCATCCTCGGAAAACAGAAAACCGCGACGCTTGCGGCTTTGAAGAAGCGGCTACCACTGCGAATGACCGGCTATACCGGCTTAGCAATGACCATATTCGATACTTACTACCGCAACAATTGGAGGAATGGATGGATGCAAATCGTCACGCTAAAGCAGTATCTTGAAAACCCCGAAGCAATCGTCAAAAGCGCCGTTGCCGGGGACTATACTTCCGTGAACATGGGCAACGGCCAGTATGCCGTGATTATCGACGAAACAGAATGGACGATGCTTCGGCAAGCGCTCGTCCTCTGCATGGAGCATCCAGAATGGACAACGAAGTAAAAAAGTACAAGAGGAAGGGGCAACGCAAAGACAAGCGTATTCAGATCACATACACAGACGGCGTTCGTCCCGACGGACACCCCAACCGCATCTCCTTCTACGGGTATACTCGAACAGAGGCTTTGCAAAAGCGAGACCTGTATAAGCGAGAGAAGGAGCAGGGCTTGGCTCATGGCGAGAGAATTACCACGGTGAATGAGTGGATAGACCGATGGCAAAAATCATACTCGGTCAACGTGAGTGATTACGCGCCATACATCAACCGACTCAAAAAAGACTTGGGTAAGAAGCCCGTCCGAAGCGTTTCTGAAGCTGATCTTGTTCAGTCCTTGTCTGCCTACGCTGGGAAGTCGTCTTCTTCCGCTCTGAAATACAGGATGATTCTCAAGCAGATTTTCCACAAGGCCAAGAAGAATCGGCTTATACCAGAAGACCCCGCGGAAGATTTGCTGCTTCCGGAGGATGTTACAACCGGCACACATCGGGCGCTCGCTCCCTGGGAAAGCGAGTGCATACTGAATAACTGGTCTATATACCACGCCGGACGTTGGGCGATGCTCATGCTGCTTTGTGGTCTGCGGCGCGGAGAAATGGTAGCTTTGGACTGGGATGCCATAGACCTCGAACATAGGAAGCTGACTGTCAAAGCGTCTGCATCTATGCGTGGAAAGGTTACAACGGTATAGGACCGAACGAAGACGAAGGCAGGCGCACGTATTCTCCCGATCTGCGAGCCCCTATATCAAATGCTGTCGCAGGTCCCGCAGGAAGAGCGTACTGGCCCAGTCTGTCGGAGTGCAAAGGGCGGGCGAATAACTCAATCTTCCGTTGATCGGTGTTGGAAAACATACTGCAACATGATGACGCGCATACTGAATGGCGAAGAGCCTGATCAGCGCGGTCGACGATGGGACTGTGTCAGGGACAAGTACTACGTTCCCGACAAAGAGGACGACGAACGCGTCATCTTCTCCTGCTTGCCACACGACCTTCGTCATACTTACGCAACCGCCTTGTACGATGCCGGCGTCGACATCAAAAGTGCACAGTATTATCTGGGGCACGATGACGTCAACATGACCATCAACCTCTACACGCACCTATCCAAGATAAAAGAAAACGAAGCCCGCAGCAGCCTCGTAAATTATCTGGACAAGTGGCTCGATAAGCACCTTTTGCCGGTAAAGAATTGATGTGCGTGGTCAAAACGTGGTCAGGCATTTTCGCTTCGCGGATGTTTATTCAGTTTTTCGTAGCTTTCAGGATTAATATGCTGCATTATAAGCATTTTTCAGTATAAAATGCAAAGTAGATTTTTTGAATGGGGTTCAAGAGGCCGGAGGTTCAAATCCTCTCACCCAGACTGAGAAAAGTCCTGAATCGACAATGGTTCAGGACTTTTCTTTGACTTTACGGCGCGGAGATGATATAATCGGGCGTATAAACCGTTTCCGCAAATTTACCTCTGCAGGTACCTGCCCGCATGTAAAAGAACCGTTCTGCGCCGATCTGGCAAAGAGGCGCAGAACGATTTTGAAGCGGAACACGCCGTTTACCTGCGAAAATCCCCCGACACGCGAAAAGAACATCCGGAGATGATCCATCATGCTTCTGTACATTGGAACCTACACCCATCTGGGCGGGCCGGGCGCGGCCGTCGTACGCGCCGAAAACGGGCGGTTTGAATTGCTGGACGCCTGCGCCGCCATTCCGAACCCCGGCTATCTGGCCTTGTCGGAGGACGGCACAACGCTGTACGCCTCCTCCTTCTCCGGCGAAAAGCAGAAGGGCGCGGCGGCGAGCTACCGCGTGAAGGACGGGCATTTGCAGCCGTTAAGCCTTCAGCCGAGCGGCGGCGCGGATCCCTGCCACATCTGCCTGAGCGAGGACGAGCAGCATCTGTATGCGACGAACTACGTGTCCGGCAGCGTCAGCGTGTTCCCCGTCGTCGAGGGATACATTCTCCCCCGCGAGCAGCTGATCGCGCACAGGGGCGCAAGCATGGCCGTCCCCGACCGGCAGGAAGCGCCGCACCCGCATCAGTCCGTATTTCGCCCGGGCACTGACGAGCTGTTCGTCTGCGACCTTGGCATGGACTGCGTTTTCGTGTACCTGCGCGACGAGGAAACCGGTCACATCATCGAGAAGAGCCGCATCGCCGCGCGCCCGGGCGACGGCCCCAGACATCTGGTGTTCGACGGCCCCGACCGCTTCTTCCTCGCCTGCGAGCTCTCTAACGACGTGCTGGCCTATGAGTCCGACGGCGAAAACTGGGTTCTGAAAAGCGCCGTCTCCGCGCTGCCGGACGGCTGCACGGACGAGAGCACCGTCGCGGCCATCCGCATGAAGAACGGCAAAATTTTCGTTTCCAACCGCGGGCACGATGGCGTGACCCGCCTTTCCTGCGCGCACGGCCGACTGACGCGCGAAGCCTTCATGCCCACCGAGGGACGCTGCCCCCGCGACATTCTGCCGCTGGGCGACGATGAATGCATCGCGGCGAACCAGCTTTCGGGCGGGCTTGAATGGATAAAGGGCGGCAGGACGATCGCGTCCCTCCCAATAAATGGCGTCGTCTGCGTCATTCCCGCGCAATAGCTTCCCATAGACGGCATCAGGCCGCCGGACGGTTCTCATCCCGTCCGGCGGCCTGAATTCTGTTTATCCCATCAGAGCGTTCCGTAGTCTCCAACCAGCGGATACAGCATCTCGCAGTCCTCCTCAATGGCCGGGAAGCGCGGGCGCTTTTCGGAGAAATAGTTGTCGGTGTGGTCGTCGTTCACGCTGGACACCTCGCCCGCGATCAGGTTGCCGCCCGCCGCGCCGAAGATATGGTACGTGCGGGGCATCAGGCGCACGCTGTCGCCGGGCTCCACATAAAACACCTCGCCGGGCTTCACGGTCAGCAGAATACCGTCGGAGTACACATGCACGTCGCTTTCGGTGTCCACGCTGCCGTCCGGGCGCGCGTTGTACAGCTTCATAAAGATGCGCGCGCCGCCGCGGTTGATGATGTCCTCGGTCTTCACGGCGTGATAGTGGCAGGGCAGGTACTGGCCGTCCTTCAGCAGAATCAGCTTTTCCGCATAGGGAGAGCCCACGCCCGGCTTGTCGTGCACGCCGTTTCGAATCGTGAACAGCACCGCGCCGATCTTCTCAAAATCGCCGCTGCCGAAGTCCGTGATGTCCCAGCCGAGATTTGTCTCAAAAATCTCCGCGGCCTTCTGCCTGTTGGCCGTCCACTCCGCCGGGCTCCAGTGCGCGAATCGCGGAAGCGGGAATTTGTATTCCTTCAAAAGCGCTTCCGCCCATTTCAGATAACCGTTAACCTCGCTTCGTTTCATTGGTATGTTACCCTTTCTGTTCCAGAATGAGCGTCGTCTGTCCGTTTTCGCGCGTGAACACCGCGCGCTGTCCGGCCACCGGAACCACCATGCGCAGGTATCCCACGCTTTCCGGCAGATGCGAACGCCAGATTTCGCCGCGTGCCACGTCGGGCGTGACACCGAGAACATCCTCGATCAGCACCGAAACCGGCGCGCTCGCCCACGGATGACACAGGCTGGTGTTCCACTTCTGTTCCTTGCCCCACGCTTCAAACAGCGTCGTCGCGCCCTCGTCCAGCATGTTCTTCCACGAATGCTCGCCGCCGCCCGTCAGCAGACGGTATACCTCGTCATACCGTCCCGCGCGCGCCAGCGCCTTCAGCTGGAAGAACGCCATATACACGCCGGTGCAAATGCCGCGCTCGACCAGATAATCGGCCACGCGCGCCCGCTTATCCCGCGCCACAAAGCCAAAATACAGCGGCAGAATGTTGGAATGCACCGCGGAGTGCGCCGACGTTTCGCTGTCCGCGTACAGTCCGGTTTCCGGCCGGTAGAACGCGCGGTCGAACGCGTCAACCAGCGCCGGAGACTTCGGCGTGAATTCCTCGTCCAGCAGCTTTCGCATCGTCTCATACGCCCGCACCGCGCCGATGTAGAACGCGTTGATCACGTTGTGGCAGCCCTCGCCGATCGGAAGCGTCAGCGGGAAATCGTACTCGTCGCGCAGGTTGGCCGGCCAGTCCACAAGGTTCCAGCCCTCCACGACCTTCTCAAGCAGGCCATCCTCGCGCGCGTAGGCCTCAAACACCTTCAGAAGCGCGGCCGCCGCGTCGCAGGTCCTGCGCAAAAACGCCTTGTCGCCCGTGTGCGCGTAGTCGCGCAGCGCCACCTCAGGCATCAGCAGCGAATAATCGGCGATGCGCTGCTGGAACGCCGACGGAAACACCGCCAGCAGACCCGGCGTCAGGTTGGCCGAATACAGCCAGTCCTCAATGGCCTTTCTCAGAAGCCGCGTATCGCCGGACAAATACACCTGCGCCAGAGACGTTACCGCCAGATCGCCGGAATACTCGCCCTTCTCGCGCGTGGGACAGTCGAGATAGCCCTCCTGTACGCCCACGCGAATCGTGTGCCTGCACAGCTCAAAGACCGCCTTCAGGTTCTCGTCGTCCGTTTCCAGCGTGCAGGCCGCGTCGTCCATCGGGTAGCCCTGCGCGCGGGCTCGAACGTCCGTCAGGCGCACGCCGTCCTCCGCTTCCAGCTCCACATAGCGGAAGCCGCGGTATTCGTACATTTCATACGCGCACGCGCCGTCCGCCAGCGTCCATTCGTCCTCATAGCGGCAGTTCTGGCGACCCTCCACGCGCACGGAGCCGTCCTCGTTCAGCTCCTCGCCCGTGCGCACAAACACGCGCTTGCCCGCCGCGCCCGCCGCCTTCACAAGCAGAACGCCGGACAGCTCGCGGCCAAAGTCGCAGGTAATCTTCGCGCCGTCCCGGGTAATCTTCTCCGGCTCGACCATCCACGTGGCGAGCACCGGCGTTTCCTGCTCCACAAAGTGGTAGTCCGGCTGCTCGCAGACGCTGGGCGACGTCCACATGAAGTCGTCAAAGCCGAGATTCTTCCATCCCTCCGGCTCCTCGCGGCTGTCGTACTTCTCGTTAAAGCCCGTCGCATAGCCATAGGTTTCGCCCGGCATGCGGGACGCGCTGCGCACATAGTGGAAATGCTCGTCCGAACGCACCAGCGATTTCCCATCCACGCGCAGATCACAAATGAAGCCCTGCCGCAGGTCGCCGCTCACCCACACGCGGTTGATCAGCCCCTGATAATACACGTCCAGCGCCAGCACATTGTCCCCGGCTCGCAGATATTTCAGCACGTCGATGCGGTTCACATAATACCGCCCCGGATACCCGGGCGCGGGGCCCTGCGCCACGTATTCGCCGTTGATGTACAGCTTATACATGTCGTCCGCCGAAATCAGAAGCTCCGCCGACTGCACGTTCGCGCCCAGCCGGAACGCGCGGCAGGTATACATGTGAAAATGCTGCAAGCCCTCGTTCGCCGGGTCGGGCGTGGGCGTTTCAAAGTACGGATTCACCGGCTTCTGCCGCGCGAATTCCACAGCCGTCAGCCATCGGGCGCGCTTGTCAAAAATTGCTTCTTCCAACGTCTTTCTGTCCCTCTTTCTTTTGTATTTCCCCCGGAGCCGTCCAATCAGCAGCACCAGAATGCCGCCGACCAGCGCGCCGGAAATGTCAATCAAAACGTCGAGTGCCGACATGCAGCGCCCGGGCACGAAATGCTGCTCCACCTCGTTCGCCACCGCAAGCAGCGCGATGACGACCATCGTCCAGAACGTCGCCCGGCGGCGCCGGTGAAACGTTCGCCGCGCCGCGCTCAGCGCGAGCGCCGCCAGAAGGAAAAACGCGAACGCGTGCGCCAGCTTGCGAACGACCAGATGCAGCGAATCGCCCGCGCCCTCGAGCGCCGGGAATATCGCCGTCAGCCATTCCACAACGCGGCCGCTGACCCCCGCGGATTCCGTTCCCGTCTGCTGCCCCAGAAAGAACACAATGATCACCCAGAGCAGCGCTAAAAGCCACAAAGCCGCGGCAAACGGCGTCAGCCAGCGATCCAGCGCGAAACGCGCCCACAGCGCCCGCGGCGTCAGCCTGCCCAGCCACCGCAGCACGCGATTGCCGGACGGATTTTTCTCTTCTTTTTTCTTCATTCAGGCTCCCCCGCGGCGCAGACGCTCCGAAGCGCCCGCGCCGCCTTTTTCATTTTCCTTGTTCAGCGCTTCATGAGTGGCCGCCGAAACGCCGCGTGCAGCTTCTTATTCCGGCTTTTCCTCCGCGCACACGCCCCGAAGCGCCCGCGCCGCCTTTTCCTCATTCTCTTCCTTCAGCGCTTCGCGAACGTCCGCGGAAGCACGCTGAAGCCGCGCGGCATACGCGCCGTCCTCGGAAAGCCGCCTGACGTGCTCGACGGGCGTATCTTCCGCCGTCGCCGCTTCCGTTTCGGCCGCGGCGGCCTCGCCCTCCACCGAAACCTCCGCGTGCGCGTCCGCCTCCCGGCAGACGAGCTTCGCCAGCTCCTCCGCGCTCACCGGATCCTCGGAATCAATGACATACGTTCCCGGCTCGCACGCCGCCGCGACCCGCAGCGCGCTGTGCGCCACGTCGGCCTCGGAAACGAACGAATACGTTTCTCCCGCGCGCACGGTAAGCGTCTCGCCCCGCGCCGCCTTCTCAAGCATATGCCCAAGCACGCTGCCGGACGAGGAAACAAGGTTGCGATACAGCACAAAATACGTGCGCATGCCGTTTTCCTGTGCGGAAAGCGCGTGAATCTCCTCCGCGCCCACGACGCGCGCCGCCTGCGCCAGATTGTCCGGGCAGCGCTCGGGATGCTCCGTAACCACAACGAATTTCTCCGCACCCGCGTCCCGCGCCGCTTTCCACAGCCCCGCCGCGCCCGCGACGTTTACCGCCGCGATTCGAAGCGCGCTGCCGGAAGCGTTTTCCCGCGAAAGACCCGCCGCAAGGCACACCAGCTCCGGGCGCGCCGCGCGGACAATCCGCTCCATGCGCGCTTCATCCGCGAGATCGGCCAGCACGCATTCGCATTCCTTCAGCGCCGAAGCCGCCAGACGATCCTCATCCTGATCGACCACAGTCACCTGCGCGCCCGCCTCCGCCAGAAGCGCCGCCGCGCGCGCGCCGATCCGTCCCGCGCCCACAATCAGCGCGCGCCGTCCGGCATACGCGCCGGAAAGCGCGCCGCCCTCCTCATGTCGCCATCCCGCGAGCACATCCTCCAGCCGCACCGCACTGAGCTTGCTCTCCTCCGCCATGAGCACGCTGCATCCGGCGCGCCGCGCCGCGCGGAACACGCGCCGCCGCGCCTGCGTGGGCAGACTCCTATCGGAGAAGATCACCTCGTCCACCCGCTTGCGCGCGATCACCGCGGGCGCGTCGGCCAGCGTGCCCTCCACGGTCAGGTTGCTCACCTTGCGATACAGCCGCTCCACGTCCTCATCCAGAAAGCCCACGGCTTCGTGGCGCACGCTTCCGGCCGGGCTTTCGTTGATTCGCTTGGCCAGCGCCGCGCCCGCCGGGCTCGCGCCGATGATCAGCGCGCGGCGTACGTTTTTTTTGTTCTTGTCTACCATCAGCCGATCCTGAATCAGAATCCACGCAAATCGCGCTGAAATCAGGAACAGGATGGACAGAATGCCGTCCAGCGACAGCACGATGCGCGTGCACTTCAGTTTAAACACGCGGTTGATCAGAAGGTTCGTCAGCGTGGCGAAGCTCAGCGCCAGCACAATTCTCAGCATATCGCGCATGTCCGCAAAGCGCCAGTACACGCGGTATACGCCCATCACAAACAGGAAAAACAGGCTCACGCCGAGAATCACCGGCGAGAACCGAACGACCGTCATCATATGCCGGGTCATCCCTGGCGATGGATTTTCCCCGAAGCGAAGCAGAATCGAAATCAGAAGCCCCAGCGCAATCAGAAGCATATCCAGAAAGATGATCAGCGCTTTCCGGAGATAAAAGTGCTTTTGGCGGTTTGTCTGCATTATGTAGTCCCCCTTCCCCGCGCGCCTCCATTCGGGTACTGCGCGGAGTCGTATACATTATACCCGAACGGAGACGCGATTGCAACCGGCTCACTTGGCTTTTGGCCGAAAGATCAGCGCGTTGAGCAGGCCGAAGAACACCGCCGCCGTGATGCCCGCCGCCGTCTGCATGACGCCGCCGATGAACGCGCCCAATATGCCGTGCTCCACCACGGCGTCATGCGCGCCCGTAGCCAGCGAATAGCCGAACCCGGTCAGCGGCACCGTCGCGCCCGCGCCCGCGAAGTCGACCAGCGGCTTGTATACGCCCAGCGCCGTCAACACCACGCCCGACACCACGAACAGCACCAGAATGCGCGCGCTCGTCAGCCTGGTATACATGAGCAGCGCCTGCCCCACGCAGCAGATCAGCCCGCCCACCACAAAGGCCTTCCCATAGATCAGAAACTCATTCATGCGCGTTGGCTCCTTTCAATCGCCGCCGCGTAGGCAATGGAGGGAATGCTCTCTCCCTGCTGCGACGAAACCAGACTCAGAAGCGCGCCCGAGCCGATCGCAAGCATTCGGCCGAGCTCGCCGCGCTCCATGCGGCTCAGAACGTGCCCGGCCAGCACACTGGCAATGCAGCCGCATCCGCTTCCGCCGGCGTGCGCGTCCTGCTCGGGACTGAACAGGCTCGCGCCGCAGTCCATCAGCCGCTTGTCGTCCATGGGCACGCCGCGGCGCACGAGCAGCTCCATCAAAAGGTCGCGCCCGATGATGCCCAGATCCCCGGTCACGATCAGATCGTAATCGCGGTCGCAGCGGCCGGTATCCTCAAAGTGCGCGCAGATCGTGTCCGCCACGGCGGGCGCCGTCGCCGCGCCCATGTGGTTCGCGTCCTTTATTTTCAGGTCGATCACGCGCCCCACCGTTCCGTGCGTAACGCGCATGCCGCCCGTTTTCGCCTCGTCCAGCAGCACCGCGCCCGAGGCTGTGGCCGTCCATTGCGCCGAGGGCGGCCGCTGCCCGCCCATTTCCAGCGGCGCGCGGAACTGGCGCTCCGCCGTGCAGAAATGGCTGCTTGCCGCGCACATGGCATTTTTGAGATACCCGGCCGACACCAGCGCCGCGCCCACGACCAGCGCCTCCGTCATCGTGGAGCACGCGCCGTACAGCCCCAGAAACGGCACGCCCAGCTGCCGCGCGGCGAAGCCCGCCGAAATAATCTGCGCGTTCAGGTCGCCCGCCAGCAGCGCGCCAATGTCGCCGGGCGACAGGTTCGCCTTGGACGCGCACAGCTCCACCGTGCGCCGGAGCATTTCGCTTTCGGCGAACTCCCAGCTCTTCTGCCCCAGAAGGTCGTCCTCCAGAATCTGGTCGAAGGTGTTGCCCAGCGGCCCTTCCGATTCCTTCTGCCCGGCCATGCAGGCGCGCGATCGAATCCACGCGCCCTCTTCATAGAAAAACGTGCGCTTACCCTCGCGTCTCATCCGATCACCTCCGTGAGCCAGAAAATCAGGCCGTAAATCACGCTGGCTGAGATGCCGTAGGACAGCACCGGCCCGGCGATCGAAAACAGCTTCGCGCCCACGCCGAGCACCAGCCCCTCGCGGCGAAATTCCATCGCCGGCGCGCACACGGAATTGGCAAACCCCGTGATGGGCACAATGGAACCCGCGCCCGCGTATTTGCCGATTTTGTCGTACACGCCGACGCCCGTGAGCGTGGTTCCCAGAAACACCAGCACCGATGCCGAAAACATCGGCAGCTGCTGATAGGAAAGCCCCAGCGCGCCGCCGAGCGCGCCAATGGCCTGCCCGAGCGCGCAGATCAGCCCGCCGACCCAGAAGGCTCTCAGAAAACCCTTCACCTTGGGACTTTTCGGCGTAAGCCGATCGACCATCTCGCTGTATGCCTTCGCGTCCGGCATCTGCTTTCCGTTCACTGCGCCTCGCCTCCCCTCCGGTTACGTTCCGTCCTGTGTTCGAACGCGCACGTGCGCGTTTCCCGGTCGCCCGCGTGGGGCTGATACGTCAGCGCCGACGGCGGCGGCGCGTAGCGGCTTTGCGTTTCCAAATTCCCATAACCTCCCCGCAGCACAGGCTGCCTGCGTATATCCGTTTTCAGTATCCGCGGAAAAACCGGCAAATATTCGCGCAAAACATGGTTGAAGCTTTCGCGCGTCTGTGGTAAGATAGACTCACCTTTACAAGGGGGTATTTGACAAATGACGATTTTTCGCAAATGGATGCTTCTCCTTCTGGCGCTCTGCCTGGCGCTGAGCGCGTTCGGCGGCGTGGCGGAAACCGCGGCGGTGGACGTGGACGCGCTTCGGGAACAATACGAAGAAAACGCGCTGAGCGTCGTGCAGGCGCTGGCCAACTACGCCTGCGACAACCTGAACCTCTATGGCAACAAGAGCCCGTTCAACCGCAAAACCGAGCTGTTCGAGCAGCTTCGAAAATTCGACGGCGGCTGGTTCAGCAAAACCCGCAGCCGTGCCGTCGACAACCTGAAGACCGACAAATGGGAAGTCGTCAGCAACACGGAGTTCACCGTGAACGCCACCTGCGACTTCACCATCGTCTACGCCTACAACCGCTCCAGTGAAACCTTCCATTGCGGCTGGAAGCTCACCTACCGCCGCGCGGACGTAAGCAGCGCGTGGGCGCTTCAGGACGTAAACGCGCTGCCGAACGAATCGGACGCGCTGAAGGCGGCGCTGTACAACTCTCAGCACGACGACATCACGCTGTATCCGGTAACCACCCACTTCGGCACCGGCTATATGGCCGTTTTGGAGGATCCCTCCCGCATGTACGTCGGCACGATTCCCAAATTCGGGGCCAAGATTGCCGGCATGCGCATTGACGACCTGTGCGCGAAGTACAACGCGGCCGGCGGCATGAACGGCGGCGGCTTTGAGGACGCGGGCGGCGCCGGAAAGGGCGGCAAGCCGTTCGGTCTGGTTATCAGTCAGGGTACGCAGCTGCGTCAGCACACGCCGAACGGCGAAGCCTCCAGCGTCGTCATCGGCTTTGATGAAAACGACAAGCTCATCGTGGGCAAGTACAAATCCAACGAAATCGAAGGCCTGAAGCTGCGCGACGCCATGGCGTTCAACTACGCGCTGGTTCAGGACGGCGCGGCGGTTCAGAACAAAAACGTCAAGGTCGCCTACACCACGCGCACGGCTCTCGGACAGGACGCGGACGGCCGCGTGCTGATGCTCGTCATCAAGGGACGCGAGCCCGACAGCCTCGGCGCGACGCTGGACGAGCTCACCGAAATCATGCTTCAGTTCGGCGCGGTGAACGCCGCGAACCTCGACGGCGGCACCTCCACCTGCCTGTATCTGAACGGCGAATCCATCTATAGCGGCTTCCGCCTCGATTGCTCGCGCAGCATTCCGACGGCGTTTCTGATCGCTCCGGTGAAGTGATTCCACAAGAAACCTTCCGGCGCGCCCGGGCATTTCTCCCCGGCGCGCCGGAAGCATGAAAGGCGGTTTTTCCCTTGCTTCGAAGCTTCGATTTTTCACAGTCCAACTGGAAGGAAGACGATTTCCTGTACGCGGCCAGCGTGCGCGTGCCCTATCGCCTGACGTTCGAGCAGGCGGCAAGCTGCATCCACAATGAGCATGCCGAGGAGCGCGGCGATGAATACGCCTATGTCTCCATGGTTCTGCGCGAAAAGGCGCACGCGCCCGCCACGCTCGAAACGGAATGCTCGTTCACATCCTATGGCGCGCCGCTGCTCATCCTCGCGGATGACCTGACCACCCTGCCCGACGGCCGCCTGCAATATGGTCGCCATATCGAGGTCGTCGGCTGGGAAAAGGGCATCAATGTGTGGGAGCTCTATCCCGACCCCAATTCCCCAAAGGGACAGCACACCGCAAACCTCGGCCGCTTCGAGTTCCCCATCGAGGGCGGCACCCGCTTCACCCTCTTCGCCCGCGTCCACCCCGATGGCTCCCTCACCGTCGGCGCCCGCGAAGGCACCCGTACCTGCACCTTCCCCTGCCCCGCCCGCGTCTCCAAAGACTTCTACGCCGGCATCACCGCCTGTGAGGGGAAGAATTACTTCTATAGCTTCTCCGTTTCTGAATAAATAAAACGAAAGGCGCGCCTCACGAACTCTTCGGTCATGAAGCGCGCCCTTGGTTTATACGTCTATTTTATCCTTCCTCAGCAATGCGAATCGCACGATCCGGGTAGTTGGTGATGATGCCGTCGCAGCCGATTTCGATCATATGGCGGATGTCGGCTTCCTCGTTGGCCGTCCAGCAGTTCACCTTCAGGCCGCGCTTATGGGCGTTCTCGACGGTGACCTTTTTGAGATTCTTATGGTACGGGTGGATGGCCGAGCAGCCCAGCGACTGCGCGTAGGCCGCGGGCGAGCGGCGCTTATTATACAGAAGGCAGGTATACACATCCGGGTGCAGCTGCTTGAGGCGCTTGATCAGGGGCGCGTCGAAGCTGGAAACGATGGTGTTGCCGATGATGTCGTATTTTTTAAGCACGTCATAGAAGAGGTTCAGCGCTTCGTCAGTCTTGTATTTTCCGCCGAACTTCTTGATTTCGATGTTCACCGGGTTCATGACCTTCACAACGTCCAGCATTTCCTCGAGCGTAGGCGCGGGCGTGCCCTTATACTTCTCGTCGAATTTCGCGCCGAAGTCGTGCGATTTGATCTCGGCGAGCGTAAGCTCCACGATCGTGCCCCTGCCGTCGCTGGTGCGGTCGATCCTGTCGTCGTGGCAGATGACGAACCGGCCGTCCTTCGTCAGATGAACGTCGCACTCGATGCCGTCCGCGCCCATGTCCAGCGCCATCTGGAACGCCGGAACCGTGTTCTCCGGCGCATACGCGCACGCGCCGCGGTGACCCTGAATCTGTACCTTCCTCATGCTTCCGTCTCCTTTTTCATCGGATTGTATTCAAGAACCCTTGCCTGTTCATAAAGCGCCTGAATGGTTTCCGGCGGCGGCGTCTGCGTGCCGGTGCAGGTGACGCACGCCGCGCTTACGGCCAGCGCACGGCGGCAGACGTCGATCTCCGGCAGACCCGCGTCCAGCCCCCACGCCAGCGCCGCCATCATGGAGTCGCCCGCGCCCACGGTGCTGAGCGCATTCACCCGCAGACCCTCGCCGCGATACGCCCGGCTTCCGCTCGCGAACAGCGCGCCGTCCGCGCCCATGGACACCGCGACGAACCGCACACCCGTCTCTTCCATCACGCGCCGCGCGCCCCGGCAGACCTCCTCCGGAGTCTTCAGCGTCTCGCCCAGCAGACCGGAAAGCTCCGATTCGTTCGGCTTGATCAGATACGGCGCGGCCTTCACGCCCTGCCGCAGCGTCTCGCCGTCCGCGTCCAGAAACACGCGCACGTCCCGCCGTTCCAGCGCGCGAATCCATGCCGCCAGCATCTCAGGCGGCATGCCCGCCGCAAGCTTTCCGGCGAACACGACCACGTCGCCCGGCTTCGCGCGCGATTCCAGCTTCCGATACACTCGCGAAAGCACGCGCTTGGACGCGGGCGCGCCGGACGCGTTGATGTCCGTCGTCACGTGCCGCTCGGGATCCACCACCTTGATGTTGGTGCGCGTCTCCGCATTCGTGCGCACGAAATCGCACTCGATGCTCATGTCCTCAAGGCAGCCCTGAATATAGCGTCCCGCCTGCCCGCCGAGAATGCCCATCGCGACGCTCGTTCCGCCCAGCGCGGCGATCACCTTTGAAACGTTGATGCCCTTGCCGCCGGGATCGTCCCGCGTTTCCTTTATGCGGTTCACCTTTCCCGCCTCAAAGCCCGGAATCATCACCGTGCGATCCCGCGCCGGGTTCAGCGTTACGGTAAAAATCATATCGTTCCCTCCGAATTCGGTATGAGGGTATTATACACCATTTTTTCGGCATTGCAAGCGCACGCCGCGGAATCCGCAAAAAGATTGACGTGCGCGCGCAAATTCGTTATACTATAGTCGATCATTCCATAAATCGGAGGTGCTTTTATGGCGAAGCTGAAGATCGGCGTATTTGGCGCGTATCGCGGCATGACCATGATCAGCGTGTTGATTCGTCATCCGGACGCGGAGCTCGTCGCCGTGTGCGACAAATACGAGCCCGCGCTCAAAAAGGCCGGAGAAGCCGCCGAGCAGGTCGGCATGCGCATCGCGCTGTATACGGATTTTGAGGATTTCTTCCGGCACGACATGGACGCGGTCGTGCTGGCCAACTATGCCAACGAGCACGCGCCATTCGCCATACGACTTCTGAACTCCGGGCGGCACGTGCTGAGCGAGGTGCTTCCGGCGGAGACGATGGCGCAGGCCGTCGAGCTGATCGAAGCGGTGGAGCGCAGCGGAAAGGTGTATGCCTATGCCGAAAACTACTGTTATATGGATCACACGTTCGAAATGCGCCGCCGGTATGAGCGGGGCGACGTGGGCGACGTGATGTACGCCGAGGGCGAATACATCCACGACTGCGCAGGCATCTGGCCCGGCATCACCTACGGCGAAAAGGATCACTGGCGCAACCGCATGTATCCCACTTTCTATTGCACGCATTCCATCGGCCCCATCCTCACCATCACGGGCCGCCGCCCGGTGCGCGTGACCGGCTTTGTGACGCAGCAGAACGAAACCGTTCCGCCGCTGGGACTGCGCATGGGCGAATGCGCGGGCATTGAAATGCTGACGCTGGACAACGGCGCGATTGTGAAGAGCGTGCACGGCCACCTGAAGCGCGAGCCGGGCTCGGTGAACTATGAGGTATACGGCACGAAGGGCTCCATGGAATCGCAGCGCTTCGCGCCCACCGCCGCCGAGGGAAGGCCGAACGAGCTTCAGGTGTACCGCGAGGGCGAAAAGGTCTGCGAGGGCACAACCGAGAAATACGCGCCGCAGAAGTTCGTGAGCGCGGAGCTGGCCGAGCGCTATTCCACGCACGGCGGCAGCGATTTCTACGCCACGCATTTCTTCATCGAGAAGATTCTGGGGCGCGAAGAAGGGTTGAAATACTCCATCGACGTGTATACCGCCGTCGATATGGGTATCTGCGGCATACTGGCCTATCGCTCCGTGCTGAACGGCGGTGCGCCGATGGACATTCCCAACCTGCGCAATCCCGCCGAGCGCGACGCGTGGCGCAGCGACAACGCCTGCACCAATCCCGCCGTCGCGGGCAATCAGCTTCTCCCCTGCTATCCCGGCGGGGATAAGACGTATCCGGACGCGGTATATGAAAACGTTCGCCGCATGTGGCTGGCCGAGAAAAAGGACTGACCCTTCTGCAAAAACCGGCGTGGCTCCGCGTATGACGGAACCGCGCCGGTTTTGTTTTAATAAGATCAGTCTCCCATCAGCCCCTGATGAATCGACTGCATCCGCTCGTCCAGACGCGCACTCATCTCGGCGCACACCTTCAGCTCGCGGGTCAGCTCCTCGGCGTTGGGCACCTGCTTTTTGTATTTCATTTTGTGTTCAAGGCTCGCCCACAAATCCATCGCGATGGTGCGCAGCTGAATTTCCACCTTCATCAGCTTTTTCTTGCGCTGAAGGAAAATCGGCACCTCCACAATCAGGTGCAGGCTGCGATAGCCGTTATCCTTCGGATTCTTGATATAATCCTTTCTCGTGACCAGCGTAATGTCGTCCTGCTTTTCAAGGCAGTCGGCCAGCATATAAATATCCTCGATAAACGAGCACACCACGCGAATGCCCGCCACGTCGCACAGGTTTTCCTCCAGCGATTCCAGCGTGAGCGGATACTGCCGGGTAACCATCTTTGCCAGAATGCTGGACGGCTCCTTGATGCGGCTTTTGATGCTCTCGATCGGATTGCGATCGTACTGAACCGAAAACTCCTGATTGAGCACGTTGAATTTCGTTTCCACTTCCATCAACGCGCAGCGATAATATGCCATCAGCTCGCGGTACGGCTGGGCGGTACGGTCGAGCCACTCGATGCGGCTCATGTCCAGCCCCGCGCCCTGCTGCTGCCTGAACGCCATTTTTTCAAGGACCGCTTTTTCAAGCGTTTGCTGTGTTGCCTCCACGTCTGCACCTCCGTCGGTTGTTGCAGGGATAAGCTTCGACGTGCGCGGACAAAATTCCTGTTACAGCCGCCGGTTGTTACATTCCTTTCGGTTTCCCGTCACAATCGCGCGAAAGCTCCCTCACGCCAGTATATTTCGCCGCCGCTGCGCGCGATTCCTGCCGTGTAAAAAGTATTCGAACCAATTGGCGCATTCTGCTTTATCTGCTATAATAAAACCGTACAACTCGAAGGAGGGATTCACAATGGATGATCGCAGCTGGGCAAACAGCGTTCTATCAAAATTAGATGCAAAAATGACCTATGGCGTTCAGAAGGCGCAGACGCTGGACGGCATTCCCTACACCGTACAGGGCAGCGAATGGAAATCCAACGGCATCGGCTGGTGGACGAACGGCTTCTGGCCGGCGGAAATGTGGCAGATGTATCTGGCCACCGGCAAGGAGCTGTATCGCGCGGAAGCGCTGCGCGCCGAAACGCTGATGGACGAAGCGCTCAGAAATTTCACCAGCCTGCACCATGACGTAGGCTTCCTGTGGCTGATCAACTCCGGCGTGCATTACGCGCTGGACGGCAACGCCGACAGCCTGACCCGTATGCTGTTCGCCGGAAACATCCTCGCCGGACGCTATAACCCCAACGGCTTTGTCCGCGCGTGGAATGACAACAACGACGGCGCGCGTGCCGGCTGGTCGATCATCGACACGATGATGAACCTGCCCCTTCTGTACACGATGAGCGCCTACACGCACGATCCGCGCTTCGCGCTGATGGCGAAGTCCCACGCCGATCACGTGATTCAGAACTTCTTCAAGCCCGACGGCTCCGTGTACCACATCGTGTGCTACAACGCCGAAACCGGCGCCATCGAGGATACGCCCGCCGGACAGGGCTGCGCGCCCGGCAGCAGCTGGTCTCGCGGACAGTCCTGGGCCATGTACGGCTTCATGCTGAGCTATCTGCACACCGGCGACCGCAGGTACATCGCCACTTCCCGCCGCGTGTCCGACTACTTCCTGAGCCATATGCCCGAGGATATGCTCGCGCCCGTGGACTTCTGCCAGAGCGCCGAGCCGCACCTGATCGACAACTGCGCCAACGGCATCGCCGCCTGCGGCCTGATCGAGCTCGCCAAGGCGATTCAGGACGAAGCGCCCGAAGCCGCCGAGAGCTACATGAACGCCGCCCGCGCCCTGCTGCGCGCGCTCGACGAGCATTGCGCCGACTGGACGGAGAAGACCCCCGCCGTGCTCACGCACTGCACCAGCGCGTATCACGACGAAGCCGGTCACCATATCGCCATGGACTACGGCGACTACTTCTTCATCGAAGGTGTTCGCAAGCTGGCCGGCGAGACCCGCCTGTTCTGGAAGCCCTTGGACTTCGCGAAATAAATCCCGTTTATAAATATTGGCCGGTACGGCGGAAATTCCGCTTCGTACCGGCCTTTTCTCATTGCGATACCGTATATAGCGCGTAGAAATAGCCCTTTTTCTCCATCAGCTCTTCGAATTTCCCCGCCTCGTCGATTCGTCCATCCTTCAGAACGTAAATTCGGTCATATCGCCTCAGCAGCGTTTCTTCCAGCGCGTGCGTTACAATGATGCGCGTCACGCCCGTCAGGTCGAGAAGATCGTTCGTCACCTGATGCGCCGTCTGTGCGTCCAGTGCTGCCGTAGCCTCGTCCGCCAGCAGCACGGACGACCGCTTCAGCAGACAGCGCGCAATGGAAATGCGCTGCTTCTCACCGCCGGACAGACTGTTTCCGTTCTCGCCGCAAAGCGAGTCTTCCCCGCGCCGCGTCAGCAGCTCGCGCAGATGCGCATGCTGAATGGCGCTTTCAAGCCTGTCCTGCGGGAAGTCGCGGAACATCGTCACATTGTCGCGGATGGACGCGTTGAACACGAACACGTTCTGCTGAATCACCGATATCAGCTCATACAGCGATTCCGGCGCCACGCTTCGAATCTCCGTGTCATCCAGATGAATTTTGCCCCTGTAGTCGGCGCTTCCGGCCATGAGCAGGTGCAGAAGCGTAGATTTTCCGCTGCCGCTGCCGCCCACGATGGCATAGGCCTTCCCGGCTTCAAACTCGGCGGAAATATCGCGCAGAACGTCCCTTCCGCCGTCATAACCGAAGGACACGCCTTCAAGCGTGATGCCGCTCGTCAGCTTTGAAACTCGCGCGTCTCCCTCCGGCGCGACGTTCTTCTCCAGCGCCGCCGCCAGCCTGTCGATCAGCCCAAGCGCCGCCTTCCGTCCCGACAGAAGCGACGGCAGCTGCGCGATGGGCGCAATGACATAGTTCATCAGGTTCACGAACATGATGACCATGCCCGCGGTGACCCCCGCGCCCGTGAGCGCGAGATACGCGCCCGCCAGCAGCACGCCCAGCTGCGCCGCGACGCCCGCCATCCCGCCGATCAGACTCACCAGCGCCTTCAGGCGCCGGCGGTCAAATTTCTCCTTCTCCAGCGCGCGGTTGCTCTCCGCGAACAGGCGCACGATCTCCCGCTCCGCCTTGAAGGTCTTTACCACCGTAAACCCGCTCAGACAATCGGCAAGCGCGGCTGTAAAATCCCGGTTCCGGTCGGAAACCCGTCGTTCCGCCGCCTGAAGCCGATTGCCGGTCAGCAGGGACGCGATCATGGGCAGCACTGTCAGCGCCGCGGCGATGGCCGTCAGAAGCGGAGAAAACCACAGCATCAGCGCAAGCGCTCCGAGAAACTTAACCGTGTTGGTGATCACGCTCAGCTGCTGCGACAGATAATCCGCCTCCACGCTCGCGGCGTCGTTTGTCAGCGCGGAAAGATAGGTCGCCGTGCTTTCATCCCGAAAGGAGGAAATGCTCTTTTCCGTCAGCTTCTGAAACGCGAAATCCCTGTACTGCCGTATGGCCTTTTCTATAAAGCGCGGCTCGAACGCGTAATCCAGCAGCTTAAGCGCCACGCACAGTATCATAAATCCCCCGGTGAGCCACGCGAGCGCGCCCAGCGGCATGGCGTTTGTCGCGCCGCCTGCCGCGTCGATCAGCTGCTGCATAAGCCATGAAACGATCAGCGCCATAGAGCCTACCGAAAGCGCCGCAAACACGGAAAATCCGAAAGTCAGCCGGTTTCCCCGATAAAACTGCGCTTTCAACTGGTTTTTCAGCGATTTATTCCGCATTCTTATCCAACTCCTGCCATATTTCGTGCAGTTCCTCTCCGCCAAGAGACGCAACGGTTTCGCGAACGCCCTCCATGGCCGTGGCGCCGATGTCGTCATAGAAGCCCCTTTGTCTGTCGTTCGCAATAAACCGAAGCGCGCCAATCCGATAATCCGGCTCGGCGTCAAATCGCGCCGCCAATGCGCGGGCGCGGCGCAGCGCTTCCACCGCACCCTCCCGATCCCCGAACTTCAGCCTTGCGCACGCCAGACAGACCAGAAGCACGCCGTTCAGCTTGTCCACAAAGCACGGCGTGTTTCCGCCCCTGAGCCCATCGAAAACGCCAATTCCCCAGTTCAGAATCGCCTTCGCCGAATCGTACTCCTTTTGCAGAAAATACGCGTTCGTATAGCCCATAATCGTGCGCATGAGCATGACCGCGCTCTTCATCAGCGCGTCGGAGAGAAACGGCAGCGCTTCGTCCGGCCGTTTGCAGGTGGCCAGCATCCAGCCGATCAGATCGTCATAGACGCCGCCCGCGTTGTGGCGCTTCAAAAGCGCCAGCGCCTCCTCCGTTTCGCCCAGCAGCATTCGCATCTTTGCCATTTCACCGCAAATCGTGCTCTCGCTGATGCGCGGGTCGGTATTCTGCGAAAGCAGCCGCCGCGCCGCCTCGTACCGCTCAAGTCCCCGGCGCAGAAGCGCGCGATCCCGATTTTCCACGCTGAACAGCAAATCCATCCTTGCCGCGTGGTATACCACGTCAAACGCGTTTGGATACTTCTTTAGCGCCTTCTCCGCCTCCGCAAGCCCCGCGCGATCCTTCCGATACGCATAGTCCCTCAGCCGCTCCACCGTCGCCCGCAGGCGATTGTCCTTCATTTCGTAGCCAAGCAGCACATCCACCGACGTGTCGAAGAAGTCCGCCAGCTCCATAATCAGGCTCAGCTCCGGCAGCGACAGCTTCGCTTCCCATTTGTACACCGCGCCAACCGTCACGCCCAGCACCTCGGCAAGCTGCTCCTGCGTCAGCCCCCGTTCTTTCCGGAATACGCGAATGTTCTCCGCAAGCCTGTTCGTCATACAAAAAGCTCCCTCCTGCTCGTATGCATCGATTATAGCAGGAAGAAGCGCAAATGTGAACGCACAATCCGTACGGGTCGTATTCTATTTTTTATACCTCTGGTATGGATTTCAGGCTTTCGCCCGTGTGAAACTCGCGCAGCCGTTCGCCCAGAATGGGCTTCATCTGCTCGCAGGCCTTCCGCCCCGTGCAATGGCAGGTATAATACACGCTGCCCGTCCGCTTCAGCGCTTCCGCTGTCCGGCGGATATACTCCGGCTTCTCATAGCGGCGCGTGGGCGGGTTATATAGATGGAAGCCGCCGATAATGGCGTTCATTCCCGCGCCCGCGACCGTCTCCGCCCTTCTCTGGATATTGACGATTCCCGCGTGCGAACAGCCGCTGAACAGAATTCGCTTTCCGTCCACGGTAAGAATCAGGCTCTGCTCATGCGCGAAATCGTCCCGCACAAGCCCGCCCGGCTTCCTCATGAACAGCTTCGTGTCGGAGGCCGGCAGCGGCATATCGGCTTTTACCTCTGAAAACACGGTCAGCTCGTCGTCGATCACCGTCTCCGCCTGCGTGAACACAAATCGATCGCCATGAACGAGCTTCGAATCCATCCCGGCGTTGAACGGAACGCCCAGCACCTTTATATAGTGCGGCTCCGTCGCCGACGGACGCAGATAAATCCTTGCCCGGTCGTTCGCGGACAGGAACGCTTCCAGCCCGCCCGCGTGGTCGACATGTCCGTGCGACAGAATCACCGTGTCCACCGCCGCAATGTCCACGCCCAGCTTCGCGGCGTTTTCAAGGAACAGCCTGTTCGGCCCCACGTCAAACAGCACCTTATGCTTTCCCGTTTCAAGATACAAACTCAGCCCATGCCTGCTTTCGCACGCGGGCGCCGCCGACGAATTTTCCACCAGCGCAGCCACTCGAAACATTTCATTCACCCTTTCCGTGTGCGCTATGATACGCAAAAAGCGGGCGTTTGTCAAGCAAAAAGGCCACTCCGCTCGGGAATGGCCTTCAAATGTTTGGTCTTATGCCTGCTTTTCAATCTGCTCGCGATAACCGTCCAGCTCGCGCTCGTTGCCATACACGAAATGGTCGGGCAGAATCTCGCACCACGTGGGCTTATCCACGCTGTAATCGTGCACGCTCGGGTCGTACACCAGCAGCTTCTTCTCGCGCTCCAGATACGGATTCGGATTGGGCACGGCGGAAAGCAGCGCCTGCGTGTAGGGATGCAGCGGATGCCGGAACAGCTCCTCGGCCTCGGCCAGCTCCACGATGCGCCCCTTGTGGATGACGGCGATGCGGTCAGAAATGAAGCGCACAACCGACAGATCGTGGGCAATGAACAGATAGGTAAGTCCCCTGTTCTTCTTGAGGTCGTTGAGCAGGTTCAGCACCTGTGCGCGGATGGATACGTCCAGCGCCGAAATCGGCTCGTCGGCCACGATGAACTCCGGACGCATGATCAGGCTGCGCGCGATGCCGATGCGCTGACGCTGACCGCCCGAGAATTCGTGCGGGAAGCGGCTGGAGAACTCCGGCAGCAAACCGACCTCTTCCAACGCCTTCTTCACCTGCTCCTGCCTGTCCTTCTGATCCTTGTACAGGTGATGGTTGTACAGACCCTCGGAGATGATGTAGTCCACCTTCGCGCGCTCGTTCAGCGACGCCATCGGATCCTGGAAGATCATCTGGCACTTGCGGATGACGTTCAGATCCTGCTCCTTGGAAATTTTTCCGCTGATTCGCTCGCCGCGATATAGCACTTCGCCCGCCGTAATCGGATTGATGCGCACGATCGCGCGGCCGATCGTCGTTTTGCCGGAGCCGGACTCGCCGACCAGCGAGAACGTTTCGCCCTTGTAGATCGTGAAATTCACGTCATCCACGGCGACGAACTTCTTACGTCCCGCGCCGAAGGTGACCTGAAGGTTCTTCACCTCCACCAGCGGCTCGCGGTTCGGGTCGCGATGCGGATGCGCGATGCCCTCCGCACAGTCGGGATTCTTCGCGTTCGCGCTCATCTTGCGAATGCTGTCCGGCTGCTCAAGCTTGGGCGCGCGCGGGTCGAGCATCCACGTCTTTGCCTGATGCGTAGGCGTTACGTCGAACATCGGCGGCTCCTCAAGGAAGTCGATGTTCAGCGCCTTGCGGTTTCTGGGCGCGAACGAGTCGCCGACCACGCGGTTGAACAGGTTCGGCGGCGTTCCGTCGATGGCAGGCAGCTTTTCGCCCTTTACGCCCAGCTGCGGCAGCGCTGACAAAAGCGCCCATGTATAGGGATGACGCGGGTCGAAGAAGATTTCCTGCACCATGCCGATCTCGATAATCTGCCCCGCGTACATGACCGCCACGCGGTCGGCCACGTTGGCGACGACGCCCAGATCGTGCGTGATGTAGATGATCGTCATGTGCTTTTCCCGCTGCAGCTTGCGGATGAGCTCCAGAATCTGCGCCTGAATTGTCACGTCCAGCGCCGTCGTGGGCTCGTCGCAGATCAGAATCTGCGGGTTGCACGCCACGGCAATGGCGATCACGACGCGCTGGCGCATGCCGCCGGAAAACTCGTGCGGGTACTGGTTGTAGCGCTTGGCGGGCTCCGGAATGCCGACCAGATCGAGAAGGCGAATCGCCTCAGCCTTGGCCTCGCGGCCGTGCAGGTTCTGGTTCAGCTCGATGGCCTCGCGAATCTGCGCGCCGATTTTCTTCAGCGGGTTCAGGCTCGTCATCGGATCCTGCGTGACCATGGCAATCTTCTTGCCGCGGATGGTGCGCCACTGCGATTCGGTGGTATACTTGGCCAGATCCTTGCCGTCGTACAGGATGGAGCCGCCGGTCACGGAGCCGTTTTTGTCCAGCATGCCGACAAACGTCTTTGTGAACACCGACTTGCCCGAGCCGCTCTCGCCCACGATGGCCAGCGTCTCGCCGTCATAAAGGTCCAGCGAGCACTTGCGGATCGCGTTCAGCTTCTTGCCGCGCAGGCTAAAGGTGATCTCCACGTCTTTGGCAGAGATGATCGGTTGTCTATCCATTTTTGTGATTTTCTCTCCCATCTGTTAAACGTGGTTGCGCGGGTCAGCAGCATCCGAGAAAGCGTTGCCCATGATATAGAAGGAAATGGAGATGATGGACACGATGGATGCGGGGAAGACCAGCAGGTAAGGATAATCGAGGAAGAAGCCGCGCACCTTGCTCAGGATGAGGCCCAGAGACGGAGTCTCGATGCCCAGACCGATGCCCAGATAGGTAGCGGGAGCCACCGGGCTGATGAAGGTAGCGCAGTTGCGGCAGACGACCATTGCGATGGCGATGTGAGCCGGGTTGACGCCGAACTGGTTGCCAACGCTGACCAGAACGGGCAGCAGGCCGTAGAAGTAGGAGTCGGTATCGAACAGCAGAGCCAGAGGCACGCTCAGGATGCCGATGATGATGGGCAGGAAACGGCCCAGAGAGGCGGGGATGACGTTGGCCATCATAATGGCCATCTTCTCCATGATGCCGCTCTTGCTCAGGAC
>OLOV01000297.1_pt1 | contig 43961 bp, 31 predicted proteins | sample 1672931 | NCBI WGS metagenome assembly OLOV01 (sample SAMEA3136738, study PRJEB25190) | human gut metagenome | biome: human gut; feature: human-associated habitat; material: faeces | place: Austria | collected 2013 | reverse complement strand
CACCGCGAAAACCGCGCTCAAGCAGTGCAAATACGCGAGCAGAACCTGGGCGAAAGGGAAATAGGACCCGCACAGGCGGGTGCAGGTTGGCTCCGGCCAGCCGGAATCCCCGGACACACAACAAGATCACAGGACATCAGTGATTTCAGGAACAGAAATTGATGTATATGGGAACTGCAGAGTGGGTGTAAACTCTGCAGTTTCCCTGTTTTTTATGCAGGAAATATCGCTTGCGATGTTTCCTGCATATCGACAAAAGCACCTTGCGAAGCGCCTGCATGCATGCCAGGCATGGGTACAAAGGAACCACAGGTTTCGTACGCGCTTAAGTCAGAAAAGAAAACTTCCGGAGGCGACACACATTTGCCGATTGTTTCATATGATATCATGTGCTTACACAGGGCGTGTAGGCAAAGCAAATATCCAATGGAAAGAAGTAGGTGAAATTTATGGGAAACAATTGTAATCTCTTAGGCGAAGGCGGCGTAGATACCAGCTTGTTGTTCTTCTTCCTGCTTTTAGTGATCATTTTCTGCAACTGTTACAACTAGACACTACATGCATGAACCGCAGGCGGCTGTCCGAGAGGATGGCCGCCGTTTTTTCGACAAAACGCGGCAATTTGTGATTTTCCTCAGCATGCGAACGCAGACGCGGCACGCGGTTTCACCCAAAAGTTTAGGCAGGTTTACCCACTTGGGTAATTGAAAAGCTCGCGCGAACCGCATAGGATGGCATTGTACATAGGACATGTACGCATTTATTTCAAATTTTATAGGTATAGGAGGATTTTATTATGGGTAAAAAAATTCCTATGTGGCAGACGGTCTTAGTCATGCTGGTCATGATCGGTCTGCTGGTTTGGTCCATCGTCAAGGACGCGGGCGGCGAACCGCATATCGCGTTGATACTCGCAGCTGCGTTCGCGGGTATCATCGCGTGTCTGAATGGTTGGAAGTGGGCGTATTTGGAGCAGGGAATCCTGGCTTCCATCAACCGCTCGATGCAGGCAATTCTGATTCTGGCGATTCTCGGCGCGATTATCGCTTCGTGGATGGCGGCCGGAACGATTCCTTCGATGATGTACTACGGCATTAAAATCATCAGTCCGAAGGTATTCCTGGTAACGGCCTGTATTCTCTGCTGTATCGTTTCGCTGGCGACCGGTTCATCCTGGTCAACCGCAGGCTCTATGGGTGTGGCACTGATGGGCGTCGGCGCGGCGCTGGGGTTCCCGGCCGCGATGACAGCCGGCGCGGTAGTATCCGGCGCGTATTTTGGCGACAAAATGTCTCCGTTATCGGATACGACGAATCTGGCACCCGCGATGGCAGGCGCGACCCTGTTCGGACATATCAAACATATGGTTTATACGACTGGTACATCCCTGATCATCGCGTTGGTGGCTTATGCGGTCATGGGCTTTATGCACGCGTCGAGCAACGAGCCGGACATGTCTGTCATGCAGGAAATTCTGGATTTCATCGCGGCATCCTCAAATATCAGTCTTTTGACACTGATTCCGCCGCTGTTCGTTATCATCGCGGTCGCGATGAAGCTTCCGGCGATCCCTTCGCTGGTCGGCGGTGCGCTGCTGGGAGTTCCGCTGATGTTCTACAATCAGGCCGCTATCGAAAACGCGATTGGCGACAAGGTCATCAACAACGTATTTTCCATTATGAATAACGGAATTTCTTTGGGCATTGTGCCGGAGGACGCGTCTCCGGTTATCTTGAAGCTCAGTGACCTCCTGTCCTCTTCGAGCGTGCAGGGCATGATGTGGACAATTTCCATTATCTTAGCGGCCATGTGCTTCGGCGGCATTTTGGACTGCACCGGCATGATGGCATCTGTCGCCGCGGTCTTCCTCAAGGTTGCGAAAGGCAGAGGCGGTTTGGTGCTTTCGACAGAACTGATGTGCATCATTACCAACGCGGTATGCTGCGACCAGTATTTATCCCTGGTACTGCCGGGCAGAATGTTCAAGGAATCTTTCGAGGATATGCGGCTGCGTCCGGAAAATCTTTCGAGATGTCTGGAAGACGCGGGTACGATTACATCCAACTTCTTCTCGTGGAATACCTGCGGCGCAACCATGAGAAACTTTTTAGGCGTGGATTCCAGCTATATTCCTTACGCGATTCTGAACTGGCTGAATCCGATTGTATCGATATTCTACGGTTACGCGGGCATTACGATGACCCAGCTGTCGGAAGAAGAATATCAAAAAATCCTCAACGAAAGAGAAGCGGAAAAGCAGGCGGCTCTCAAGGCACTGGAAGCTTAGCTCTGATTGAGAAAGTCCTCCCGAAGGTGAGGGAAATAAATAAAGACGAAGGAGTCGGGCGCGCGCGTCCGGCTTTTTCGTTGTGCAGGAAATATCGTTTGCGATATTTCCGGAATCCAGGCAAAAGCACCTTCAAAGCGCCTGCCATGCATGACAGGCATGTGCGCGAAAATCCGAGGTTGGTTATCTGCTTTTGTCTCGCCAAAAAAGCCGCGCGATTTGTTAAAACAATGCCTAAACTTTCCAAAAAGACTTCTAAAGCGGGAAAATTGTGCTAAACTGAAAATGACAGAAAGGTTGTGTGTAAATAAAGAAAGGAAGCCCGAAATGAAGTCCGATATGATGAAGTGGCTGCTTCTGGTGCTGCTGTTTCCGCTTTGCGATTTTGTCTTTTACTTTTTGTCGGACGCGCTGGGCGAAGAACCGGCCACATGGTTGTCCGCGGCGGAAAATCTGCCGAAGCTGGCCTTGGCTTACGCGATTCTGCCCGTCAAGCGGGTTCGCGCGGGCAAAAACAGTCGGCCGGCCGGAGAAAATTCACTCAGCGAGGAGGAACAGTTGCAGCGGCTTTCGAAGGTTTGTGGTCTCAGTGAGCGTGAGTCTGAAATTGCCAAACTGATTTTTGAAGGAAAGAATAACAAGGAAATGGCAGAACTCTTGTATTTATCGCCGAATACGGTGAAGGTACATGCGTCAAATCTTTATAGGAAGCTTGGCGCGTCGAACCGTGTGCAGGCAGTGCAGATTCTCGGCGGGAAACGGCCGCCCGCGGAGGGAGTTCGCCGCGGCGCGTGAAGGGGAGCGGGCGCGGCGCGTATGGTTTGGAACGCCGCGCCCGCTCGGAGATCGGCGATCCGGAAGGAAGGCGCGAATGAACGCGCCTTTGACAGGACGAACGGCAGGTGCTTTCATACAGGGAGAGCACCTGCCGTTCACATAAATAGATAATTCGCGGCGCGGGGCACGCGTCACGCTCGCGCGCATCCGGCCATTTCTCACCGCGCGGGTTCTTACGGATCTTCGCGTCGCGAGGCACGCGTCGCTCGCGCGGTCAGCGTTCTTTTTTTTGCTTGATGGATTCACTTTCCAAAAGATCGCCGCGAACGGAAGCGCCGATGTCGTTCTGCATGACGGCGCCGAAACCGATGGAAGAAGTTCCGTATTTTTTTCGCACTTCATCCATCGCGAGTTCCACCCGCTCCGCGCGCTCGCGCGCTTCGGCACTTCCACCCAAAAAATCCAGCTGCTCGGCGCTGCCCTCGTGAACGAGATTAATGGCTGTCACAGTTAAGAGTCTGATAGGTTGACCGATTTGCCAGGAGGCTTGCAAAATCTCCATCGCGGCGTCAACGAGCTCACTAACAAGATGTGTCGGCCGCATCAATTGTTTCTGCCTGGAAATCGTCTTGAAATCCGGACTTTTGATATCTACCTTGACACCGCAGGCCTTGCGGCCCGCTTTGCGCAAGCGGGTCGCGACGGTATCGCTGAGCGCCGTCACCGCGGTCAGAATTTCATCCAAAGTATAGAGATCCTTACGAAAAGTGCTGCCGTTGCCGATGGATTTGATTTCTTCCTCATCGGTAAAGCGGCGGACCGGACTCTCATCCAGACCATTGGCATATTCCCAAAGCTGACGGCCGGATTTACCGAGAAACGTTTCCAAAAACGCGGGCTGCGCTTCCGCGAGCGCGCCGATGGTGCGGATGCCGTGCTGTGCGCATTTTTGCGCGGTCGCGGGGCCAACGGTAAAGAGTTCTCGAATCGGAAGCGGCCAAAGCAGCTCACGAAAATTTTGCCGGGTGATCTCGGTCGTGGCATCCGGTTTTTTGTATTCGGAGCCCATCTTGGCAAAAATCTTGTTGAAGGATACACCCGCGGAGAGCGTCAGTCCCAATTCCTCCTTGACAGAAAATCGAATGGTGTCGGCAATTTCACGTCCGCTGCCGAACAAACTTTGACTGGCGGTTACATCGAGCCAGGATTCATCGATACTGAACGGCTGCACCAAATCCGTGTAGCGGCAGTAGATTTTGTTGATTTCGGCGGCGTAATGGCGGTATTTTTTCATATGCGGCGGCACCAGAACGAGTTCCGGACATTTGCGTCTGGCCTGCCAAAGCGTTTCGGCAGTGACGATGCCGTATTTTTTGGCGGGTTCGTTCTTCGCGAGAATAATTCCATGGCGGCTGTCCGGATCACCGCAGACCGCCATCGGCACGTCGCGCAGCTCAGGACGTTCCAAAAGTTCGACGGACGCAAAAAAACCGTTCATATCGCAGTGCAGAATGACACGATCCTGCGCGGCGCCGGCGCTCGAATCTGAATATTTTTTTGAATAATCTTGTGCAGTCATCATGCGCGATATGCCTCCCTTCTGCGATTTTTTTCGGAAAAATGCAATGCGTTTTGTATAACTTAGTATAGCACAGTTATGTGGTTTTTGTGAAGAGTTTCCGCCTTTCTTGACTTGCAGGCGATTTATTTGTATAATATTAAAGCAAAAGTGTGCGGCACGAAAGCGAATTTCGCGGTTTTCTGCGTGCCTGTGCCGCGGTGCGGACCGCGGTGTTTCGCAAGGTACTTTTGTCATTGCTCCGAAAATCCTTGCAAAGAAATGGAGGACAACACAGTGAGAATTTTGACGATGTTGACAGGCATTCTTTTTATGGGTGCCGGTGTATTTTTGATAGCGAACAGTGGCATCACCTTTTTATCCGTTGCGTTTCCGACCGGCCTGGCGTTTATGATCGCGGGCGTGGTCGAATGCCTTTCCTACAGCAGCTATCGCGGCGACAACGAGGAAAGAACCTGGATTCTGATCGATGGCACGACCACATTCATGCTTGGCGCGCTGATCATTTTAAACAAGCTGACCGCGGACGCGGTCATTCCGGCGGTGCTGGGCTTATGGGTTATTACGACAGGCATCCGCAATTTTGTACGCGCCTGGGAAAGAATCGAAGAACGCAAGCATGACTTCTACGATCATCTGATCATCGGACTTTTGAATCTGGTCTGCGGCTTGTATGTTTTCTTTGACAGCGACATTCTCAATCTGCAGACGATGATGATGGTTGGTCTGTGCGTCGTTGTGCAGGGCATCAACATTCTGCACGTCGGCTCGACGATCATCATTCAAAAGCCGGATTTCCTCAAGACCAAGGCCGAAAAGCTGGAGGCCGCGGCAGCCAAAGCCGCAGAAGCGCATGTAGCGGCCAAGGAGGCCATCAAGGCGGTCAAAGAGGCGAAGGCGGAGGTACGCGTGATCGAGGCGACGCCGGAGGAAGTGCTGGATATTACGGTTGCGCCGAAGCCGGGTACCGGAGAAAACGAGAACACGGCGAGCGACAGCACGTCGGATCTCGCGGCAGCGCAGACGGGCAGATAATTCTTGGAAACGCGGTTCCTTTCAGACGGACTGCGGATAAACTGCGGATAGAAAAAGGAAAACGCGAGATGGAAAAATTTTGGGATATTGCTGTCATTGGCGGCGGCGCGGCGGGACTTGCGGCCGCGATTGAAGCAAAGCGAACCGCGAAGACCCTTTCGGTTTTGCTTCTGGAAAAGAATGCGTGTCCGGGCAGGAAGCTGTCCGTCACAGGAAACGGGCGCTGTAATCTTTCCAATCGCGCCTGCGCGGAGCAGGAGACTGTATTGCGGTTTTTTGAGGAATCGGGCGTCGCGATACGCGAGGAGGTCGGAAGGCTGTACCCATATAATGAGGACGCGCGCGAGCTAACCGCACTTTTGACGGAGAACGCGCGGCGGCTGGGCGTAAAAATACAAACCAATCATGAAATCCAAAGCATGGAAGCTCTTCCGAAAGGTGGCTTCCATCTTTTCGTTACCAATGGGGCATCGCCTATCCGCGCACGCAGGATCCTGCTTGCGACCGGTGGGAAATCCTACGGGAATTTGGGCAGCACAGGAGACGGCTATCGCTTTGCCAGAGCTTTTGGGCATCAAATTATAACGCCGGTTCCCGCGCTGACGGGGATCGAGGTAGTCGAACCTGTCTCCGCGCTGAAAGGCATTCGCGCGAAAGCAAAGGTCAGTCTGTGGCGCCAGGGGCAGCCTTGCGTACAGGAGGCGGGAGAGGTACAGTTTCGCGAAGATGGTTTGTCGGGCATTTGCGTGATGAATCTGTCCGCGTATGTGAAACCGCAAAAGCGCGAAGGGCGCAGCATACAGGAGGCGTTTCGCGATTACCGGCTGGAACTCGATCTGGTGCCTGATTTTGACGCGGCCGCATTGCTGGAGCTGTTTCATCACCATCTGCGGTATCCGGGCGCGCGAGGCTTTGATTTGCTCAAGACGCTGGTAAAAGCGCCGCTCGCGGCGATGGTACTCGAACGCGCCGGTATTGCGCCGGAGATTTTGGCGACGGAGCTTACGGCCTCACAGCTGTCGCGAATTATTGCGGAGCTGCAGCAGTTCACGCTGACGGTGAAAGGGCTTAAAGGCTGGAATGAAGCGCAGGTAACCGCAGGAGGTGTATCGGAGTCTGAGGTTGACAGCCGAACCATGGAATCCAAGTTGGTGCAGGGACTGTATTTTGCCGGCGAGGTGATGGAGTACGCGGGGCCTTGTGGGGGCTATAACCTGCACTACGCATGGCTGACAGGGATTCGCGCGGGTCGCGCGATGGCGGCAGTGCCGCTTCCCTGACCGTATTTCGGCCGTTTGCGCCGAAAGAGATAAATATTTGTAGATTAAGGAAAGAAAATCGCAATGTATCGTATTCATCAAATCAAATTGAAGCTTGGAGAATCCACAGATTGCTTGCCGCAAAAAATCTTAAAACTGATTGGAAATCGGGAACTGCTGATTTCTGAGTGGCATATTGTCAAAGAATCCATCGATGCCAGAGATAAGAAGCATATAAGGCTGGTGTATTCTGTCGATTTTACAGCAGTCTATAAAAAGAATCCAAAGAAGCAGGCGCGGCTCGCGGCGAATCCCAAACTAAAGCTGGAAGAAGCACCGAATCTGGCTTATGTTCCCGCTGTTTATGAGGGGGAGACGTGTGCGGCGGAAGACGAAAATCGAGCTGAAGAGCCCTCGACACCCCGGAGCTTTCGCGAGAATCGCTCCGGCATTAAGGAGAACGAAAATCGAGCTGAAGAACCATTACCGCCCGCGCGGCAGGCTCTGAAACCGGAACGAAAGCTGCAGCAAGATCGAGCTGAAGAACCATTACCGCCCGCGCGGCAGGCTCTGAAACCGGAACGAAAGCTGCAGCAAGATCGAGCTGAAGAACCATTACTGCCCGCGCGACAGAATGCGAAACCGGAACGAAAGCTGCAGCAAGACAAGAATCTGCCGACTTCACAAACAGAAATGCCGCAGCCGCGTTCCGGAATGCCGGAGCCCTTACCATCCGCGCGCGTTTTGCGAGATCGTCCGATCATCGTCGGCTTCGGTCCCGCAGGAATGTTCGCGGCGCTGATCTTGGCACAGGCAGGACTGCGGCCGCTGGTGCTGGAGCGCGGGCAGGAGGTAGATGCCAGAACAGCGTCAGTGGAGCGTTTTTGGCGGGAAGGAACGCTGAATGAGCAGTCCAATGTACAGTTCGGTGAAGGCGGCGCGGGTACCTTCAGCGACGGCAAACTGACGACGGGTATCAAAGACGCGCGGATTCGCAAGGTGCTGGAGGAATTTGTGGCAGCCGGAGCGCCGAAAGAAATTTTATACAAGCAGAAGCCACATATCGGGACAGATGTGCTGCGCCTGGTTGTCAAAAATATTCGTGAAGAAATCAAGCGTCTCGGCGGAGAGGTACGGTTTAATACGTTGGTGGAGGACTTGCGTGTGGAGGACGGGCGCGTCAGCGGTGTGATCTGCGCGCAGGACGGCGCGGAAACTGACCATGAATCCGGCGCACAGCCACAGGAACAGAACTGCGGAGACCTTGCGCCTAAACTTGCGCAAAATTCAGAAGACAGCCGCGGAGCTCGCGCATTTCAAGACACGCAGCCTCCTGCGAACGGAGGCGGAGACCTTGCGCCTCAAAACGCTCAGAAATCAGAAAACGGCTGCGGCATTCCTACACGTTGCCTCCCTTGCCAAACGGTCATCTTCGCCATGGGACACAGTGCGCGCGACACATTTCGCCGTTTACGCGCGCGTGGCATTGCGATGAGTCAGAAACCATTCTCTGTGGGTGTGCGTATCGAGCATCCGCAGGATATGATCGATATCGCGCAGTATGGCGCGCCCGGACGGGAACTGGGACTGCCGCCCGCAGACTATAAATTGAGCTGGCGCTGTGAAAACGGACGCGGCGTGTATACCTTTTGTATGTGCCCGGGCGGGAAGGTGGTGATTGCCTCTTCACAAGCAGGCGGCGTGGTGACCAACGGGATGAGTTATCATGACCGCGCCAGCGGCATTGCCAACAGCGCGCTGCTCTGCGATGTGCGAACCTCAGACTTTGGCAGTGATGACGTGCTGGCGGGAGTAATCTTCCAAGAAAAATTAGAGCATCAGGCTTTTCTTGCGGGAGGCAGCAGCTATGCGCCGCCGCGTTGCACCTGGGGTGAGCTGCGCAATGGACAGGCGCCGCAAGTAGAAAGCTGTCTGCCGAATTTTGCGGTTGCCGCGCTGCGGGAAGCTATGCCACATTTGGGACGCAAACTGCAAGGATTTGACAATCCGGATGCCATGGTGACTGCGGTCGAAACTCGCAGTTCGTCTCCGGTTCGTTTCGCGCGTAACGCGGATTACGAGGGAGCCTGCAGCGCGGCGGCGGGTACAGCTCGTTCAAAGTTTGCAGGAACACCGCACTATGCAGCGGATGCAGTGATGCTTGACGCATCTACGCGGGAAACCGGCATTTCGACAAACGCGCCGCACCATGCAGCGGATGCCGTGATGCTTGACGCAGCCATGCCGGAAACCGGCATTTCGACAAACGCGCCGCACTATGCAGCGGATGCCGCGCCATGTGATAATTCCATGCCGACAGTCGGAAACGAGACAGAACCTGCGGACGGAAAGACCTTGATCGGCTTTTATCCTTGCGGCGAAGGAGCAGGATACGCGGGCGGCATTATGTCCGCAGCAGTCGATGGTATCCGCGTTGCCGAGACCATTATCCGCAAATGGAAACCCCTCTATCTGTAACTCACATCCCGAGCTGCGCTGAAAAGGTTAATTGCTTTCGTCGCTCGCGTGTTTGCGCCGCTTTTTGGGTAAAAAATGCCTCAAAGATGTAACGCGCTCGGTTTTGTTTCAGATGCAGATGTAAAAAATAGGTACAAGTTCGCCTATCATTGTTTCGAATAATAAGATAATTGGATAAAATTTAGTTCTTTATACAATTTCACGAGAGAGCCACGGGAATTTCATACATTTTTTCCTGGAGATTTATGGGGTGCGCCAAAAAAACAGGTGAAGCATTACATCTTTTTGAGCAAAAAAGCCGAAAATGGGAACTTTCACTTGATAATGCCGGCGCAGCGTGCTGAGATTGTTACGCGCACATCTCTCCTGCATGAGCGCAACGGCGCAGCGTGAAGAGACTGCTTCCCTTGATAGTGCCGGCGCAGCGTGAAGAGACTGCTTCACTTGATAATGCCGGTGCAGTGTGAAGAGACTGCTTCCCTTGATAGTGCCGGCGCAGCGTGAAGAGGTTGTTACGCACACATGCCTTCCATGCAAAGAAGGCACTTCGTAAGGTGCTTTTGTCGATATTCCGGAAACATCGCAAGCGATATTTCCATACGTAGTAATGAAAAGGGCTGCCTGTTAACGGTTATTTTCCGTTAGAGGGCAGCCCTTTTGTGAATTATTCGCGTGAAATCCGCCAAATCTCTGAAAAACACAGTCCTCAGCCTGTGAAACAGTTGGCGGAAGCTGAGACGTATTCGCCAAATCGAGGGAAAGAGTCAGAGCTTCTAAAATGAATACAGTTTCACATCAGATACGGGATTCGCCAAATCAAGGGGAACTGTCTTCGGAAAGCGCGTGTCTTCGGAAAGCGCGGATTAGATTAAAGCCGCGGTGATCAGCGCCATCTTGTAGACTTCATCCGCGTTGCAGCCGCGGGACAGGTCGTTGATCGGGGCGTTCAGACCCTGCAGAATCGGGCCGTAAGCATCGAAGCCACCCAAACGCTGCGCAATCTTATAGCCAATGTTGCCCGCGTTGATGTTCGGGAAGATGAAGGTGTTTGCATAGCCTGCAACCTTGGAACCCGGTGCTTTGAGCTGGCCGACTTCCGGAGCAACCGCTGCGTCAAACTGTAATTCACCGTCAACGGCAAGTTCCGGATGCGCTTCCTGTACGCGGATCGTCGCATTGCGCATTTTGTCAACGGTTTCACCCTTGCCGGAACCCTTTGTGGAGTAGGAAAGCAGCGCAACACGCGGTTCAATACCAAAAATCTCGGCAGTGTGCGCGGTTTCTACGGTGGATTCTACGATTTCGTCTTCGCTCGGGTCGATATTGATTGCGCAGTCAGCCATCGCGAGCTTTTCCTCGCCGCGCATCATAATAAAGCAGGAGCTTACGGAGCTGATGCCAGGCTTGCACTTGATCAGCTGCAGCGCCGGGCGAACGGTATCCGCGGTGGAGTAAGTCGCGCCGCCGAGCAGACAGTCAGCCTTGCCCATCTTTACCAGCATCGTACCGAAGTAGTTGCCCTTGGAAAGCGCTTCGCGGCACTGCTCGTCTGTCATTTTGCCCTTGCGCAGTTCTACCATTTTAGCGGCCATTTCGTCCATGCCGTCATAAGCCTTCGGGTCGAGAAGCTCCGCACCGGTGATATCGAAACCGCCGTCAGCAGCCGCTTTTTTGACTGCCTCTACTTCGCCGAGCAGGATTACCTTCAATGTTTTAGCAGCCAGCAGCTTGCTTGCTGCAGAAAGGATACGCGCATCGGTACCTTCAGTGAAAACGATTGATTTTGGATTAGCCTGCAGTTTTTTTTCAAATTCCTCAAAAATTGCCATTGTGTGAATACCTCCTATAGTTTGTACGGGAAAACCCAGAAATAACATGTGTTGTAATGGTCCTAACCTTGCAGCAACGCCGCAAATAGAATCGATGGAACCATTCGTCCGGACGCTGAGCGGCTCTGCTGGGGCCTTTGGCTCCACATCGCCTTCGCTCGGACATCTGTCTTTCATCAGCTCTGCGTTCGCCTTTAGCTCCGCATCGCTGTGACAAGGACATTATACCACCTTTTCAACGCTTTGCAAAGGTTCTGCGCGAGGTTATTTATTTAACAAGACAGTCGCCGGTCATCTCCGGCGGAACCGGCAGATCCATCAGGCGCAGCAGGGTCGGCGCGATGTCAGCGAGCTTGCCGGAGTCCTTGCCAAACACAGCCGGTTCCGCGCTGATATGTACCAGTGGAACCGGATTGGTCGAGTGCGCGGTGACCACATGACCGTTTGCGTCGAGCATTTCGTCGGCATTGCCATGATCCGCGGTCAGCAGGATCTGTCCGCCCGCATTCAAGACCGCGTTCACGATCTGCTGTACGCAGCCATCCAGTGTTTCGATGGCTTTCACCGCGGCTTCAAAGACACCGGTGTGACCGACCATATCGGCATTCGCGAAGTTCAAAATGATGACATCGTATTTGGACGATGCGATTTCCTTGATGACTTGCGCGGTAACCTCCGGTGCGCTCATTTCCGGTTGGAGGTCATAGGTCGCGACCTTTGGAGACGGAATCAGCACGCGATCTTCCAGTGGGTTTGGCTGCTCGACGCCGCCGTTAAAGAAAAAAGTCACGTGCGCGTATTTTTCGGTTTCGGCGATGCGCAGCTGATGCAAGCCGAGTTTCGATAAGTATTCTCCTAAAGTATTGGTGATGACCTGCGGCGGGAACGCGACTTCGACGTTCGGAATGGTCGCGTCGTACTGTGTCATGCAAATATAAGTAAGATTCTTTATCTGCTTTCTGCGGGAAAATCCGTCAAAGTCAGGATCAACAAAGGCGCGGGTCAGTTCTCTGGCGCGGTCCGGGCGGAAATTGCAGAAGATGATGCTGTCCCCGTCCTGCACGGTCAGTGCAGCGGCGGCACGTTCCTCGGCCGTCTCTGCGGCATTTGCGGGCGCGAAGTTCGGAGAAATGCCGTTTTTGTCCACTGCAGTCTGTACAGACGGTTGTATGCTTTCGGCACGCAAGGTTTTTGGTGCTGCATCCCCGCCTGTGGAATCGCTGGCGCAGCAAAGGGTCGGTTTGATAAACTCATCGGTTTCTCCGGCATCGTAGGCTGCCTGCACAGCCGCTTCCGCGGAAGCGGCCTTTCTGCCGGAGCCAAGCGTCAGCGCGTCATAGGCAAGCTGCACGCGATCCCAGCGCTTGTCGCGGTCCATCGCGTAATAACGACCGGAGACGACGCCGATTTTTCCCAAGCCGAGCCGGGCAAGATAAGCCTCCAATTCCCGCACGAAACCGAGCCCTGAGGTTGGCGGAACATCTCTGCCGTCCATGAAACAATGCACGACGACTTTTTGCAGACCGCGCATTTTCGCGAGCTTGAGCACTGCTTCGATGTGCGAGATGTGGCTGTGGACACCGCCGTCGGACAGCAGACCGAAAACATGGAGCGTGCCGCCGGTCTCTTTGACATGCCGCACCGCGTGATTCAGCGGAAGATTATCGAAAAAAATCTCGTCCTCGATGGCTTTGGTGATGCGGGTAAGTTCCTGGTAGACGATGCGTCCGGCGCCGATATTGAGGTGCCCGACTTCGGAGTTTCCCATCTGCCCTTCGGGAAGTCCGACAGCGAGACCGCTCGCCGCGAGCTTGATGTGCGGATATTTGGCGAAGATCGCGTCCAGATTCGGTGTCCTGGCGGCGGCAACGGCGTTTCCGTACGCGGAAGGATTGAGACCGAAGCCGTCCAGTATCATCAGCATGGTTGGTCGTTTGTTGTTCATAAAGTATGCCTGCTTTCTGTTTGTTTTTTTGTATGGAGATCGCGCGTGGCTGCCGGCTCACAGCGCGCTTTTTGGCGCGTGCCCGTGAATCTTCGCAAAAGCCGCGGCACGAAAATCTTTCCTCAATATTCTAACAAATTTCGCGAAAAAAAACAACTGCCGCAGTGAAACGGCGAAAACCGGAATACCGCAGTGATTTGCCCGAATTGAGCGGAGCGCGTAAAAGGACAAAAGTGCACATAACGAAATCAGAGATTTCTATGCGCACATGGCGCTCACCCATGAGCGCCACTTCGCAAGGTGCTTTTGTCGTGATTCCGGAAATATCGCTATGCGATATTTCCTACGTAATAACAAAAGTGCTGTCGCTCCGGTCGACTCATTCAATCGACTGTGCGACAGCGCCTTTGACTATCTTATTCATTTCTCGGTTTATCTGCCGCCGGGGTATGGCCCGCTTCCCAAAGCCGATCCGCGACCGGTCCCCATGCCTTCGCGTATTCCGTACACTTGCCGCAAAGATGCTCGCAGGTTTCCGGTGCCTCAAGATCTGTGGACTTCGCACCGGTACGCTTGACGAGTTCCTGCAGGATCTCCGGATTTTCAAGCATTGGACATGGTTTCAGGAAATTATCGTTGAACGGCTGCCCTTCTTTGTATGCCATAAACAGTGGCTGCTGCAGACATTCAAGCAATGACTTCTCCTTAATATTGGCATTGGAATAGTGAATGAATACACATGGCTCTACATCGCCGTTGGCATTGATGTGGCAGTAACGCTCACCGCCCGCTACGCAGCCGTGTACAAATTCGCCGTCGTTCTGGAAGTCGATGGCAAACAACTCTTTGCCGCCCTCGATACCACGGATTTCACGAATTTTATGATACATGTACTCTCTCTGCTCTGGACTTAAAAGCAAATCCGGACTTGCGTTTACGCCTACCGGCATATAATGGAAGAACCACGCGAACACGCAACCCTTATCGATCAGCATATCCAGAAACTCGTCACTGGTAACTGTCAAATAGTTCTGGCTGGTATAGCAGATAGAAACGCCAAACGGAATGTGATGCTCGTGCATCAGATCCATCGCCGCAAGCGCTTTCCGATAATGTCCCGCGCCTCTCCTGCCGTCGTTACTTTCTTCAAAGCCCTCGATGCTGACGGACACGAAGAAATTACCAACCCTCAAAAGATCCTGGCAGAACTTTTCGTCGATCAAGGTGCCGTTTGTAAACGCGTGGAAAGCCACGTCTTTATGCTTCTCGCAGAGACGGATGATATCATCCTTTCTGATCAGCGGTTCACCGCCTGTAAAAAGATAGGCGTAAATACCGAGTTCCTTGCCTTCGGTGATGATCTTATCCATCATTTCGTAGGAAAGATTCATCTTATTGCCGTACTCCGCGGCCCAGCAGCCTGTGCAGTGCAGATTGCACGCGGTCGTCGGATCCATCAAAATAATCCACGGAATATTACATCCGTATTTTTTCTTCATTTTCAGCGATGTCTTGTAGCCCATAAAGCCGGCCTCAAAACCCGCGTTTAAGAGGAAAGTCTTCAAAATGTGCGGATCTACCTCTCTAAGGATTCTCTGCGTATAATGCGTCCATTTACTGTCTGGGTTCTTTGCAAGACTGCGGAGCATCTCGTAAGACGACGCCTCCCAATCATCCCCCATGATTTTTTCTACTTTGTCTACCAAAGGCAGCATCACTTCCGAAAGATCTTGTGTCTGGCTCTTTTTGATAATAGAGTCCAAAGTCATTTCAAATGCTTTTCTTTCTGCGATATGTGCTAAACTCTTTGCCATATAGATTCACCCTTTCTTTAATCATCATTGACTACCCTTTTGTTTCTGTGATGTGTTTTTAATGTAGGAAATATCACTCGCGATATTTCCGGAATCACGACAAAAGCACCTTGCGAAACGACCCTCATGCATGAGCGACATGCATGCATAGAAATCTCAGCTTTCGTTACGCGCTTTTATCGGAACCCACTTTGAAGTTCAAACCTACTCCACTTTATATTATAGTCAATTTCTTTGCGTCCATCCATGGGACAAAGCCTTAAAAATGTCCGATTTTTACACTTCACAGTTTTTTTGTAACTTTTTTTGGACAAATTCCGTATTTTGTCCAAAAAAATAATCTTTCGTTTGCTTATTGTTCTGTATATCCAGTATAATGGTATATAACTCATAGAGAATTATAGTACGTTTTTCGTAGGAAGGAAACCATCGCAATGGCTGATTCGAATATTACAAAACGAGCCTTGGCTGCCGCACTGAAGGAACTCATGGAGCAAAAGCCTTTTTCCAAAATCAATGTCGCGGAAATCTGCGAAAAATGCGGCATGAATCGGAAGAGCTTCTACTATCATTTCAAAGATAAGTATGATCTTGTAAACTGGATTTTTGATATGGATTTTGCAAAGGTTCTGGAAGCGCATGAAAAAAAAGATTATTTTACATGGCCGTTTTTGGAAGCGCTCTGCGAATGTTTTTATGAAAATCGCTGTTTTTATCGCAAGGCACTCAAGATTCGCGAACAAAACTGCCTCATCGACCATTATCGTGAAAAATTAGAGCCCTTCATGCAGGCAGGTATGCGAAAAATTCTGCATGAAACGGAATATATGGATTTTCAGATCAGCTTCTTCGCGGATGCCTTCATCGGTTCTTTGGAACGCTGGCTTTCGGAGAACGACTGCATGCCGGCATCGGAATTGATTATCCGCGTCAAGGCTTGCATCAAATCCTGCGCGGAGATCGCGGAGATTTCGGAAAATGTCGAGCAAAAAAATATCTCTCAATAAACCGGAAGAAAAGGAGATGTCGCGCTGATTGTTTTTTCAATCAGTGCGACATCTCCATATTATCTTTCTTACGGCTTTTTCTCACATTCTTCTGCAAAAATCGATTACTCTATATCTATGCCATGTTCTTTTAATTCAGCTTCGACGAAATCCCTGTCTTTTCTGATTTCTTCCATAATATACTTAATATCTTCTTCTGTAGCTTTTTTCATGTGATAATTCTTTACACAGTTTTTAATATAGGATTTCTTAGCATGTTCCAAATCGTAATTTCTTGCTTTGATTTCAGATGGGTTTTCTGGGAATACAAGAGATTTTCCCGATACCTCTTCATCCGGGTTTCCGAATCTGACATCAATACCGTTCTGTTTCGCGAAAGTCAGCTGTGGCATCACATGCTTTCCCGCACCGGTATATTCTGTTTCCTGTACGATGATCATCTGATCTTCGTCCATTTCCTGCGCAAGTGCGAACGCTGCGGTCAAAGACGTATTTCCGGCAGGGCCTCTCTCATATCCTTCCAGAACTGCTAATGCCTGTGTGATATAGAACACTTCGCCCTGCTTTACGGTAACCAATCTGTCCATATAGCGCAGAGTTCGCGCTGCATTTCTTGGACAGTCAGAACGATCCGGCCATGTTACGAATGGAAGTCCAAATCCTGTGTGTCCGGTTGTACAAGACTTCTTATTGAAATCCTTATCGGATGCCATATGCAGTCCGGACAAATCAATACAAGCACCGTATACCTTCGTGTCATTTGCTCCAGCCTTTCTCAGCCCCCTGGCAGTGCCAGTCAGGTTCCCACCACCGGCATTGGTACATACAACGACATCCGGATCCTTGCCGAATCTCTCCCTGCATTGTTCAGCAATTTCATAACCCAGCGTTTCGACGCCTGCGATGCCGAACGGAGTATACAGGGAGGCATTGAAATATCCTGTATCTTCCAAGAGACTCAGGTGGGTAGTGAACAGTTCCGGACCTACAGTCAGCTGTACAACTTCGGCCCCATATGCCTCGCAGATTCTCTGTTTTTCCAAAATTTCAGGCTGCCCAACTTTTTTGTCATCATAGCATTCCTGTACTACAATGCATTTTAATCCGTGCATTGCAGCCTGCGCCGCTACTGCTGCGCCATAGTTACCGGAAGTTGCAGCGATCACACCTTTGTATCCCAGCTTTTTTGCATGATGTACAGCGATCGATGCTCTTCTCGCCTTAAAGCTTCCGGATGCATTGGCAGCTTCATCCTTAATGAAAATTCTGGCGCCTTTGCCTGCCGGTGCATACTTTCTGGCTAGCGCAGTCAGATTTCTCATTTCGATCAACGGCGTATTCCCTACACCGTGGGATAGTTGGATTTTTCGCATTTCATCCATGGAATATCCAATTTTCCCCATCATTCCTTCGTAGTCGAATCCAATACCTTTATATTCGAATTCGTCATAGTCAATCTTCATTGCGTTCCGAATGATATCATTCTTCCGTGCGTTAATCGCACTGTAAGATTTATCTAATGCCATTATTTGTCACCTCCGAATAATATCTCTTTTAGCTGCAATTCCACCTTTAACAGCTCCGGCTGAAAATCACCATAATCATGGATATATCTTGGGTTTACATCGCAAAGAACGCCTTTCGTGATACGTCCAGTTACAGTTTTTATTTCAATTTCATCACCCATTTCACCATTCTGCTGTGCAATCCCCTTTACCCAGAGTTTCAGATCACACGCCTGCGTATCTGCAGGAACCTGCGGTGCTCTTTGTCCAGCCGGTAAGATAATATTTTCAATTTGTACCCAATCACCTTTTTTAACACTTACCATTACAGCTTACTCCTTTCAAATCAAATCTTTACAGTCTGCGCTTCTTAAGCCAGATATTCCTTTCTCTGCTCTTCCGGAAGCTGATCCATCAGATCGTGGCGACCGGTACCGGTAAAAATACTTGCCATCATGACGACCAGCATTGCAAAACAGTAGAAGCAGCAAGGGATGATTGCTGCTGCGGTCAGCGGTGCTGTACTGTCCGCAGCAAATCCCAACGTGTAAACCATTGCAGGTGTCCAAGGCAAACAGTATACCAAAGTGTTGGATTGTGCATCCAACAGGTTCGCGGTACGGTAAGGGCTGATGCCGTATTTTTTGGATAATGGTTTCGCGAAAGATGCCCCTACAGCTAGGATAGCCGGTGCATTCAAACCCATGATGGCAGAAAGAACAATCACCATAAAGGAGATGGTACCTTCTGCAGATTTTTCACCTCTTGCAATTTTTTCTAGTTTTTCCAGCAGCATGATATCGCCTTCTCCGGCTCTCATGACACTGATGGAGCCAAAGAGCAACAGGGCTAAAATGCATACCTGCAGCATGCTGCTGATGCCTGTGTAAATAACACCGTCAACCACTCTATCCAGCGCTGCAGCGTCGCCATGCACGCCGATAACCGCCGGTATCTCAGCGTTTTCCACATCAATCTGAATAAAATCAAATAATCCGCATACGCATGCGGTCAGGCATCCGAGAACAATGCCGACAGACGTTGCAATAATGATATCACCGGTTTTGATTGCAATGTAAATGGTAATGACGACCGGGATCAGCATAACCAGAGTAATCGGGTCAAACTGATAAGCTTCCGCAGCTGCACTGATGCCACTGCTGGTCATGTTTCCGTAAACAATCGTACAGATAATCGTAATGATTCCTGCTGCCAGTGCATATTTCAGTCTGGATTTTACAACTCCCGGCACATCTACATCCTGTGAAGTTGCGGAACAGATCGTCGTATCAGAGATCGGTGCCAGATTGTCGCCAAAGGCTGCGCCGGAGATGATGACACCAGCCAGCAGCGACGGGGATGCGCCCAGTGCCACACCGGCAGGATACAGCACGCCCATGCCTGCCGCAATGGTACCAAAGCCTGTACCTGAGGCTGTTGCAAACAAGGCCGCAGCTAAAAAAGTGATAACCGCAAATGTCGTCGGTCCTACACCGATGTCGGCAGCTACACCTGCAATGCCGTTTGCTAAACCGGACATTCTCAGGATTCTGGAAAATACCCCGGCAAAGATCCAGCATACGACCGGGATGATAGCCTCTCTGCTTGCCATGCCGTCAATAACCGCGTCTGCATACTGCTTCTTATCCTTCGCGAAAAAGAAAGGAATCAAGATTGCAGTAAAGGCCGGCACCCAGAGCGCGCCGTCTGAAATGGACTGCCAAACAAAGGTAGTCATAATGATCATAACGATAAAGATAATGAACGGCAGAAATGAAACTCCTGCTCCACCATAGAATTCTAACTTTTTCTTTTGCATGATTTCCTCCTTACATTACGATTGCGTATAAGTACTGTATTTTTTGACAAAATTATGTTACGCAATTATCGTGCCACATGTTTTTTTGAGGAAACATTGCAGAGATTTTTCGTCCTGTTCACTGAAATTTCAAGGATTTTCGCCCTACTGTTCGTATCCTTCGGTATAAAAAAACATGGAAATTTTTTTCCACCTAGAAGAATCTTTCCATGCTATTTGTTTCTCACTTCATTTATTTCATAGCGTTTACGTCAATCTGCAGCTCCACGATCTTATTAAACAGCTGTCTTCGGCTAAGACCTATTTTATCTGCAGCTCTGGTAATATTCCCATTGGTAGTCTGCAGCGTATTCAAAATGAACTGTCGGTCAAAAATTGCCTTGGCTTCTTTGTAACTCATCTCAGTTTCTGCCTCTCTTCCGGCTTCCGGAAGATTGTTCGAAAGCAGCTCTTTCGAAGTGTTTTCTTCCAGAGACAGCACTCCACTGTCACCGGACAGAATGATCATCCTTTCGATGATGTTTTTCAGTTCTCGGATGTTTCCGCTGTATTCCTGCCGAAGCAGCCAGTCTCTGGCAGCGTTCTCCACGCTGTGGATCCTTTTCCCCGTTTCTTTTTCATATTTTCCGATAAAAAACCGTATGAATTCCGGAATATCCTCTCTTCTTTCTCGCAGCGGTGGAAGCTTGATCTCAATGGTATTGATACGATAGAGGAAATCCTGACGAAAGGTTTTTTCAAGCACCATTTCATCCAAAGGTCGGTTTGTCGCAGTTACAAGGCGAAAATCAACCGGAATCAACATTCCGGATCCAATCCGCTCGATTTCCTTTTTTTCCAGAACGCGCAGCAGCATGACCTGTACATCCAAACTGAGCTCACCGATTTCATCCAAAAATACCGTTCCGCCTGCCGCTTGCTCCAGTTTTCCGATCCGTCTCGAAACAGCACCGGTAAATGCTCCTTTTTCATGACCAAACAGCTCCGACTCAATCAGCTCATGAGGGTATTGTTGGCAGTTGATTGCTATGAACGGTTTTTCACGTCTAGCGCTTCTACGGTGAATTTCTTCTGCAACAATCTCCTTACCGGTTCCTGATTCTCCGGTAATCAGTACATTGGCAGAAGTCCCGGCTACAAGATCCACCATTTCCCATACCTTTTGCATGGCAGGGTTTTTGCTTTTTAGAAGGAATTTTTCACTATTCTCGTATTGGATGGATCTCATGTTCGGCATCTCCAACCTTACAGCTGCTTTTTCGATCTCCATCAGCAGCTCGTCCGGATTATGGCTCTTGACAAAATAACTAAATGCCCCCAGTTTCATTGCCTCTACCGCGGTTTCGATGGAGCCGTATCCGGTGGTCATAATTACTTCGATCCGATCAGCATATCGTTTCTTCACCTCCTGTAAGAATGTCAGACCATTCATTCCCGGCATTATAATATCCGATAGGATGATATTGTAAAACTCCTGCTGCAGCAGCTGCAGTGCCTCTTCTGCACTTCCTGCTGCGGCAGCAGCATATTCCTTACTTTCCAGCAGCATTTTATAGGTTTCCCTGCAGTCTGCCTCATCATCAACGATCAAAATCCTCAGATACTGGTTCATCTTACACCTGTCCCTGCGGGATATGGATCAGGAATGTGGTTCCTTTTCCTTCCCGACTTTTTACTTCAATATTTCCACCCAGTTTCGCCACCTCGGAATATACGATAAAAAGCCCCAGCCCGGTTCCCTTACCCGGTTCCTTTGTGGTAAAAAACGGGTTAAATAAATGCCTTTGGTTTTTCTTCGAAATGCCGCAGCCTGTATCGCTGCAGATAAACAGCACGGAGTTTTCTTCTCTGTACGCTCGCAGCTGCAGTCTTCCGCCTTGCGGCATAGCATCCACACTGTTTGACACCAGATTATGAAGGATGTGCTTCAACGCCTCCTCGCCGGAAACGAGTCGAAGTGTTTCCTCGCAGTCGATTTCCACCCGGATCCCTGCCGTAGTGAAGTCCTTTTCCTGAAGCAGGACTACAGATTCCAGCAGTCTGCGGATAGGTATCTCCGTCTGTGTGTCGTCAGATACACGCCAAAAATTCATTACATTGTCTATAATTTCACCGGCGCGTTTCACACTGTCATCTACATAGTCCAATGACTTGTTCAGCACGGTATCTTCCCTATGACGGTTTCGTATGATATAACTTTGGGTCCGAATCACGCCTAACGGATTTCGAATCTGATGGGCCATTCCACCTGCTAACTGTCCGATGGCAATCATCTTAGAGGACTGAAGCAGTTTCTGGCTGCTGATCTCGTCCAGCGTAATATCACGCACCACAAGAAGCACAGCAGGATGTATGGTGCTTTCCTCAGAAAAGCTCGCCGGTACACTGCGCATTTCATAAACGGCATGCTCCACCTGAACCTTGCGAACGACAGGCTTCTCACCTTTCAAAGTTTCTGCTATCATGCACGAATCTGTTTCGCTGCTACAGCCTTCACATTGCAGATTCCCGCAGAATTTCCGCAATAGCACAGAACATGTAACACCTTCTTCTTCCAGCTTTCTGCCATCGAACTGACTGCCAAAAAAGCGGTAGCTTCCATTGATGATTCTTCCTTTTTCATTGACTAAAATGACGCCTTCCGGCATCTGATCGAAAATCAGCTGCAGCTCATTTTTGCGTGCCGCGAGTTCTTTGGTCCGTTTATTTACCTGCTTGCGCAGGGAGCGGTTATTCAGCTGTGCTGCTAGAATGGCACACAAAAGGGCAGCTGCCATGATTAAAAGCAGTTTCACAACCTTAGAATTTGATTTTACGCTGATCAGCGGAGTAGAAATGCCAAACCATTTCTGTTGGATTTTCTCAAGCTGCCCTCGCTCGTTGATGGTTTTAATTGCTCTGTTTAAGATAGGTACCAGTTCTGATTTTGCTTTTGGCAGAGCAAGGCATACCGGCTCTTCATATAGGGATGTCCCAATGGTTTCAAGTTTATCAGCAATTCCTAGCTTCCCGGCATAATAGGAAACTACCGGCTCATCACCGATAACACCGTCTGTTTTGCCTTCGATCAGCAGTTTCAGCCCTTCACCCACATCGTGGACATAAATCAACTCTGCTTCAGGATAGAAAGTTTCTATGTACCAGTTGGCATAGTCGCCTTCCTGTGTTGCCACACGCATATGATGGATGTCAGACTTCTGATAATCTTTGGTTGACATTGCTGCCATAATCGTGCGGAGTGTATAGATAGGTTCTGTAAATACAAAGTATTTCGCCCGTTCTTCATTTACGAACATGTCACACAGGTCAGTTTCGCCTTCTTTCAGTGCCTGAAGGGCTTCGCTCCACTTATATGGAACCGTTGAAATCTCGATTCCAAGTTCCAGAGACAGCTGGCTCATGTAGTCGATGACCACCCCTTTATACGCGCCGTCTTCATCGACGAAGCGCAGCGGCGGCGCACTGTCATCCGCACCATAAACCAAGACCCCATCCGGTACGTAAACGTTTATTATTTTCTCATAATCTTCTTTATCTCTTTTATCCTGTCCCGCCATAATACCAACGCTGAGTATTGACGCAATCAGAATAAATACAAGCACTCCGATTGCCAAGCTTGTCCGATGCTCCGATACGAACTTTCTCATTGTATTTCGCGGACTGTGCTCATAATACAGCTGTAAATTGGTTCAAATTTCGTGATCATTTTGTTTCCTCCTTGCTTTCCCGCTTCTTCGCGAAGTCTTCGCGTTCGGACCGTATGGAAAGTCCAAAAACAAATTTTGTGAGAAAATGACTCTTTTTTATTGTACCACATTCCACAATGGAAATGAAAGCCCATAAAAAAAGTTTGTCAAACCATTGATGCAGCAACTCGTTTTTTCAACATTTCCAAAACGGCAGTTTTACAAGCATTGCAGGCTTTATCCACATACCCGTTCAACATTGTATACAATTTACTTCACATTCTCATGTGGATAACTTTTGTTATCATGATGCTTGAAATTTCAACATGTTTCATATAATCTCTTTTTTGTCAAGAGCAAGTTATCCACAGATTTTCGCGATCACATAGTCTGCGAACGCTTCGCAGGTCGCGCCCTCGCGCGTGCCGGTCACAACCACAGCTTTTTCGGTCTCATTGCAGGTCGTCAGTGCCGCCGCCAGTTGGTCCGCTTTAGCAATCAGACCGATATGACGCAGCAGCATCTCGGCTGCCTTGAAGATACTGGCAGGGTTCGCGTAATCCGCCAGTCCCTCCTCTACCATACGCGGCGCGGAGCCATGAATAGCTTCAAACATCGCGTAATGGTCGCCGATATTGGCGCTGCCTGCCGTACCGACGCCGCCCTGGATCTCCGCTGCTTCGTCAGTGATGATGTCGCCGTACAGATTCGGCAGGACGAATACCTGAAACTTGCTTCTGATGGCCGGATTGACCAGATTCGCCGTCATGATGTCGATATACCAGTCCTCCGCGGTGATGCCCGGATAATCCGCGGCAACCTCATGGCAGATCCGCGTAAAATTGCCATCGGTCTTTTTCATAATATTGGCTTTGGTCACGATCGCCACATTGTCCTTGCCGTTTGCCTTGGCGTATTCAAAGGCTGCGCGAGCGATGCGTCTGGTGCCAGGCTCGGTGGTTACCTTAAAATCCATGGCAAGCATGCCCGGAATTTCCACACCGCGGCTGCCCAGGACGTATTCTCCCTCAGTGTTTTCCCGATAGAACATCCAGTCGATCCCCTCTGCCGGAACAGAAACCGGTCTGACATTGGCATATAAGTCCAGCTCTCTTCTGAGCGTGACATTGGCGCTCTCCATCGTGCCGCCCTTCGGGGTTGTTGTCGGTCCTTTGAGGATGACATCACATGCTTTGATAGCTTCCAGAACATCGGTCGGAACTGCTTCTCCCAGCGCCATTCTGTTTTCAAGCGTCAACCCCTCGATCTCTCGAAGTACGATATGTCCTGTGGCGATTTCGTCCGCAAGCAAGGTCTCCAGCAGCCGTTTTGCCTGTTTCATAATGATCGGTCCGATCCCGTCGCCGCCGCAAAGCCCAACGGTTACAGTTTGGAGCGCCGCGTAATCCTTAGCCGGCTCCGCTTTTGCCATCTGCTCGGTTCTTGCGAGCTGCTCTCTGAGCAGTGCTTCAAACTGCGCGGCAGCTTCTTGTATGTATGCTTCTCGGTTTTTTTCACTCATAATTCTTGTCCTTCTTTTGTTTATCGCGTTTCCTGCCACAGGAACCGACCATAGCCGGCCAGGCAGTCCTTATTCCCTTTATGACAGCGATGCTTCCGCTATCAATCGCAAGATCTGTTAATGGTTCCCCTGTCCGACGTATTTGAGCAGGCCGCCTGCCTTGAGGATCGCTTTCTGTCTTTCGGAAAAACTGCAGAGCAACGGAATGTTGTCGCCTGTTGTCTCGTCAACCAGCGTCATTTCACCGCTGCCCATGCCGTCATAGACGTTTTCGATCCGCAGCACGTCATCCTGATGCAGTTTTTCATAATCTTCCGGATTTTTGAATGTCAGCGGCATAATACCTGCGTTGATCAGGTTTGCCACGTGGATTCTCGCGAAACTCTTGGTAATGACCGCTCTCACGCCCAAATACAGCGGAACCAGCGCCGCGTGCTCTCTGGAAGACCCCTGCCCGTAGTTGCTGCTGCCGACGATGATGCTTGTTCCGGCTGCCTTCGCTCTTTCCGGGAAGGTGGTGTCACAAACCCCGAAGCAGAACTGCGACAGGTGTGGAATATTGGAACGGTACGGCAGGATCTTGGAGCCCGCCGGCATGATATGGTCTGTTGTGATATTGTCGCCTACCTTCAGAACCAGTGGTGCCTGCAGCGTATCTTCCTGCGGCATGCTGTCCGGGAAAGGTTTGATGTTCGGTCCTCTGAGAATTTCGACCTGATTGGCCTCGTCTGCCGGCGCCGGAGCCAGCACTGCGCTGTCATCGATCTTAAACGCTTCCGGCATCGTGATCTGCGGCATGGCGCCAAGGAGCATCGGATCGGTGATCTCGCCGGTCAAAGCTGCTGCTACTGCGGTTTCCGGTGATACCAGATATACCTGCCCGTCTGCGGTACCGGAACGCCCTTCGAAGTTGCGGTTAAAGGTCCGCAGGGAAACACCGCCGGAGTTTGGCGAAAAGCCCATGCCGATGCAAGGTCCGCAGGCACATTCCAGCACTCTTGCGCCGCTGGCGATGATGTCGGTCAGTGCGCCGCAGTCTGCTAGCATTTCCAACACCTGCTTGGAGCCCGGTGATACGGAAAGGCTGACCTCCGGACGGATGGTCTTGCCCTTAAGGAGTGCCGCAACTTTCAGCATATCATACAACGAAGAGTTCGTGCAGGAGCCGATGCAGACCTGATCGACCTTCGTTCCTTTCAGGCTTTCCACCGTAACGACGTTGTCCGGGCTGTGCGGGCACGCGATCAGCGGTTTCAAGGTGGAAAGATCGATGTCGATCACCTTATCGTACACCGCGTCTGCATCGCTCTTGAGCTCCACATAGGCATCGCCCCTGCCCTCTGCTTCGAGGAAGGCCTTGGTTACTTCGTCAGAAGGGAAAATCGAAGTCGTGGCGCCCAGCTCTGTCCCCATGTTGGTAATTGTCGCACGTTCCGGTACGGATAAGGTCTTGATACCCTCGCCGCCCCATTCGATAATCGCGCCGACGCCGCCCTTGACGGACAGGATGCGGAGAATTTCCAGACTGATGTCCTTAGCAGTCACGAAATCCCGCAGCTTACCGGTCAGATTAACCTTATACATCTTCGGCATGGTGATATAGTATGCGCCGCCGCCCATAGCAACCGCTACGTCCAGACCGCCCGCACCCATGGCGAGCATACCGATGCCGCCGCCGGTCGGCGTATGACTGTCGGAACCGATCAGCGTTTTGCCCGGTTTGCCGAAACGCTCCAAATGTACCTGATGACAGATGCCGTTGCCCGGTCTGCTGAAGTACAGGCCGTACTTCTTCGCCATAGACTGAATAAATCTATGATCGTCAGCGTTCTCGAAACCGGACTGCAAGGTATTGTGGTCGATATACGCAACGGAAAGTTCTGTTTTGACTCTCGGTACACCCATGGTTTCAAATTCTAAATATGCCATCGTTCCGGTCGCGTCCTGCGTTAAGGTCTGATCGATACGCAGCGCGATTTCGCTGCCCGGCGTCATATCGCCGCTGACTAAGTGTTCTTTGATGATTTTTTGCGCAATTGTAAGTCCCATATTCTATTCATCTCCCTGCATAATACTTTCATAGGCGTGCTCCACATGGGTCAGCATCAGCCCTTCAACCTTGGCAGCGTCGCGTTCGCGAATCGCCTCAAAAATGTCCCGATGTTCTTCCACAGAATGCAGAATTCTTCCTTCATGGCATAGGGAAGCTTGTCGATACTTCATCAGCTTGTGGTGAATCGGCGAAAGGATTGCCCTAAAGATCGGACTGCCGCATTCAGCGTAGATAATGTCATGGAATTCTGTGTCAAGATCTCTGACCTTGTCCGCGTTATCCTTGCTCGCATAGAATTCCTGCTGCTCCAAAATATCCTTCAGCTTCGCGATGCCTGCCTCGCTGATGTTCTTCGCAGTCATCGTTGTCGCGATGACCTCAAGTTTTCGCTTGACGATAAACATATCTTTGACATCATTTTCGGTAATGCCCAGCACAATCGTGCCGGCCGGAGAATCTCCGATCAAAAGGTCGCTTTCCAGCTTTGCCATGGCCTCGCGAATCGGCGTTCTGCTGACCCCCAGTTCCTCCGAAAGCTTGCTTTCGCTGATGATTTCTCCTTTGGCGTAAACGCCGTTTAAGATATTACTCTCGATTCGCGCATATACCTGATTGGCCAGTGATACGGTTTTGTAATCTAACATTTTGCGTTCCTTTCTTAACGATATCCCTGCGCTTTGAGCGCCGCGATTTTTTCTTCCATTTCTCCGGTAGACAAACTTGTTGTTCTGCCATCGGCATACATTTCATCCACCCATTCTTTGAGCTGTTTGACTAGTTCGTCGTCCTTCGTCTTTTTCTCACTTCCCGTCAGACGATAATGCTCATTCATCCAGTACGCGATGCCGGCAAGTCCGGATGTCTTGCTGACCGATACGCCCGGCGCGCGATTGAGAATCTTCGTCGTGTTAAAGATATTGTAGATTTCTTCGTCCTTCATCAGACCGTCCGCGTGAATGCCGGCTTTTGTGACATTAAAGTTTTCTCCGACAAACGGTGTCATCGGCGGAATGTCGTATCCCATTTCGTTTTTAAAATATTCTCCGATTTCCGTCACGACAGTCGGATCCATGCCGTCGAGTGACCCCTTCAGCGAGGCGTATTCAAACACCATGGCCTCCAGCGGAATATTACCGGTTCGCTCGCCGATGCCAAGCAGGGAACAGTTGACTGCGCAGGCCCCGTACAGCCACGCGGTCGTCGCGTTGGCAACCGCCTTGTAGAAATCGTTGTGTCCGTGCCATTCGAGCATCTCACTCGGCACACCCGCATAGTGCTGCAGGCCGTAGATAATGCCAGCGACGCTGCGCGGAAGCGCCGCACCGGAATACGGAACGCCATAACCCATCGTGTCACAAGCTCTGATCTTGACCGGAATGCCTGCATCCTCCGAAAGCTTCATAATTTCGTTGACAAACGGTACAACAAAGCCGTAGAAGTCCGCGCGGGTAATATCCTCCAAATGGCAGCGCGGAACGACGCCCGCGTCAAAAGCGTCCTTAATGGTTTCCATATAGAAATCCACCGCTTGTCTTCTGGTCATATTCATCTTTTTAAAAATGTGGTAATCGCTGCAAGAAACTAGAATACCGGTTTCTTTGATGCCAAGCTCCTTTACCATCTGGAAGTCCTTCTTCTGCGCGCGAATCCAAGTCGTAATCTCCGGAAAGGTATAGCCAAGCGACATACATTGATCGATAGCTTCCCGGTCCTTCTTGGTGTAAATAAAAAACTCGGACTGCCGGATCAGCCCATAAGAACCTCCCAGTTTTGCCAAGAGCTTGTAAAGATCTACAATCTGCTTGACTGTATAGGGTGCCATCGATTGCTGCCCGTCTCGAAATGAGGTATCTGTAATCCAAACGTCCTCCGGCATATTCATCGGTACGCGTCTCTGGTTGAAGGCCAGCTTCGGCACTTCTTCGTAATTAAACATCTCTCGATATAAATTCGGTTCGTCCACATCTTGCAGGCTGTATTTGTAGATACTTTGTTCCAACAGATTGGTTTTTTTGGAAATCTCAAGCATTTCATGACCTCTCTTTCAAATGATGATATGACAGCCACATCCGATGCGGCTGTCAAGTTTTCAGTCAAGTTCTTTATTGCGTTAAATCGTTTTCTTGCGCTGTATACAAGTATACTTCTGTCGTTTCACGATGTCAATAGCTTTTGTTAAAATTGTTCAAAAAATGTTTTCAATATACAGGTGTACGTCAATATGTCGTGGAAACTACCTGCCTCAAATGCGAAAAGGAGAACCACAGTCCTCCTTTTCGCTTGCGGCGCGCTTCTCGCAAAGCAACGCGCGGTCTAATTCTTATGATATTCCTGAAATAAAAATTATTTCAAATTATTTAAAAAAAAGACTACGAAAAATTCGAAAAGTATGGTACAATAACTGCATGACGTCAGTCAGCTATGGGCCATTAGCTCAACGGATAGAGTAACGCTCTCCGAAGGCGTTGATCGGGGTTCGATTCCCCGATGGCTCACCAATTTCATAAATCGGGGCATTCACCCCGATAACTTACAAAAAACCGCGGAGCTTCATCGCTTCCGCGGCTTTTTTTATTTATCCTCTCCCATATCGGTGAAGCCCTTTCCTTCTCCCCATACGGTATTCACTTGCAGAATCGTAACGAATGCCTGTGGGTCAGTTTCAAGCAGAAATTTTTTGATAACCATGCTCTCGCGCGGAGAGCAGAGAATTATGAGCTGTTTGCGATGCTTACCGGTGTATTCCCCTACGATATCATAACTGGATACTCCGCGACGGATTTCGTGCATGACATAATCCGCAACCTCCTTACCCTTTGCTGTAATAATCTGCATCTGCACGATCTTCGTCTCAAATCCGTACATGATGAAATCAACAACCTTGGATGCGATGATCTGCGTTACCAACGCATACAGTGCGATATTGCGCCCAAAGATAAAGGCGGAAATCACGATGATACCGCAGTCCAGCACAAGCAGAATGCGGCTGATATCCACCTGCGGCATCCACTTTTTCTTCACAATCTTCGCGATGGATTCCGTTCCGCAGAACGAATAGCCTCTCCAAAAGACGAAGCCGTTGCATGCCCCCGCGAAAATACCGCAAAAAATTGCGGCCAGCAGCAGGTCTTTTTCCTCAAGCAGCTGAAAATCCAATTTTTCAAACACAAACAGAACCGCCGGATACAGCAATGTTACGAGCAATACCTTTTTGCCCTCTCGGAAGCCCAGCGTCAGGATCACGACAATCCAGATCACGATGGCCAGCGCGTAGTACAGCACCGAAAAATCAATGCTGATGTAATTTTGCGCGATTCTGACGATACCCGTCAGGCCGCCGCAGGTCAAGCCATTGGGGATCATGACCGCCGTTGTTGAAAACGCGCCGATCGCGCATCCGAGAATTAAAAAAATCATATCCGCGATGGTGCGTTTTACATGCGTATGCTTCTCATTATGCATCTGTTTCTCCTTTCTTCGCCAAAAGCTGTCCATGTCGGATACATGGATACGGAAGCCCCGGATATTTTTCTTTATATGGAGCAAGGCTCTGCTTCCTGCAGCGCATAAAAAGCCGTATTTCCAAACACATCCACAGCCTTAACCATCATCGCTGCCTGCCTGCTTTGGGCCTCCGCCTCCCAGGATAAGGAAAGCTCCAGCTTACCCTTGACACGCGCCGCGAAATGACGAGCGCAAAAGATCTTGCCGTCGTACTGATCATCGACACACCAATAATCCACCAACGCGAACACATCCTTCGCGAGCGCCGCCTCGATGTCGGCTCTCGCCTTGCTGCGCAAATTTTCGGACATCTCCGTCAGCTGATATGCCGACAAGCGAACGGTGACCTTACAGGGCTCTGTTTGGAATCCGGACGTGTACGGCTCGCGCGAAAGCTCCGCGGCAATCCGTATTTTTGGCTCCACGTCCTGTAATGCATCACAAATAGTCTCTTCGGCAACAAGCTCCACAGCGAGCCCTTCTCTCTGAAAACGTTTCAGCGCTCCCGCTGCGGCCGGCGCGCCGTTGTCGCAGCAGATCCATCTGCGTCCGCACTTTCCCGCGACCGCACCCAACGTGCCGGAACCGCAAAAAAAGTCGCAAACCAAATCATCCGGCCTGCTGCCTGCTTCCAAAATACGCAGCAGCAGGGCCTCCGGCTTCTGGGTCGCGTAACCGGTACGTTCCGCGGAGGTGCGCCCGACCATATCAATATTCCAAACATCCTTCATATTGACCATCGTATACCAGCCCCGCTCATCGCAAAATTCCTCCACCCCCTTAAAACGATAGGGTTTCAAACCGCGATTATAGGATTTTTCCTTCGGCAGCTGCAGATAATATCGGGGCGTTTTGCTGTAAACCAAAATGGTGTCATGTTTTCTGGCAAAGTGCCGTTTGCTGCTGCCACCGGACTTATACTGCCAGATAATTTCATTGACAAAATTACGGTCGCCAAAAATTTCATCCAAAAGGATTTTGACATAATGCACGCTGTGCCAGTCCAGATGCACCCAAATGGTGCCCTCATCAGCGAGGAGGTCGCGCATATACAGCAGCCGCACGCAAAGCATGCGAAGATAAGCCTCCATGCCGGTTTCCCATACGTCCTCATAGGCGCGATGACGCACGCGTCTGGTCTTGGCGGTGGCTTTTTCACTTTCCGAACCTGCCTTCGCGTCCTTGTCCGACATCAGCGGGATTTCCGCGATTGCCTCATAATTCGCCTTGCTGAAAAACGGCGGATCCAGATAAATGAGCTGTACCTTTCCGTCAAGCTCTTTTTCAGAAAGCAGCCAGCGCATGCAGGCTGCGTTATCGCCATAGGCCAGCATCCCGACCCCGCGTTCCTCCTTTTCGCCGTTTCCTGCCTCCAAACGTTCGATCAAACGAAAAGCGCCGCTTTTTTGTTGTTCGTATTCAATGCGGCTTTGCTCATAAATTTCGGCCAAATGCTGAATCAATCCCATCGTTCTCGTCCTTTCAAGCCGATTTGTTCCGACAAAAAATGCACCATGTAATATGGTGCATTTCGCCGGTACTGCGTTATTTCCATGAATTACATGGTACAATTATAACATAATTCGCTGTCCTGTTGCGCGTTTATCTTCTCAATTTCCGGAATTCTTTTGACTTTCTGCGTCGTTGTCTTGATCATCGGTTCGTCAGTGAGAATGAAATGGTTGACATGCTTGTATTTTGGCATTGCCTCATTGATCGCCCCCAAATCACGGCGCACCTGTTCCGCCAATTGGTCGACGTTCCATTGCTTTTCTTTGAGATAGTCCTCCTGGTACACAATTTTTGCCCAAAGTACCAGATCGTTGTGCTTTTCGCGTGAAAAGACCAGACATTCCGCCACATACGGCAGTCTGGAGAGCTTTTCCTCGATTTCCTCAGGGAAAATATTTTTACCGTTTTTCATGACGATTACATTCTTTTTGCGACCGGTGATGTACAGATTTCCATGTTTATCGAAACGTCCAAGGTCTCCGGTATAGAACCATCCGTCCTTGATGGCTTCTGCGGTTTCGTCCTGCTGATTCAGATAACCCAGCATGATGTTCGGTCCGCGCGCCACGATTTCGCCGATTCCGTTTTCATCCTCTCCAAAAAGCTGAATATTGACGCTCGGCATCGGCTTGCCAACAGAGCCTGCGGCGATATCCTCCGGGCGCTCTGCCGCGAGTACCGGAGAAGTTTCCGTCAACCCGTATCCCTGAATGGTCGCAATGCCAAAGCCGTTCATACCGGCGGAGGTTTCCGGCGTCAGCGGCGCGGCTCCGCAGATAATCAGTCTCAGCCGTCCGCCTAGACCATCAATCACCTGTTTAAAAATTTTGCGGCGAACCGGAAGGCCGAATATTTCCGCGAACTTCGCGAGCCTTAAGCCCGTTTGAATTTTGCCCTGCTTGCCTTCTTTTTCAATCTGTCTGCAGATTTTTTTGTACATATTTTCTACAATCAGCGGAACGCCTACAAAAACGGTCACGCCATACTCACCTAAATTCTTTGTCACATAGCGTAAGCCATCGCAGAATACGCTGCACGCGCAGGACGCCATGAATACCAGCGCGCCGACCAGCCCGAAGCTGTGGTGGAACGGCAAAAACGCCATATTCACATCCCAGGGGTAAAAGCGCTCGAACGCCTGCATGTCTCGGATATTACTCATAATGTTGCCGTGACTGAGCATCACAGCCTTGGAATTAGCGGTGGTTCCGGAGGTGAACAGAATGACCGCCGTTTGCTTTTCGGAGACCTCCGCGTCCAAAAATCTGCGCTCACCGGAACGAACCTTCTGCTCGCCATCCAGTTTCATCTGATCCAATACGCTGCCTTCACCGTTCATCTGCAGCAAAATCGGCTTTTCTATCCCACAGTGCGCTGCCGCTTCTTCGGCAACAACCTTGTGCTTGTCATCATAGAACAAGACTGTGATCTCACTGCGGCCGATGCAGGAGGCCAGTTCTTCCGCGGTAAACCCCTTGTCAAACGGTACCGCCACGCCGCCGCCGTTGACTGTCGCCAAAAATGCCTGCATCCAGGGATAGCTGTTCTCGCCGATGATACCGACGCGCAGCGGTTTCCCCTGCAGCGCATCCATGCAGAGCAGCTCTGTCCCCAGATTCTGCACGTCCTTGTGCATTTGAAAGAAAGAGATATGTTTGATCACACCGTTTTCCTTCACTTGAAACGCGTCATTGCTCGGCGTTTCTTCAATACAGCAGGTCACCATTTCCTTGATCGTTCTTGCCGGATTCTGATAGCAGTAACGCTTGCTTTTTTTACGGTTTATACTCATAGTACTTATCTTCTCCCAATATTACTTTTAGATGTGAGGATTTCCTCACGCTCCCTGTCATCGCGATATGAAAGGGACTTTATCCCCGCGCGAAATAATCTAGTTTTTAAAACTAGATTACTTTCTATTATATAGAAGATACGGGATCAAGTCAACTCTATGGGCTTTTTTTAACGCTTTCATCACCAAATCTACATTTTCTTTTTTATGATAATGCATCAATGCCCGCTGCATCCGCTTCTCTTCCGTACTTTTCGCCACATAGACCGGCCGCATGGTAAACGGGTCAAGTTCCGTATAGTACATGCAGGTCGCCAGCGTACCCGGCGTCGGATAGAAGTCCTGCACCTGGTCAGGTACGAATCCGTATTCCTTGAGAAAACAAGCCAGCTCAATCGCATCGTCGAGACTGCTGCCCGAATGCGAGGAAATCAGATACGGGATCAGATATTGCTTCAGCCCGAGGCGCTTGTTCATCTGTCGGTACTTCTTGTCGAAGGCCAAAAAAACCTCTTTGCCCGGCTTGCGCATGTGACAGAGTACCTGCGGCGAAATATGCTCCGGCGCGACTTTGAGCGTTCCGCTGACGTGATAGCGGCAAAGTTCCTCGATGAATTTGTCCGCCTTCGGGTCCGCCATCAGATAGTCATAGCGGATACCGGAACGAATGAATACTTTTTTGATCCCATCAAGGTTTCGTACTGCCCGCAGGACATCCAGATAATCACTGTGATCCACCTTCATGTTCGGGCAAACACCCGGATACAGACAATCCTTATCCGCGCAAACGCCGACTTTGAGCTGCTTCTTACAGGCCGGAAAGCGAAAATTAGCGGTCGGTCCCCCGACATCGTGGATATAACCCTTAAAGTCCTTTTTTTGCGTCAGTGCTTTTGCCTCCCGCACGATTGACTCCTTGCTGCGGCTGCGCACCTGCCTGCCCTGATGATAGGTGATCGCGCAGAAGCTGCAGCCTCCGAAGCAGCCGCGCGAACTGACCAGACTGAACTTTATCTCGCGAAATGCCGGAATCCCTCCGGCGGCCGCGTAAGAAGGATGATATTCGTTCTCAAACGGCAGGTCATACAAATCGTCCAGCTCCTCGCGTTCCAGAGGCGGCTGCGGCGGGTTCTGCACCACATAGACCGTATCGCTGTACTTCTCCGTCAGTATCTTAGCCGAAATCGCGTCGTGATTACGGTACTGGATCGCAAAGCTCTCAGCGTACGCTCGCTTATCCTCTGCGATCCGCGCGAAATCCGGCAAGGCGATTGCTTCCTCTAGCCCTGGCAGGCTCAGATTCTTCGTGCGGTAGCAGGTGCCACGCACCCATGTGATATCCCGCGCCGAGATGCCGGAATCCAATGCCTCGGCAATTTCCAGAATCGCGCGTTCTCCCATGCCGTAGATCAAAAGATCAGCCTTGGCATCCAGCAGGATCGACCTGCGCACCTTGTCGCTCCAGTAATCATAATGCCCCAATCTGCGCAGGCTGGCCTCCAGGCCACCGATGATGACCGGCACATCCTTATAGGCCTCTTTTGCCCGATTCGCGTAGACGATGACTGCCCGGTCCGGCCGCCTGCCCGCCTTGCCGCCCGGCGCGTATTCATCCACCTTACGCTTATGGCGAAAGACAGAATAATTGTTGACCATCGAGTCCACCACGCCGCTGTTAATCAAAAATCCCAAACGCGGTTTCCCGAATACGCGAAAATCCTCAGCCGTTTTGTAGTTCGGCTGAGGTAAGATCGCTACCTTATATCCATATCGTTCTAATAGTCTGCTGATGATCGCAGTCCCGAACGAGTGATGGTCCACATAGGCGTCCCCTGTGACGAGCACAAAGTCCGGCTGCTGCCATCCTCGTTCTTCCATCTCTTTTCGATTGATCGGTAAAAAACTCATACAATTATCTCTAGCTTATCTTTGACCCTTGTCATACGGAATTCCCTCCGCCTTCGGAACACGCGAACTCTTGGACGTAAACGCCAAAACAATCAGCGTGATCACATACGGCAGCATCCGGTAAACATACGGGCTGATGCCGATTTCTGCCAGCAGATAGACTCCGTCACCGTTGATATCCAATGACGCGTAGATTGCCGCGATGCACTTGAACAATCCGAACAACAGACTTCCGAGCGCGATGTTCAGCGGTGTCCAGTTTCCGAAGATCATAACGGCCAGCGCAAGGAAACCATAGCCTGCGACCTCTCCGGTCGAGGTGCAGTTCGCAGTCGTCATCGAATACGTAAATCCACCGATCCCGGCAAGAAAGCCGGATAATCCGACACCCAAATACCGCATCTTGAATACGTTGATGCCGAGAGAATCCGCAGCCTGTGGGTTTTCACCGCAGGACCGCAGGCGAAGACCGGTCCTGGTCTTATACAAGAATATGGAAACCAGTATAAAAATGATCAAGCATACATACGTACTCGGATAAACCTTGTTCAAGAACAGGTCAAGTACCGGACCCCAACTATAATCCTTCGGAAGCCCGAAGGTGGACGGACGGATCATGAACCAGCCTGCCGCGCCGCCGCTGGCCATACCCAGCGTACTCTGCTGCGCAATCATATAGATGAAAAACAGTACCACTGCCGGCGCCAGCATGTTCAGCGCAGTGCCGCCGATGGTCTGGTCCGCGCGCAGATTAATCGCAGAAAACGCGAGCAGCATGGAGAACGCTACGCCGCAGATTCCCGTCAGCAGCATGGAGATCAGCATGACAATCTGTCCCTGTTCCTGTACAAAGCCCATTCCCTGGAACATCCGGATAAAGATTACGCCCATAAAAGCGCCGAAGATCATAATACCCTCTAACGCCAGGTTGATGACACCGGAACGTTCCGCGCATACACCCGCAAGCGCTACAATCATAAGTGGAACTGCATAAAGCATGGTTTGCTGAATCAAGAATACCATTATTGCTGTCCTCCTTCCTCTTCGGCATCCACCGCGTCTTCCGCTTCTGCCGCGGCTTCATCGGTCTCTGCCGATTCAATTTCCGGTTTCGCTTCTTCGGTTGTAACCGCGATCTGAACCTCCTTCGCCTTTTTGCGTTTGGTGTTAAGCAGCATCTTGAAGAACATCGCGAAGGCAGATAGATATACGATTGTCGCAATGATAATATTGGCAATATATTCGTTATATGCGGTCAGGTATTTGAGCTGCAGACCGGCAATGTTGAGCGCGGACATGAACAGACCCGCAAAAATAACCCCAATCGGATGGTTTGATGCCAGCAGCGCTACCGGAATGCCGTTGAACCCGTCCGCCGGAAGAGACATATAGGTAGACCAATAAAATTCCGTATTTCCGGAAAGAAAATACAGACAACCGCCGGCAGAGGCCAAAGCGCCTGCGATGACCATCGACAATACAATATTTCTCTTATCGTTGATGCCCGCGTACCTCGCGGCGTGTCGGTTGAGACCGCAGGCACGCAGTTCAAAGCCAAAGGTTGTTTTGGTCATGATGACCCACATGAGGACCGCGATCAGGCAGGCGATCCAAAAGCCGCCGTTTGCCTGAGAATCCGGAAAGAGGATGTCCATCCCCAACTTCGGCGTTACGACATCGACATTCTTAAGCGGAATGATATAGCCAACCTTCCCGCCTTCTGCCGCATTCTTAAATTCTTCATGCACATCAAACCACCATGTCACCAGATTGGCTGCGATCCAGTTGGTCATGATACAGGTGATAACTTCATTGATGTTGAGAAATGCTTTGAACAATCCCGGGATGGCGCCCCACAGCGCGCCCAGCACGATACCGGTAAGAAACGCGCAAATCCACGCCAGCCATGAAGGGCAGCCGGACCACCCCAGCCACAGACCAACCGACAGAGTTCCCATGGTTCCCATCAGATACTGCCCTGCTGCGCCGATATTAAACAGACCGGTTTTGAACGCGACCGCGACCGAAAGGCCTGTCATGATCAGCGGTGTCGCGCGGAACAGCATATTGCCCATGTTGACCGGATTGAAGCCGAAGGTCAGTTGACCGTCCGTTCTTCCGGTACTAAACACACCTAAAAAGACAAGACGTACGCCGTCCCAGATTCCTTTCGGCGAAATGTTGCTCTTGAGAAGTCCTACGATAATAATGACCAGCGTTCCGACCGCGAGGCCGATGAGGATGGAGATCAAAGAGGCGTAAACAGATTTTGCGCCGTCGGATTTATACCATTTTATTTTTCCGCTTTCAGGTTCAATTCTAGGCATTCTGTTTCTCCTCCTTTCCCTGTCGTTTCGCGCCGGACATGTACAGTCCGAGTTCTTCCGGCGTCGTATGCTTTGGATCCAGTTCGCCGACTAACTCGCCCTCATAAATGACAAGGATCCGGTCGGAAAGTCCAAGCACTTCATCCAGTTCCAGAGAAACCAGCAAAATCGCTTTCCCCTCGTCCCGTTCCGCGACCAGCTGCGCATGAATATGTTCAATTGCGCCGACGTCCAGACCTCTGGTCGGCTGCACCGCGACGACCAAAGGTTCATCGCGATCCAGTTCTCTGGCAATAATGGCTTTCTGCTGGTTTCCTCCGGACATCGAGCGTGCGATCGTGATCGGACCCTGTCCTGAACGGACGTCATATTCTTCAATCAGTTTTTCCGCGTATTTGCGCACTTCTCCAAAACGGATAAAACCGTGGTTTTGGAAGCGCGGTTCTTTATATTTCTGCAGCACCAGATTTTGTTCCAGTGTATAGCCGAGCACCAGACCATGCTTGTGCCGATCCTCCGGAATATGTGCCATACCGGCCCGGCTTCTCTTGCGGATCGACGCGTTAGAAATATCCTCTCCGCAGAGGGTAATCTTTCCGGCGGAAGCCTTCTCCAGTCCGGTCAATCCGTGAATCAGTTCTGTCTGACCGTTTCCGTCGATGCCGGCAATGCAAAGGATTTCCCCTTTGTGTACCTGAAAAGAAACTCCGCGTACCGCGTCGTTCTTGTGAATCTTGGACGGAACCGTCAGATTCCGCACATCCAAAACGGTTTCGCCCGGGACGGCATCCTTTTTGTGTATTTCCAACTGTACCGGACGGCCAACCATCATATTGGAAAGCTCCTGCTTATTGGTTTTTTGCGTATTGACGGTACCGATATACTTGCCCTTGCGCAGCACCGTAACGCGATCCGAAACAGCCATAATTTCGTTTAATTTATGCGTGATGAATAAGATCGATTTGCCTTCCCTGGCAAATTCCCTCATAATTTCCATAAGTTCATCGATTTCCTGCGGAGTCAAAACCGCAGTTGGTTCATCAAAGATCAGAATATCGTTGTCACGATACAGCATCTTCAGAATTTCGACGCGCTGCTGCATGCCAACCGTAATGTCCTCCACTTTTGCGTCTACGTCAACCTTCAGCCCATAACGCTCCGAAAGCGCGATCACTTTTTCTCGGGCTTCTTTTTTCTTCAAAAATCCAAGCTTGTCGGTCGTTTCGGCGCCGAGGATGATATTATCCAGCACCGTAAAAACATCGACCAGCTTAAAATGCTGATGCACCATCCCGATTCCCAGCGCGGTCGCGTCATTCGGATCATGAATCTCTACTACTTTTCCGTCTTTTTTAATTTCACCTGCTTCCGGCTGGTATAGTCCGAAAAGCACACTCATCAAGGTGGACTTCCCTGCTCCGTTTTCACCCAAAAGCGCATGAATCTCGCCCTTCTTCAGCTGCAGGGTGATGTCGTCGTTTGCCACGATTCCCGGAAATTCCTTGCGGATGTGGTTCATTTCTATTACATACTCAGACATGTCTTTTCCTTATCTTCCTTCGATTCTTTCCCGATATGCCCCACCGAACATCTCAGAATCGAACGATATTTGTCAATATTCAAGCTGTGCCGATTGTGTTTTTCTATTGAGAAAAGGGGGAATACATGATTCCCCCTTATGTTTTGGTTTCAAACCTATGCATTCGCCGCCATTATTTTACGAATGTAACGTTTTCAAGTCCCGCTTTGCTTGGGTCCTTCATTGTATCGTCGTTGTCGATTTTGATTTCGCCTGCGACAACCTTTTCGTACAGAGCTTTGTAATCGTCAACGCTCCAGTTTTCGAGCTGCCAAGTATCTGTCGGGATACCGACTGCGTTGTCAGCTGCGCCGAGCTTCATGGAACCGCCGTAAACTTCGCCGCCGTCATAGTACTTTGTCAGCGCTTCGATTACAGATTCCGCCAAGCCCTTCATCGCGGAAGTGATAACTGTGTCGGACTGCGTGGACTGGTCAACGTCAACGCCAACGATCTTCTTTTCAGCTGCTTCCGCTGCCGCGACTCCGGAGTTAAACATCGTACCACCGCACATGAAGATAACTTCTGTACCCGCATTGTACCAACCGGATAACATCGCCTGCAGGTCAGGAGAAGCGGAGAAGCTGGAGCCGTGTTCCCAGGAATATCTCATTTCAACAGTTTCACCCTTTGCTGCTGCGGCATCGTTCGCGCCCTGTGCAAAGCCATAACCGTACCGGATACAAGCCGGGTTGTTACCGCCGCCGCCACCGGAGAAGCCTAACTTCGTGTAACCTTCCATAACGGTTGCATAGCCTGCAAAGTAGCCGGCCTGTTCTTCCTGATAAGATACGCCTACCAGGTTCGGCATTCCCATATCCCATCCATCGATGAATACGAACTGAACGTCAGGATATTTCGGTGCTACTGCCTTTAAGGCTGTTTCCTGAAGGTAACCAGGAGTTACGAGAACTTCAGCGCCTGCATCGCAAGCGTCAGTCATCGCTTTGATTCTGTCTTCATCGGTTGCGTTAGCATCGTTAGCCGGCTGATAATACTTATAGGACTTGTTGTTGTCATAAGCATACTTCTTGACGCCGTTCCATGTGAACTGGTTAAAAGAACCGTCTTTTAACTGACCAACGTCGGTTACCATGGCGATCTGATAAGTACCATCTTCGGATTCGTAGTTATCGGAGATGTCGTCGAAGCTGACTTCGGCGTTGCCGCCGTCACCCTGATCGCCGCCATTTCCGCAAGCCGCGAAAGTGAATACCATCACCAGGATGAGCAATACTGTTAAAAACTTTTTCATTTGTTCCCTCCTAAATGAATTAAGAATTAAGTACAAATCAATTATAATACACTTAACGGAAAAGGGAAAGTTATTTTTTTCATAATCCGTATTTTTTGTGAAATTTTTGTGAAATCCCTTCGAAGCAAGACTGTTTTTCTGTCAGACTTCCTTATCCGGCGAAAATCTGCACCCAGTACGGTGTGCCGTCCGCGGAAACCGCATAGCCGACACCGATTTTTTCGTAGCTCGTGTGCAGGATATTCGCGCGATGTCCGGAAGAATGCATCCAGCCGTCCATCACAGATGCTGCGCTCTTTTGTCCCATCGCGATGTTCTCTCCTGCGGTTTTGTAGCTGTAGCCTGCAGCCTTGAGCATGTCAAACGCAGAGCCGTAGGTTGGTGAGGTATGGGAAAAATATTGGTTCTTTGCCATATCCTCTGCTTTTTGCTGCGCGATCTCAGATAACTTACTGTCGTTTTGCAGCGCGGCAATCCCCTGTGCAGCTCTTTCACTGTTGACCAGACTGACCACCTGCGACGTCATGCTGCTCTGTCCGGCGCTTACCGGTTCGTCTTTACTGCTGTCATCTCGGTCGTCTTTATTTTCTTTATCGTTCTTGTTTGCCTGATCGCTCTTGTTCTGCGTATTGCCCGCATTTTGATCCTGATTCGTGTTCTGATCTTTGCAGTCCGTCTTTATCTGGCATACTGACGCAAAGTCAAAGTTTTCTTTGCAGATATTCTCAAGATCCGTTTTTTTCTTGCAGAGCATCTCGAAGTCCTGCACCGTCTGCGCATCGCAGAGCTTTGCAGCTGTCACGTTCTGTCCCGGTCCTGCGGTATTGGTGCAGGATACGGATTTGTCTGCTGCGTAGCTGGCGCTGCCTGCCCCCAGGACCATACTCATCGCTAAGACTGCGGTTATCATTTTGTTTTTCATGTTTTTGCCTCCTTATCTCTTGCGCAGGTGTGGTTTTATGAACCTCCGGAGGATCTTGCCCGCGCATTTGCATCAGGTACCATACAAAAACTATAACCGCTGACCCCAAGGGATGTCACCCCCTCAAAATTTGGTAATCCCTAATTCTTCCACTAAATGACGCACAAAGGAAGCCGTCAGACCCCAGATGATCTTGTCCTCATAGCGATAGATCACGATCTGCTTATGGCCCACGCGCCACTTGTAATCACTGCGGATGCCCAGCATCTCATAAGGAAAACCCGCCGTGTCCTGCACGATGTCCTGCTCGTAGATATACGGCTCGGTTTCGGCAAAAAAACGTACCGGAACGGTAAAAACTTCCGCGACTTCCGCCTCGCTGAGCCTGAGATTTTTGAGTTCCGCCTCCGGCACGATGCCGACTACCGCGTGCATCGCAATCGACGCGAGCTCGTACTGCGTTCCATATTTTCCTAAGATTTCAATATGCCGCAGCCCTATTTCCTCATAGGTTTCCCGCAGCGCGCAGGCTTCGACGCTCTCCCCTGCCTCCAGTCTTCCTCCCGGAAAACAGACATCGCCGGGCTGTTTGATCGTCGCGGCTCTCTTTTCGAACAAAAAGTACAGTCCGTCCGCCTTTTGCACCAAAAGAATCAGCACAGCGAACTCGCGCATGATATCGATGGTATCTCTGCCGCGCCGCGCCAAAAAATCACGAATTTTCTCTTTTTGTGAAGTTTGCAAATTCTTGCCCATCTTTGTGTCCTCTTTATATCCTCCTGCCAACCTTTTGAACAAAAGAAAGGCGATGGATTCCCATCGCCGCAGGTTTCTTATTATGTAGGAATATCTCTCAGTGATATTTCCGGAATCACGACAAAAGCACCTTGCGAAACGCTGCGCATCCATGAACGTCATGCGAACATAAAAATCACAGATTTCGTTATGCGCACTTTGGTCCTTACGCTTTAGTTGAGGATCTCGCATCCGGTGAAGTCTACGCCGATCATCTCTTCCTTGTCCGCGCTCAGGCTGACAACAAAGTCCATACCGTAATCCTTGGAGATATTCTTTAATCTTTCCACGAATTCCGGCAGATCACCCAGCGTGAAGTCCGCGTGCTTCAAAATGCTGTCGATAAAGATTGTTTCAATATCATGGTCGGAACTGATGATCCCGTATAAAAAACCGATGTATTCGTCGCAATTCGTTACATGCTCAAAGTCCTCCATGCAGATGACCCTGATTCTGTATTTCAAGTCGTACATCAGTCTATGGTTCTTGTTAATAAAAATAATGCTGCCTTTGCTTGTTTCAACGGACTCGTTCGCCAGTTCAATCATCTGTTTCGTCTTGCCGCTGCCTTTATGTCCTACCAAAAGTTTCACCATGGTTATCGCCTCCAAAATTATTATTGCTTTCCGCGTTTTGTTCATTATACACTAAATTCACGTGGCTTTCAAGCACAAAATCGGACTTGCATGCAGAATTATCAATGTCAAGGAAAAGTTAAAAGCATTATCTTATCTTTTTGTTGATTTTCATAGCATCGTGAGGGGATTCAGTTCGGCAATGGTCATAAAAACAGCAAACCCGTCACCTTTACCGCCGAGCCGCGCTAGGCAAAAATCTTAATCAGCAGCAATTTGCCGCGCGTGACCGTCACTTCCGCAGTTTCACCCGGCAGCACTTCGTTGCTGACGCCGTATTGGTACTCACAGTGAATGGCGGCATCCTGCAGCGGATATTTGGCGTGTGTGATCGTCACACCCTCCGCCTGTCCACTGAGGTTGAGCAGTGAAAAATAGGCACAGGTATCATCGATCCGGACCGGACTGCCGGAGACGAGCTGCATCTCGGAGTAATCGTCCAAAATCCTGCCCTGTTTGCCCGCTTCGTCCAGCATATAGAGGATCGATACATTGGCAAGGGTGTGATCCAGTCGCTGTCCGATGACGCCGACCAGCAGGAACTCCGCAAAGTTCCGCCGCATTGCCTCTTTGACTGCAAAAACCGTATCGGTATCGTCTTTTTCGCAAGGCAGCACGATCAGCTCCGGCGGCTTGCGCGCCGCTGCCTGCGCTTGCTTTTGATTTTGATTTAATGAATCTTCATGCGCGTTCTTTATTTCTTGATACTTCCGCTCCATTTCGGCTTTGGAGTAAGAGTCGAAGTCACCGATGATCAGATTTGGCCAGACACCGAGTGCTTCTTGATGTTTGAGTCCGGCGTCGCAGTAAATGTAATAATCGTCATTTCTGAAATATTTTTTGATCTTCTCGTAATTCTGGATCTCGGCCGCGCCGATGATCACACATCTTTGTTTCTGTTCCATGCTCTGTCATTTTCCTATGCTGCAAAATCTTTCCCTTACGGCCGCTCCAGCTTACCGATCCGGTCAGCCCAGTATCCCCAAACCTCCTGCAGCAGTTTGCGGCCCGCGAACATGGCGGCCAGAGAAGGGTCCAGCGGCGGCGCGATCTCGACCACATCAAAGCCCACGTTATGGCGCGTATGTTCATATTTTTTGCCCGGATTGCCCAGACCGACGATAATGTACATCCTGT